>Ga0194060_10002069_pt1 | contig 14319 bp, 14 predicted proteins | sample SepL225m_MetaG_FD_163427 | JGI IMG/M metagenome (GOLD analysis project Ga0194060, IMG submission 163427) | Anoxic zone freshwater microbial communities from boreal shield lake in IISD Experimental Lakes Area, Ontario, Canada - Sep2016-L222-5m | ecosystem: Environmental > Aquatic > Freshwater >... | reverse complement strand
CAGGTACTACCTCTCACCTTGACCAGATTTGAACTCTCTTTATGCGAGTGCTGGCCCCCCTCTTAGAGCCAAGCAAGATATGTGAACTACCCCACAAAAGGCCAAACCCGGCCCGCCTTTCGGCGGACCGGGTTTGGGTCCTTCAATTACCTCCGAAGAGATAAGGGCTTAATTAAGCCTTTACCTTCTTCTGGATCTTGATTACTAGGTTAGTCAATGATGTCAACTGAGCTCGTAGAGCTGAGATGAGTGTTGCAACCTGAGCAGATAGAGCTGCTACTGCGTCAGAAGCATCTTGAGCTGCAGCTGTTGCTGCATCTGCTGCTTCTGCTGCTGCGTTAGCTGCATCTGTTGCTGCGTTAGCTGCATCAGTTGCTTCTGCTGCTGCATCAACTGCTGCTGCTGAAGAACCTGTAACAGTACCTGTTACTGAGATCTTTGTAGCATCTGCATCGAGACCTACCGCAAGCATTGTCCAGTCACCTTCAGTAGCTGGTGCGAACAATGTATTTGCTTTTGTTGCGTACTTTCCACCAACTAGTGTTCCGTTGGCAAGAGTAGCAAGAACGTATCCTCCGGTAATAAATGCCTTGTTAGCTGTAAGGCTAGCAAGAGCTGCTTGGTTGTCATATGTTGGATTTCCGCTTGCATCAACTGCCGTAACAGTTAATACAACTGGAGCACCTGGAGCATATGAAGAAGCATCTGTAGTAACAGTTGTCTTAGCAATTGAACCACCAAGAGTAAACTTAACTGCTTCAGATGAGATCTTTGTAGTACCTGAACCGATTGAGTACGTAACAGTTGCTGAAGCACCTGACGCAGCCAATACAGTTGGAGTTACATCAGCGTTGTAATAGCCAGCACCGAAATCACCAGCTGCTATATCTTCTACAACACTTGAGCCAGCAAGAATTAGTGGATCACTTGAAGTTCCGGTAACAGCCTGTCCTGGAACAACAAATCCAAGACTATCTACAACCTTGAGAACTACTGCTGCGCCACCTGTTGCACCAGTTGTCACTCCAAGTGGAGTTGCAACTTTTGTACCTGACTTAGCAATGCTGAAGTGCTGTACTTCAACAAGAACCTTTGCAGCACTTCCATAGAACGTAACTGTGAAAGTCTTCCACAGTGTTGAACCTGCGTATAGATTGATTACAGAAGTTCCAGCAGTGTTATCGGCATAGATACCGAATGAACCTGTGTTAACTCCAGCCATTTCTACGGCAGTCTGTCCAACTGAGCGACGGTAAGAACTTGCTGTAAGCACAGGAACTGGTGTTGTTCCTAGAGTTACACCAGAGGCAGCATTGTCAAGTAAACCTGGGCCTGAAGCAATCATAGCTGTCCAAGCTTGGCCATTGAATGCAGTAGCAGGTCCTCCATTGAATGTGAAGCCTACTGTTGCAACAGGAGCTCCTAATGCAACAAATGCCTTAGGAAAGTTCAAAGCAGTAGTGTATAGAGCAACAGTTGCTGGAACGTTTGAAGGTGCAGCAACGGCTGGGCCGGCTACAGCGACATCCGCAGCTGCAGCAATTGCTGCAGTTGAGTATGCAGTTGAGATCGTTGGAGCAGCGCCCCAAGTGATTGTTGATGTGATCGCACCGCTTACGTTACCTGTAACAGTAATTGTCTGAGTACCAGCAACTGCAGAGTATGCAGACATGTTCAATGTGTCTGCTACAGCAAACACTGTATTTGTTCCAGATCCTGGGACATCGCTTGCGACTGATGAGTGGAAATAAGTTGCACCAGTTGCACTAATACCAGAAGTTGCCTTGTATCCAGCAGTAGCTGCACCAGAAATTACTGGCACTGCGATAGTTCCAACACCAGATGAAGTGATTGTGTAAATTGAATCTGATGTGCTTGGAACTAATTGAAGTGCTTTGTACGTTCCAGATGTTACTGACGCACTAGCTGTAATTGTTGGGGCAGCAGCCGATGATGGAACAACGGAAAGCATTCCGAAGCCCAACGCAGCAACTGCTACAAGCGCGATGCGCTTGAAAGTTGTCTTTGTAGACATTTGTTTCCTTTCGATTAGTCGATCCACGGACTATCCGTAGTTCGGCTTGGATCTAATTTCTTAGATCCGGTTCGATGAATCGCACGTGCTGATTCACCAAATTCCCCATCGTGTATCCGGACGCGACGAGGAAACCTATTTATTTGTTTAACACCTGCACAGCCTGAGCTAGTACTTGTGTTTTTCCTGCATTGAGAAGAATTCGAGTTGTTATTGATTTAGGGGCATCGATTAGATCCACACCACGGCTGCCTGTTGGGACTGCGAAATCGGTAGGCATTAAGTAGCCAATGTTAAAGGTCGCGGTGACTAGGTAGTTACCGTTTCCTAGGCGATCGACCGATGAGTCGACGGAGTTGATTTCAACTGAGCTCCAGTTGCCTCCGAAGCCGATATTGATGCCGTTTGTTGAGTAGTGGGTGCCTGTGGCATCGACGGTGAAAAGCTGATCGATCAAGATATTTGGGCCGATTGAGCCGGTGATGAACTGGTTGTTAACCACGATGCCATCGGCGCCTACGTTTGTTGTTCCCTTAGTTAGACGGGCAACGCCGGCGATATTTGAGGCATCTGTGACTGTGAATGCAGTTGGGATGCCGGCCTTATCGAGACCGTAGAAGGAAAGGGGTGCAATCTTTACGCTCAGTGCTGCAGCCTGTGCTTTTTTAGCAGCTGCAGTTGCCGCTGCTGTAGCAGAGGGAGTTTGGCTTGGTGTCTGTGATGGTGTGACTGCGCCGGTCGCTGAGATTTCAGGGGTAACTGAAACGACTGCGCCTTCGTTGCCGGTCATCGAATTGAAGCCAAGGAACGCTGTAATAACAAGGAGGAGTGAGAGAGCTGCCTTAGAGGATTTCTGTGCGATCTCGGCGGCCTTTTTGTAGGTCGTTGAGAGGGCATCGAGTGCTGTAAGTCCAGTCTCTTCGTTGATGACCAAGGTTGTAAGAACTTTGCGAAGTGATGCGCGAGCGCGTGAGACTGTATGGCGAACTGCAGACTCTTTGATTCCGAGCTCGGCGGCGATCTCTGTCGTAGAGCGGCCTTCGACCTCCCACATAACAAGGGCGGCGCGCTCAGCTGGTGAGAGTAGAGCTAGTGCCTGGCGGATGATCGCTGCATCTTCGGCAGCTGACATCGCGGCGGAGTGATCTCCGCTCTCCTGCCACTGTGCTTCGATCTCAGCGGTTGCATCATCGAGAACGACGAGGTTTGGACGGCGACCCTCGGCACGGAATAGATCGATGCAGAGGTTTTCGATTGTGCGGTGTAGATACGCAAGGGCGTGCTCGGCAGATTCAAGCTCTGGAGCGGCCAACATGAATTTGATCAAGGCATCCTGTGTGATCTCTTGGGCCTTGGCTGAGTTTTTCAATACACGAGAGGCGTGGGCGTGGAGCTCTGAGCGGTGCTCGGCATAGAAACTGCCAAGGTCGCCAACGGTCCACACATGTGGGGCCGCGCTCTTAATTGCCACTTGAAATACTCCGATCGTAGAAGCGTCCTTCTATTGGCTTCTACGCTGTGGCCGTCCAGATGTAGCGAGGAACGGACAAAACGGACATTTCGCTAGGATGGTGCATCTAGCGACGGGGGAAGCCGTTGTACGAGCCAATCCTACCAAGGGGGTGGGCCTATCGGCCCTATTTCGCGCTCGTACTCAGGAAGTGTTGAGCTATTTAACGGTGAAGCGGACCAGGAAGCTCGAGTTCTCGGGGCTACAGCGCAGCGCCTCTCCGCAGCTAAGGCGAGAAACGGTGAAGCTGGCCTTGCCCCTCTTCGTCGCCTTGAAAACCCAGGTCGATGAGCCGCAGCCAGTGCCGGGATGTTGGCAGCCGGGTGGGGCCGTTGGGCCAGGTGCGATCGTTTTTTGCGCTTTATCTTTAATGAGTTTGAGATTGGTGGTTGTGGCATCGAGCCAGAAAACCGAGTTCAGGGAGATGGATACCTGGGTGTTGAGCTTGAGTGCGATTGAGTGGTTGTTGTCGCTATCGCTAACTGCCAACTTTGATGCAGCCGAGGCGTGGGCCGTTGGAAGCAGTAGCCAGAGTGCAACTACAGCAACGGTTGCCAAACTGCGAGCGCGCATGGAGTTACTCATGGTGGAGTACTAGTTAATAGTTAAATTAAATGTTGCAGAGGTTGAGAAGGCGGCGGCATCGCTCACGGTGACCGTGTAGGTTTTACGAGACGCTGTTCCAGTTGGCGCTTTGCCTGTTATCAACCCTGTTGTTGTATTAAGCGACATCGTTGATGGAAGTGCAGGAGAGACCGAATAAGCCAATGGAGTAAATATTGATCCGCCACCGGTAATTGGGGTGAAAGTGAGTGTTACGTTGCGCGCATAGGTCGAGTTGGCAATGGCGACCGTTGCAGTTATCGCGGGGCTGACTTGAAGTGAAAATACTCCCGTAACAAAGGCGCCAGTGCGATCTGTTATTCGAACTGTTTCATTCGTAGCAACAAGGAGTTCCGCCGTTGGTGTTCCTGTAATGGCACCAGTTGTGGCGTTTATCGATAAGCCAGCGGGAAGTGTTGGTGAGATCGTAAATACATTTGCGCCATTACCGCCGGTGGCTGTCACGGGTGTAAATGCTGTGAGCGCTTTAGTAACCATCGCTTTTTTTACTGCGCTCGCCGAGGCCACAGTTGGGGTAAATGTTGCGGCAGTTGGGATTGCTAAATTAAATGTTGCGGTGGCGGTTGCGTTTTTCGAATCTGTAACAGTGATGGTCTCTACTCTGCTGGCTAATACTGCAGTAGGTGTTCCTGTTATCTGGCCGGTCGTTGAACTCAATGCAAGCCCTGCTGGCAGAGTTGGTGAGATTGTGAATCTATATGGTGCCGTACCTCCAGATGCGGTTACAGGAGTTACTGGTGTAATTGGCGCATTAAAAGATAATGAGGCCGTTGGCACGGCAGTTGTTGCAGCCAGTGGAACGGTTACAGTCAACAAGAAACTTGAGTCCCACACCGCATTTGTTGAATCTTTCACTGTGACAGTTTCAACGGTAGGCGCTAACTCAGCTGTTGGTGTACCTGTGATTTGACCGGTGCCTAAATTAAAGAATAGACCTGCGGGGAGTGTCGGCGAGATTGTGTATGTATATGGGCCTCTGCCTCCGGCGCCAACTACTGGGATGACTGAGGTTGCTGGCACGTTCTTAACGAAAGAAAGATTTGCGGTATTTGTTACAGCTGATGCCGGTGGGGTAATGCCTGTGCCACAACTACCTGGAACATCTGGAATCCAGTTCTGCTGAATTAAATATTTACGTGATGATGCGATTACGTTGTAATACGAGCCGTTTGGTGCAAGCGATTGAGTACCAAAAGTCCATGCGCACTTATCGGCGTTTTCATTTCCGCCAGCATCAACCCATGTATTTATCTGTGGATCGGATACGGCCTCGACTAACTCGTGCGCGACAACGCTTGTCATAGCATCGGCGGCAGGATTTGCATTAGGCGAAGTAGTTGAGCCTTGACCATTGCAACTTCCCAATGATGTACCAGTTGCATCTCCTACAAATGAGTAAGCAATCAGTGGTTTCGGTGACGCTGCATACGTTGGACTGAGAGCTGAGTGATAACCACAAAATGATGATTTGAATCCACGTACAGTTACATCGCTACTTGTGAAGACAAAGTAGAGACCATTTGGATCGCGGGTTAGGGCGCTGTTTGTCAATGCATTATCAACAACGTTGTAAGTAAAATTTCCAGTGGTCGAATCTAATTTATTTCCTAAACTCATATTGTCGTACGTGCAACCGCCCCACGTGACATTTGGTGTCACATAGGTCTTTACTCCACCGCTTGTGCTCTGTTTGTAATAACGGGTATTGATACCGTACCAATTCGTCCCACCAATGCCCTTTAATAAATCATTGACGATTGCTGGGGTTGCAGTACCGGTAGCGGTACATGGGCTGGTCCAGGTCCCATACCAAATTACATAGATGCTTGGGTTAATGAGAACTGGAGTATTAAGGGTATAACTAATCTCACCGGCGATTATGGCTTTACCCGTTGCCGCATTTCGAATCGGCATTGCAACTATTTTACTTAAAGGATTTAAATGTTGGGTATCGTTTTCGTCGTACTGGTTCTCACGAATATTATTTGATTGGCCTGAGTTATCGGCCGCGGCGATCTGTATGGCGCCAAAAGATGACAGGACAAGGGCGGTAGAAACTGCCACTACTGAGGTTTTTAGCGAAAATCTCATGCTGCTCTCCTATGTAAATTGCACCGAACTAAAGGCATTATGACAGAGCATTTATAAATCTGCATCCAGGCCCTGAGCTCGCCCTTGCCTAAGCCAATATCAGGTTACATACGTAGATAAGAGGCGCCGTTGAAATCTAGAACTGCGCCACTGGCCCACTCACTTTCCGGAGATGCTAAGAAGTAGACGGCTTTAGCTAACTCCTCAGGCCTTGCTACTCGATTAAAAGGACTCTGCGCCCGGATGCCATCGCCTTCGGGGCCATCCAGTAAACGCTCAGCCATCTCTGTCTCAACAAATCCCGGCGCCAACGTTGTTACGCCGATATGCATGGGAGCTAATGCTTTTGCAATCGATTGGCCGAAGGCCACGATCGCAGCCTTGGATGCACCGTATGCAGGGCTAACAGGTTCGCCTCTAAAGGCACCGCGCGAACCAATGTTTACAATTCGTGAGGTTGAATTTTTTGGCATATGTTGAAGTGCGCACCAGGTGACATTAGCTGCGCCGATTAAATTAACTCCTAGAGTGTCCGACCATGCCTGTTGCCATTTTTCATAGGTTGAGCTCTCGATTGGATGATCAAAGAAAACGCCTGCGTTATTAATTAATACGTCGATCCCGCCGAACTGTTGTGCAACGTGATCAACCATTGTTTTAATCGCATCGGGATCGCGAAGATCGGCCTGCGAAATAATATGTCCTTGACCGGCAAGAGAGTCGGCAACGGCCTGAGCATCGCTGCTCGATGAAACATAGTGAATAGCTATGCGATCTCCCGCTGCAGCAAACTCACGAGCGATTGCAGCTCCAATACCTCGGGAGCCGCCAGTTATAAGTACTCTTCGATTGGTCACGGAGATACCTTAGGTCACATGCGTGGGCCCAGACGGGCTCGAACCGTCGACCCACGGATTAAAAGTCCGTTGCTCTACCGACTGAGCTATAGGCCCCACTTGCACGCCGGTCATAAACCCGCTGCGAGGGGTAATGGTATCGGAGAAAAAGCTGGCTATTACCGCCCTTTAAGCGCTACTCCCTCAGGCCTATTGAGAGATTATTTCTTCGCACTCTTCTTAACAGGCTTCTTGGCAGCCTTTTTAACGGACTTCTTGGCCGTCTTCTTAACAGGCTTCTTTGTGGCAGCTTTTTTCACGGGCTTCTTTGTGGCAGCCTTTTTAACGGACTTTTTAACAGGCTTCTTGGCACTCTTCTTGGTTGAGCTTTTCATAAGTGCCTCAATGAGTTGATCTACCTCTTCTTGGCTAATATCTGAATCTGATTTACCTTTAGCCGCCGATTTTTCATTGGGTTTTCTTGGCTTGCGTAGGTACCTAAGAGAAAACGCGAGTATCAATAGGAAAATCAGTGCAAGTAACACGCGAGTAAGAATTTGGAATAGCGGGAAGATTGGCGTGAATTTAATCAACTTTCCAAGCCACACTTTATTAATTTCATTGCTTCCCAATAAAGCCGTTAAGGAAATATCGTACTTTCCATCGGTAAGCCCAAGTGGGGCGGGGATCAAAATATTAGTTGATTCTCCGGGTGCAAGTGGCTGACTTATAAATTTGATTCCTGAGAACTTGCGATTTGAGAATTTAGAATCGACCATGTCTAAAGTTCCACTCAAACTGAATGGCACTTTCCCTGAGTTCTTAATTTTCAAAGCTAAATAAGAGTTGCCGCCATCTACTTCGCCGAACAAATCAATGATCTCAACCTCTGGAGCTAATTGAGTTTCCGTTCCAACTCCGAGAAAAACGGGGCGTGAAATCGCGATTGCCTGCGGAACGCTGTACTGCGCCTTCGATGGCCCTGAAGCACCTGACGCGGTAGCTAATACAAAGGCTTCGTGGGAGCTAATTGGTTCATCTGCAGGGACTGTGTAGGTCATAAGAACAGATGCAGTTGTTTTTGGCTTAAGAACAAATTTTTGTGGTGAGAATTTCACCCATTTAATGCTATCGGGAAGCTTGTTTCTATCTAAATACTGACCGTCACTATTTCGTCCGAGGAAAACCAGACTCATATCTACCAACTCAGGAACGGTTCCACTGCTAGAAATTAATAATTCGCGGCTCTGTGTTCCGCCAGGTGCTACAACAAACCAGAGTGACTGCCCACCGTGCAAAGAGCTCACAAATCCATCTGTTGATTCCGTATTCGTGAAAGCCATACCAAGAGTTCCTTCGGCAATGGCTGGTAATGCACTCAGCCCAAAGAGACCACAAAGTAGGAAGCTTGAAATTGCAGCTTTGGTGAGTTTATTTTTTATTTTCATAATTGAAAAAAATGCTAGGGCCATAGGATCATGACCCTAGCATTTAATCTTTCGAAGCTATCAGTCGACCGACGTACTTAGAGTTGTAGTCAACGTTGGTCCTGTAAACGTATATTGCTGACCAGCATGTGCAGGAGTTAACCCACCTGGAATATATACGCTTAGTGCTGAAGCGAAACTACAAGTACTCGTAGTCGATGTATTTGCTTTTGAGAGTAAAGCAAGTGAGATCGGCGAAGAGGTTGCATTCAGCCCAGTTGTTCCAGACTCCTTAACCCAGTTATCTCCACTGCCTGCGCCAATATTTGAAGTGACGCAACGTGTTGGAGTAATTGTTAGGCTCAGGTTTCGCACTTGACTACTTCCTGTTGGAGTTGTGCCATCTAGTGGAAATGTCATTGCGGTGTCTTCACTCGAGTTATATGTCGCAGTGAATTTGGCAGTGCCAGTTCCAACGATGCCCAATTGTGCATCTGCTCCTGTATTGGATACACCAAGACCGCCAGAGTTATAAAACGAGCAGTTGTCAGTGTCGGTAGTTGAAGCCCCAGCCACGCCGGCTGCACCAACATAGATTTTGGCCTGTTGGCTGCTGTTTCCAGTGAGTCTGAAGTCTTTGCCCATATAGGCGATGTGTGTATCTCCACCAGCGGTAGCGTCTGGGTGCGTTAGTGTTACTGAATCTGTAACACCAGTGAGCTGCCAAACACATGTTGGAACAGTGCCGACAGAGGCACTTGATCCAACTGAATCAGCCGAAGCTAACGTTGACGTTGATAACGTGAACATAAGTCCAACTGAAGAGATGACTACAGCAAATCCAGCTAAATATCTCTTGCCTTGGGTTTTAAGTGTCATCCCAATTACCCAGTGATACCTGTGGCTAATAGTGTTGTTGTAACAGTTGGGCCTGTAAAAGTGTATGTATCTGAATCATGAGTCGGAGTCTTTCCACCAGGAACATAGGTAGTTAACTTCGTGGTCCAAGTACAAGAGCTTGATGTGCTTGTATGCGAGGCAGCTAGTTGGGCCGCAGTTACAGAAAGCGCCCCAGTTTTTAGGTTAGAAGAGTTACTTCCGGTCCAGCTATTTACTAATGTAGTAGCGGCTTCATCTGTACAGCCAGCTTTAGTAAGGTCGACGACCAACTGAGCGGTATGGCTGCCAGTAGTAGTTGATCCATCTAATGAGAATCCTAAAGAGTTATCGCCTGGCGTAGAACTAGCTGAGCTTGTGAATGCAGGTGAGGCAGGAAGTGCGTATGTAACCTGTGCTCCAGATGCTGCAGTATTCGTCGCACCGTACCATGCACAATTATCCGGATCAGTAGAAACTCCTGATGCCGAAGTCGGTCCAACAAAAACTTGAACTGTGTTTGCGCCGGCGCCAGATAGGCCGAAGTCTTGACCAACATACTTTGAGTGACCATCTGCTGAGAACTCAGCGTGAGTCAACGTAATGGTTTCACTTGCGCCGCTGATCTGCCAGACGCACTGCGGAACTGTTGCAACAGTGGCGCTGGATCCGATTTCGGCCGATGCGATGGAAATACCTGATACTGAGAATGCCAGACCAACAGATGCAATGACAGCAGCTGAGGCAGCGAGCACTCGTCTAAAAATGTTCTTTGACATATTTCTCTTTCCTAGAAATAGGTGGTGATTACAGGCTCAACTGTACTAGGGGAATCCCATTATTAGATAGTAAATTTTAAGGGGTTTTAGGTTAATTCTTGCCTTTGTGGCTATGGCTTTGGCCCAAACGGCTGGCGCCTACTGGCTGGTTGCCCGCGCCGCCCTTTTGACCTTATTGGTGAAGCGTTTAATCCTCTTATTCTGCGCGATTACAGAAACCCCATTAATTGAGTAGGTAAAAGGCATAACCATTCGCTGGCCATCAAATAGATTAATAATTAGCGCCGACTTCTCAGTCAAAACTTTAAAGACCACCATCGCTACGAGAATGCCGAGTCCAAAAAGAGTTGGCTTCAACAGCGCATCTGAATAGACAAAGAGCCCGGTAAATCCATTACTTCGAAGGCTTGAATACATCGCCTCGTTAGAGGCAAGGGCAGGGCCATGTAATTTTGAATTTATGAAGGGCTCAAGTTTAAGTGTCATAATTAGTAAAAACGGTTGCATCATGCAATAGAAATAGATGGGCATCACCGTTAGTGAGACGAAGAGAATTGGAAACTTTATCCATGGGGCTCTCGGATCTCCTGCTTTAATAGATTGGATACGGCCAACCTCAACTCTGCCAGCCGGAATCTCAACAACCCCATGTATAAGAGTTGCCCGCACTGGGGTTCGAATGAATCTGCCCGTCTTTAATATGAGAACCTCACCATCAATAGCTACTCCGTCAGATCCGTAAGTTTTACCTTGTGGAGTTTTTCCTCTTACTGCTCGACTAAAACGCATCAGGAGCCAAGGTAACCCGACAAAAATAATAGGAACAATAACGATGGTGCTTAACCAGTCAGTTAGTTTTGCACTCTTACTATCCGGGGAGGTTACGTTGGCATAAATGCCATAGGGGATAATTACGCACGACCAAATAACCCACTTCTTGCTAACGACATATGGGCGACCAAATGGATTGCGCATGAATCTCATGCCAGAAAATTAGCAATCATTGGTTAGATTGAATAGGTTTTTTATCGCCCATTGGCTGCGCGGGCTAATCGATCCCTGATGGCCACTGCGATGCCATCGCCCTTGGGCTGGATAACGACGACTTCGGCCACAGCATCAGTGTCGGCTTTGCGAAGTGATTCATATAGGAGATGGGCAAACTCTTGCGCAGTGGCAGGTGCCGACAGACGGATTACACCTGGTGGGGTTGGGATATCGGCGAGGGCAATCAGCCCTTGTCCTGCTTGCGCAGTTACATCTAAGAAGATCTTGGCCGAAGGTGCATAGTGATTTTCGAGTGAGCCGCTTACACGGATGTCGTTGCCTGAATTCTTTAGCTCTGAAATATCTGTTGAAATTCTTATCATCTGCTCGGTGATCGCACCTGGTCGCAGTATTCGTGGAGCATCTCCAGTGCAGTCGATGATCGTTGATTCAACGCCAACCTCGCATGCACCGCCGTCGAGAATTAGATCTCGTGGATCTAAATACTCGCCGATCTCTTGGTCTACGGCTTTGGCGGTAGTTGGTGAGACCTGGCCAAAGCGATTTGCACTTGGTGCGGCGATACCTTTACCACCGAGCTTTTCAAAGGCTTGAAGAAGTCCACGTGCAACAACGTGATCGGGAACTCGAATACCAACGCTCTCTTGGCCACCGGTAATAAAATCCTGTGCTAATTCGGTGCGCGGCAAAATTAACGTCATCGGCCCTGGCCAAAAATCTCGCGCTAGGGCAATTGCATATGTCGGAATCTCTTTTGCCCAATCACCCATTCGATCCATCGCTGAGATATGCACGATTAATGGATGATCTGCGGGGCGGCCTTTAACGGCATAGATGCGTGCAATCGCATCGGCATTGCAGGCATCGGCGCCAAGGCCATAGACCGTCTCGGTTGGAAAGGCCACTAAATTGCCCGCAATCACCTTACTTGCTGCGATCTGCAGTGATTCGGCAGAGCAGTTAGATTGAAACTGGGATTGGCTCACTCGCTAATTCTCTCACTATTCTCAGTATTAATTAACGCAGAATCCAGAGAATACGCGATACTTAATACATGAAAACTAAATCATTTCGCAGTTTCGCCGCCCTGACCGTTGCTACTTCGCTGATCGGAGGAGCTGCCCTTGCAATGCCGGCTAGCGCTGCAGTTGCACCTAGCCGATACATAACTATTAATGCATCGGGTAGTACCAATGTTGTTCCAGATGCCGTGCGAATTACTGCAACGGTCTCGGTTGTTGGCAAAACATCGAAAGAGGCACTTGCAGCTGCATCGACAACGTCGGCAGCTGTTCGCAGCGCGTTAACTTCAAATAATATTCTTGCTAAAGAGATCGCAACTCAATCAGTCACGGTCTATCCCGAGTACACATATCCAGCCAATGAGACTCCAGTGATTTCTGGCTACCGCGCCTCACAAGGATTTAACATCACGGTTAAAGCAGCCGCTAACGCCGGCGCAGTTGTCGATGCGATTGTTGCCGCAGGTGGCGATAATCTTCAGGTCAATGGTGTTAGCCCCTTTGTGTTAAACAATGACAAGGCGACACAGTCAGCACGTGTTATAGCCGTTACCCGCGCCAAGGCCAAAGCAACTTCTTATGCTCGTCTACTTGGAATCAAGCTCGGTAAAGTTGTCTATCTTGAAGAGAGCTCAACTCCAGTGGACTACCCAATCTATTCAACGATGGCCAAAGCCGATTCAACGGCAACGGTTATCGATCTCGGTGAACAGAAGGTCACTGTTTCAGTCACAATTCGATGGGCACTCGCGTAGTTCCAACAACGTAACACCCGTTTTCTGCGCTAATTAGTTGAGTTTGGTCGCCCGCGTATTGACGGGTACGATTGCCAAGCCTCAAACGTCCCCATCGTCTAGGGGCCTAGGACATCGCCCTTTCACGGCGGTAACACGGGTTCGAATCCCGTTGGGGGCACGCACCACAGTTGGATAGAAGTAGAGTAGTAACGGCTTTGAAAGTGACATAAGAGCCACTTATGTGACAGGTTTTAATCAAGGCCCGGTAGCGCAGTTGGTTAGCGCGCCGCCCTGTCACGGCGGAGGTCGCGGGTTCAAGTCCCGTCCGGGTCGCAAAGGTTTTGGTGTCGTACTTTTAGTTAAGGCCGGCGTTAGAACCTTGTTTGGCTTGGTAGCTCAGTTGGTACGAGCGAACGACTGAAAATCGTTAGGTCGCCGGTTCGATCCCGGCCCAAGCCACAGTAGTTTCAATTAACTTTCTGTATCTTCTTACAAATACTTATGAAGCAACGCGACTAGTCCATGGCTTGATTGTTTTCAAACTCTTTCCAATCTGCGCTTGAGTAACTTCAATGTCGTGCGCAGCTTGTGCTCGCAACCAATAGCCATCTGATAAGTCAAAGAATCGGCATAATCTCAAATCTGTATCGGCAGTAATAGAACGTCTGCCCTTAACAATCTCCCCAATGCGCTGGGCTGGAACGTTTATCTCTTTGGCTAGCCGATAAGCAGTTACCCCCATCGGAATCATGAACTCTTCAAGCAGAAGTTCACCAGGGGTCACTGAATCAAGACGTTTAGCACGTGCCTTAACCTGACGCGGTGCAACCTTTGTTGGCATTTTAGATCCCTCTCTTGCTGCCTAGTGGTAATTCACGATCTCGACATCTTCTGGTCCTGCCGGACTCCATCTAAAACATATTCGCCATTTATCGTTAATCCGAATGCTCATCTGTCCGTCGCGATCACCTTTTAGCAGCTCAAGATGATTCCCGGGTGGAACCCTTAAGTCCTCTAGGCGACCTGCGATTTCGAGCTGTCGTAATTTACGAAGTGCGATTCTCTCGAAGGATGCAAACCTCGGGACCCGACTACCGTTGGCCAGCGCCTCAGTTTGCTTATCCCTGAAAGAGATAACCACCTACGTATAGTAACGCATCGCGTTATTAACGCCAAACGTTACTATTTCATGAGTTTGTCGCTGATTCACGGTCATGTCCGCAACATCCCATACCCCACCGACAAGGCTAGGCCTTATCCCCAGCCCCCGGCCGGGTTACCGACGGGCCGGCGGAGGTCGCGGGTTCAAGTCCCGTCCGGGTCGCAAAGGTTTTGGTGTCGTACTTTTAGATAAGACCGGCGTTAGAACCTTGT
>Ga0194060_10002067_pt1 | contig 14327 bp, 12 predicted proteins | sample SepL225m_MetaG_FD_163427 | JGI IMG/M metagenome (GOLD analysis project Ga0194060, IMG submission 163427) | Anoxic zone freshwater microbial communities from boreal shield lake in IISD Experimental Lakes Area, Ontario, Canada - Sep2016-L222-5m | ecosystem: Environmental > Aquatic > Freshwater >... | reverse complement strand
GCCATGAAGGCGCGTTCCGCCAGTTTTGCGTCGGAGGTGACGACCGCGCCGCCTTCGCCGCAACTCAGGATCTTGTACTGGTTGAAACTGAAGGCGCCCATGTCGCCCCAGGCGCCGAGGCGGCGCCCGCCGTAACTTCCGCCGACGGCCTGGCAGCAGTCCTCCAAAATACGGAGTCCATGATGTTTTGCGAGACGACGGATGGCGCGCATGTTGCAGGGCATGCCCTGCATGTGGACGGGGATCACGCAGGCGGTGTGACGCCGGATCTTGCGCTCCATGTCCACCGGGTCGAGGGTCAGCGAGTCGTCGATGCCCACGAGGATCGGGATCGCCCCGACGGCGGTCACGGCGAGGGCGGTGGAGACGAAGGTGTAGGCGGGAACGAGCACGGAGGAACCCGGCCCGATTCCCATGGCCTGCAGGGCGCAGATGAGGGCGCCGGTGCCGGATGTGACTCCGATCGCGGTCTTGACCCCCAGAAGGTCGGCCCACTCGCGCTCAAAGGCGGCGGTTTCGGCGCCGCCGTAGCGGAAGAATTTCCGTTGCTTCATCACGCGCGCCACGGCGCGAAGTTCCTCTTTGCCCATTTCGTACATCAGGTCACTCCCCTGGGTTTATGCGACCGGGTTCGCCAAGGCCTTGCGCGCATCAATTTCGGTCCGGATGGCGTGCATGCGGGCGCGGGACAGCGGATAGAACAGGATGGAAATGATGCCGACAACGAACCCGAGCGGCTGGGAAATGACCACCGCCACCAGCCAGAAGCGCATGGTCGCCTGCGTTTGCTGGGGAAGATCGCTGTTGAATCCGGAGAGGACGAGCACCGCCCCCTGCATCGCCAGTGAAATGGCCATGGCGAGGTTTTCGGTGACACCAAAAATGGACGAGTAAAACGCCTCGCGCCGATGTCCGAACTTCAACTCGTCGTAGTCGCATATGTCCGCCAGCATCGAACTTTTGATCATCGGCATGGTATTGGTGAACACCCCTATGAGGAAGGCGGAAATCAGGCAGGGCCACTGAAAGGTGATCGAATGACCCGCCGCGCCCCACGGCAGAAGAAACGTGAGATAGGCGCCATCGACCGTGGTGAAGGTGAATCCCAGCGAGGCGTAGGCGACCGCGCTCATCGCGAGCGTCAACAACAACGCCCCCTTCTTGCCCATGCGATCCGTGAGCAGGGCAATCGGCGCGGTCGCCAGGAAGGTCGCGACACTGATCGTGTTGTACATCACGGCGCGACTGGTGGCGCCGAGCGTCTGATCCCCCTTCCCAACGTAATAAATCAGGAGAAAGAAGAAGAAGAAACCCGTGACGTTCATGGCGAACCGCATGATGAAATTGCTGACCACCAGCAGCCAGAACGGTTTATTGTGAAGGGTCATTTTGACAGCGGACAGGAAAGGCACTTTCTCCTCGCCCTTGTGATCCTCGACTTTTTCCCGGCAGAACAGAATCGCCGGCAATCCGGTAAGCAGAATCATGACGGCCATGATGACGCTGACATGAAAGACGCCTTCAGACCCCTTGGTGATTTGCGACCGCCCGGGGCCCTCAAACCACATACACATGGGCAACAACCACGGACCGACAAATCCCGCGATGGCCCCGGTGTACGAACTCCATTTAAACAACTGGGTTCGCTCGTTGTAGTCGGTGGTCATTTCGTACCCCATGGCCCCCCACGCGGTGCCATAACACCCCTGTCCGATGTTCCCCAGAAGCAGGATCATCAACGCCAGGAAAAAGAACATCCCCCAACTCCACAGTCCGTCCGATTTGGGAACCTGCCAGAACAACAAACCGATGACCACGCTGAGGATCAAGCCCCCCAGCATCCAGGGTTTCCGGCGCCCCCAACGGGATCGGGTATTGTCGCAAAGATGCCCGATGAGAGGACCTGTGACAAACCCGGCAAAGAGCGGCAGCGACTTGGCGAGGTTGACCAGATTGGGGTTGTAATGCAGCGCGTTGATGTAGATCTGGTTGACCAGTACGGCGAAGTTGCCGATGATGCCTGTCGAAAACGCGCCCAATGACCACCAGAAGCGGGTCTTGGTCGGCACCTCCTGGTGAGGATGCTTGATTTCCTCAGCGCTCTCCTTGTCGATCAAGTGCTCCATGGTAATTGTTCCTTTTGCCCCTTGAAAAAGCAGAGTACGGTAGCACTCCCCCGCTGTCAGGGCAAGCACCGCGTGGAGAGAAATGGGGTTCTTATGATTTCACGGGCACGGGTGAGGTCAGTTTTGACTTCACGGTGCCGTGTCGGTCACGCCACAACCGAACGGTGACCGGACCATGGGGCGTCGGCACTGTACCGGAAACTTTTCCAAGCGAACCCAGCGTCGGGGTGAATAGAATGCGCGCGAAACCATCGACTGACGGATCCGGCTCGACCCCGAGCACGGTCTGGAGGAATTCGATCGGCGGCGAAACCGACCACGCATGGCAATCGCTCCGCGTGGTATCGCCCGACCCTTCCGGCCAGGTCGTGAGCCCGGTGCCGTCGAGGACCTTTTCCCACGGGGCGAGCAACTCGAAAAACCGGTCGCGCAACCCCACCCGTTTCAAGGCCTGCATCACGTAGTACCGGTAATAAAAGGTACCGGGTTGCGTGATCGTGGTGTCGTCGAGGGCGCGATCCAGGATGGCGCGGGCCCGGGCGGTCGGCCACGCCCCGGCGAGAATGGCCTGGATCTGGGCGTGCAGACTGAAACTCGCGTGCCGCGCGGTGTCGGCCAATAATCCGCGTTTGGCGTCCCAGCACCGGGCCAGTGTGGCGCGGATGAGCGACTTGGACAGTTTGCGCCAGCGCGCCGCGCCGTCGGGTTCGAGTCCGGCCATCCATTGGCATGCCTCGGAAAAGAGGAGTGTCAGGAGGGATGAGCCTCCGTCGTCATCCTGGGGCGCGTTGCCGCAAGGGAACTCCTTCGCCCAGTCCATGAACGGGGCATAATCGATACGGCCCAGCATGCCGTCCGGGCGCAGTCTGTGTTCGAACCATTCCAGGGCCTCTCGCGCGCCCGGCAGGTATCGTCGCAGGAAGTCGCGATCCCCGCGATAGATGCGGAAATCGTGCAGCATTCCGATCCAGTAGAGCGCGTAGGTCGGCAACGTCTGCATGGATCGGGACGGGAACTTGCACAGGGTCAATCCAAGCGGCGTGCGCGAGGCGTTAAAATCGTCGATCGCCTTGCGGGCAAGCCGGTCGTCGTTGGCGACCAGGTAATGGAATACGGCCTGTACGCGCGTGTCACCCGGAAACTGCATCTGCTCGTAGTGCGGGCAGTCGAAGAAGGTTTCGTGCGAACACAGCCGCACGGTTCGCCAACTGACGTCCCAGAACTTCCGATAGGCGGAAAACCGCGCCCGTTGCTTCAGCGGGTAGCCTGAAAACAGCGCCCGCACATCGTCGAGGATCAGGGGATCATCCGCCGTGGTGATCGTCAGTTCCAGGTATCGGAAGGCGCGGAACCACAACGTCGTAAAAGACCGGGCCTTCCCCCCGTCGGGAAGAAACTCATCGCACTGGCCCCAAAGATGCTTGCCCTCGGTGACATCGCGGTTGCCCTTCACGAACCCCTCGCCGGTGAAGGGGGATTCGGCGCTGATCATGTGGATGCGCGCACCCTTTCCTCCCGATACGGTCAGTACCGGATAGGCGTTTGTAAGTTCGCGTCCATCCAGCACGACGCGCCGCGTCGTTTTTGCCGGAACGGCAACCCGGCGGAAGTCGGGAAACCGCTGGAGGCGTTCCTCCATGGCCGGCAAGGGATCCGGCTGAAGAACGTGCTGGAGCGGGATGTTGCCCCACGGGTCTGCGGCCTTGCCGCAGACGACCTTCGCGGTCGGCCACGCCGAGTCATCAAATCCGGGCGTCTCCCAACCCCATTGGGCGAGATCGCCACAAACCGTCTCGCCGGCGCCGACGTCATACTGAAAGGAGCGTTTACCCCACACGGCCGCTTGACCGCCGATGCGGGAGAGATCGTGCCAGGACCGCCACGACTCGCCCGTCGCGACCGGCAAGGTACCGCACACCAGGAAAAAACCAGCGTTACCCAACTGACCCGTGCCCCCGAACGGACCGAAGTGCGTGACGCGCGCCGCCAGCACATGGGCACCTGCTTTCAGGGACGGCAATTTCACCTTGGCGACATTCCAGCGCCACGGATCGGAGCGTGAGGGTCCGCGCGCGATCCTTTCGCCATCGAGAAACAATTCGAAGCGCTGGCTCGCGCTGACCCAGAGTTCAGCCCCACGTCGCGGCGCCGTCAGTTTGAACGGGAGGCGGAAAAGAACCACAGCAAACCCTTCGCGCGGACAGTCAGGTGAAGGGTGCCAGATCGCCGGCGTGAGCATGACGAGATGCTGATGAGAAAAGTGTGCTGACATGTTTCCGCCTTCCTTCTAATCCCAGAACCCTTGTTAGAACGTTGGACCAATGCGGGTGATACCGAATTCGCGATGACCTGAAATCTCGGCGCGGGTCAACTTCCCGTTGCACACGGCCACGATCTCATCGAGAAGTTGACGACCGACCGACTCAATCTCAACGCCTTCAGCGATAATCCGGCCGGCATTGACGTCCAGGCAATCCGCCATCCGGCGGAACGTTTCCGGATTGCCCGTGATCTTGATGACAGGCGCGATCGCACACCCCGTGGGTGTGCCGAGTCCGGTGGAGAACACGACCACCTGGGCGCCGCCCGCGACCATGCCGGTGACGGACTCAATGTCATGGCCTGGCGTATCCATCACGATGAGTCCCTTGCCACGCGGCTCTTCGGCGTAGGCAATGACGGCCCCGACACGCGCCGAACCGGCCTTGTGAATGCAGCCCAGCGATTTCTCCTCGATGGTGGTAATGCCGCCGACCAGGTTGCCCGGAGTCGGTTGACTGCCCCGCAGGTCCGCGCCCATGGCCTGCGCACGGGCCTCGGTCTGTTTGACGATCTCCATGATTTTTTGTCCGACTTCCTGACTGGCACGACGGGCGAGAAGGTGTTCGGCGCCGATCAATTCCGTGGTTTCCGACAGAATCGAGGTTCCGCCAGCGGCCAGCAACAGATCAGAGGCCACGCCGATGGCGGGATTGGCGGCGATGCCGGAGGTGGCGTCAGAACCGCCGCACTCCAATCCCAGAATAATCCCCGCCAGATCGCACTCGACCCGTGATTGGGTATCGGCCTGGCGTTTCAAGTCCGTCAGAATCCTGATCCCCGCATGGATGGCGACCGTCTCGCCCCCGCTGGCCTGGATGCCCACATGCGCCACGGGTTTTCCGGTGGCCTCGATCCTGGATTGAAGTTGATCAAAGTGGATGCCCTCGCACCCCAGCGACACCACCAGAACGGCCGCCACATTGGGGTTGCGCCCGAAGCCCGCCAGGGTGCGAACGGTCTGCTCGTGGTCGCGTCCCACCTGGCAGCATCCATTCTCATGAGGAATGGCCACGGCGCCCGGCACGCCCTCCGCCATCCGGCACGCCGCATGACTGGCGCATACCGAGGCGGGAATCACCAGCACGTGGTTCCGGATGCCCACCCCGCCGTTCGCTCTTCGATAGGCCTGAATTTTCATACCCGTGCCCGGCGTGAATTGACATTGTGGATGTGGACATGGGCCCCTGCGGCTATGGGTTGCGATGCCACGCCAATACAGTCGCCGTACTTGATGACATCACTTCCCGTCGGCAGAGTCACAATAGCCATCTTATGGCCGAACGGAATCAACTCCACTGCAGTCACCTCCTGGAGATCGGGGCCAACTTTCACTTGTTCTCCCGGCCTCAATTCCCGCAAGGCGGTGACAACGTTGTCCTTCGGACTCAAGCGGACACTATTCCCACGCGCCTTCAGGTCTTGACCCGACGGCATGGAGAGATCCAAGTCGGCCACGATCATCTGGAGTTCTGAAAGGTTCATCGGTGTTAGTCAGAGATTCGCGCCATGGGTGGCGATGACATCCCGATACCAGTAGGCGCTGTCTTTGGGAATACGCTTCTGGGTCGGATAGTCCACGTACACGATCCCGAACCGCTGTTTATAGCCTTCGGCCCACTCGAAGTTGTCCATGATGGACCATTGGAAGTAGCCCCGCACGTCCACGCCATCGGCGCTGGCACGGCCGAGTTCGCGGAGATACCGGCACAGGAAATCAATGCGTTGCGGATCATGAACCTTGCCGTCGAGGCTGATGACATCCATGTTGGACATGCCGTTTTCCGTGACGACAATGGGTTTCCCGTAGCGCTCATAGAGGAACTTCGGGCCCCAATAAAGGGCTTCCGGCACAACGTTCCAGTGAAATGACGTTATGGGATAACCCACCGGGAACGGAACTTTTTCAGGTTTGCCGTCCTTGCCCGCCCGATACGTCTCGGCGCTATAGATGTTTACGCCGCAGAAATCCAGGGGCTGCCTGATAGTCTTCATATCGCCCGCCTGCACGGCCGGGGCATCCGCGCCGAAGATCTTCACGCCGTCGGCCGGATAACGGCCCAGGAAGACCGGATCATACCACCACGAGATCTGCCACAAGGACTTGCCCAAGAAGGAGAACATGGCTTCCCGCGCTGCCGCGATGTCGGCGGGCTTGTTGGTGGCGGGAACACAAATGTTGCCGACTGGCGCGTAACCAATCTGCGGTTTGGTTCTGGCGGCGGCGCGAATTACTTGAACTCCCTTGCCGTGCGCCAGCAGGGCATGATGCCCAGCCTGTAGGACTTCCGCCCAGGCCAGTTTATCGCCGGGGGCGTGTGTACCTGATTTCAGACCGAGATCAATGAAACAGACCGGCTCATTCAAGGTCATCCAATGCCGGACGCGGTCGGACAATTTGTCAACCACGATGCGGGTATAATCGGCAAACCAGTCGGCTGAATCCCGGTTCATCCAGCCGCCCCGGCGATAGAGCGCCAGCGGGTGGTCCCAATGGAACAACGTCACCCACGGTGTGATGCCGGCGGCGAGCAGTTCATCCACGAGTTTGTCGTAAAAGGCAAGTCCCTTGGCGTTGACCTTGCCGGTGCCCTCGGGCAGGATGCGCGACCACGCAACGGAGAGCCGGTAGGCCTGGAGTCCTAGCGACTTCATCATGGCCACGTCTTCCTTGTAGCGGCGGTAGTGGTCGCAGGCTTCGGCGCCGGACTGCCCATTCCAGATGGCGTCCGGCTTGCGGCACATCATATCCCAGGTGGTCGGCCCGCGTCCGTCAAGGGTGACGCCGCCCTCGATCTGGTACGACGCGGCGGCCGCACCCCATACAAAGTTCTTTGGAAATTTCATGGGCGAAAAGATGGCGAAACCGTGCCTGGTTGTCGAGAGGAAACGCACCACACGTTCATGATCCGGCGGCGATGGGAACCCGGGGTTGATAACCGATCTTCCGCAGGGTTGCAAAAGACCCAATTGTTGTTGAGGTGGGATGACTATAATGATCGTGAATGGTATGACAACGATCTCCTACCCAATAACTCGTGCACCCCGACTTTATAGAAATACGAACCTTCACCCTGCACTGAGAATCGCTGTCAGTTGATACTACTGCGCGGCCTGCAAAACTATCCGAAATCCGTTGTTTCCGTCTCCGGGAGGCCCTGTTCGGTAATCATAGCGATTGCCCATCCGACAGTCATAGGCGTGGGATGAGCCCCAACTGCCACCGCGCATCACGCGCCCTACGCCTGTAGATGCACCCTTTGGATCATTCACTGTCCCCGGATAGGCTCCATACCAATCTAAACAGATTTCCCAGGCATTGCCGTGCATATCATAGAGCCCCCACGCGTTCGGCAAATATGAACCGACTTTGGCAGGCCCTACTGACGTGTCTCCTCCCTGTGTGTATGGAGAACCGCCGTTATATGAATACCGCCCTACTTCGGCCATATTCGGGCAACTAATCCCGGATGTCAGATTCTTGCCCGAGTTCAGTGCCGTGTGCGTCCCAGCCCGACCCGCATACTCCCACTGCGCCTCAGTCGGCAAATCGAACGTCTTTCCTGTCCGGGTCCGCAAACATCCCATGAACGAATCGGTATCCACATTGCTGTTGGATGGCCATCCTGCCCCAACATTTGATCCACGGATCATCTCGTAGGTCACCTGTTCCACCGGGCGAGAATCACGACAACTGACATTCGTAAAGAAACTCGGCCATGTTCCCATGACACGTTCCCACTGCTTTTGTGTGACCTTAAACACTCCAATATAGAATGACTTCTTCAATGTGACCTGATGCTCAACCTCGTCGCTGTCACGCCCAAGTTCACCGGCGGGCGTACCCATTGTAAAGGTACCCGCAGGAATACGCCGAAATACCATATTGGTTGTCTTATAAGCATCAGCATTCACGCCCACCCCGCCCGGAATATCTGCAAGGGTTCTATAATAACTCACAGGATATGTCGTGGCATTTGTCCCGCCTGAAATGTCCACCACCATATAGTCCCCTAGTGTCGCAACCACCCGGTAACACATCGGAACGGTGTTCGTTATATTGCTTCCTTGGGCGGCCTGACTGATCTCCAACCATGAACCTGCACCGCTGTATGAACTCCAGGGTCCAGCAGGCGACGGCGCCCATTCAACTTGGTAATTGTAATTGGTCCCGTTATTCAACGTGCTGAACGTCAGTTGCCCTGAACTATCAAAGGATTGAATAGCCAGATCAGCCTGGGAGGAACTTCCTGAGAGCAACATACATCCAACCATCGCCAATACCATCATCCCTATTCGTGTCTTCATGAGTCTTCGCCCTTTCATAAACAGTCTGCCCTCATAACTGCGCCAAAACACCACCACTGTCAAGTATCAATAAAGATCACATAGCGTTGTTTCAGGGCAAGGATGGATTTCATCTGGTCTTCACGTGCTGTTTCAAGCGCCTTCTTGTAGATGCTGATCAATCTGCCCCGGCGGCCTTCATGCGCGGCGTACTCGCCGTCGCGCGCGGGGCCGGATCATTTTTGAAACATTTCGGTCAGAACAGCCATCATTTGATCAGCAACAGTTGGCGTTAGCGAGCCAAGTCGCTTGACCAGCCTTATCTTGTCGACGGTCCGGATCTGATCGAGGACTACCTGCCCATTCACTTTCTGGAATGTGCAATTCACCCGGGTGGGATAATCTCGCCCCCGGCTCGTCATGGGGGCGACAATCACAGTGCCAATGTGACGGTTCATCTCATCGGGCGAGACGATGACACAAGGACGTGTCTTCTTGATCTCATGGCCCAAGGTCGGATCAAGGGAAACGAGGAAAACATCAAACCTGTTTACTTCCATTGCCACTCCTCGGTATCCCATTGTGTGGTGGTGTTCTGAGAATCCAGCAACTTGTCGTCACCTAGGCGTGACATCCGCGTGAAAACCTTATCCCAACCCGCTCGGGGATGGCGGGGCGAATGGATCAAGATCACATGATCCCGCACATCAATCTCGACTTGCTCGGACAAGCCGCATTGCTCAATAAACGGTTTTGGAATCCTTACCCCTCGGGAGTTTCCAATCGGTATCAGCGTCGCTTTCATAAAAGCAATGTAATCACTATGTTATTACTTTATCAATCATTTTCGCATGCCCCAACTTCAGTGGGGTGCGATTGCAACAAAGTGAAATCGCACCCCCGGTTCGGGATCGCTTCAAATCAAAATCTCAGATTCGCCTTCATCAGGCGCTCTCCCAGTTCCGTTATCACCCGGTCGTCGTCCTGCTTGTCCTTCGACTCGAAGGTTGCGGAGAAACGCAGAAAGGAACCCACATCATCCCACGGCACCGTGGAGATGGAGGACTCGCGAATCAGGAACTGCGAGGCGTCTTCCGCCGTGTTGAACGCGGTTGAACCCGCGCCCTTGGGGGCCGGAACATACAGATAGAAGGTGCCGCCCGGCATTTTTGCCTTGAATCCGACGGCTTTAAGCGCCTTGACCATCTTTTTGAGGCGCCGCTCATAGTGTTTCTTTATCTTATCGGCCAGCGCTCTATCCGCCACACCCGCACAGGCGGCCAACTGGATGGCCTTGAATTGGCCTGAATCCACGTTGTCCTTCACCTCGGCATAGGCCTGAACGATCCGCGGCGCACCCGCCACAAAACCCAGGCGCCATCCGGTCATGTTGTAACTCTTGCTCATGGAATGCAGTTCAATGGCCACCTCTTTGCCGCCCGGACGACTCAGGATCGACAGCGGTTGCCCGTACACCAGCGTGGCGTAGGCCGCATCCTGCACGATCAGGATGTTATGTTGTTTCGCAAAGGCAATCAGTTTGTCGAACAGTTCTTCAGTCGGCGCCGCGCCGGTAGGGTTGTTCGGATAATTGACATAGAACAACTTGGCGCGATTCGCCACGCCGGGGTCAATGGCGTCAAGATCGGGATAGAATTTATTCTCCTTCTTCAGGGGGATCTTGACCACGTCCCCGCCAAGATATCGGGTGTGGGTGGCGAGAACCGGGTAGCCTGGGACGGTTGCCAGCGCCACGTCGCCGGGATTGATGAAGCAGAGCGGCAACATGGCCAGGGCCGGCTTGGAGCCGATGCTGTGGCAGATGTCCGTATCGGGGTTCAGATCGGGGACACCGAAAAACTTGGCCATATAGTCGGCTGCCGCCAGTTTGAACTCACGGATGCCATTGTCGGAATAACCGCGGTTGGCTGGATCATCCACGGCGAGTTTCAGAGCCTTGCGGATCGGTTTCGGGGCGATCTGGTCAGGTTCACCCACGCCAAAGTCCAATAACTCCACGTTTGGCCTGGCTGCCCGTGCGGCCGCTTTGGCGCGTTTGATTTTTTCAAACTTATAGAGTTCATTGGTGGTTCCGAATTTCACCCCGCCAATGCGTTCCGCAAACAAGTTCTGTACATCCATGCCGATACTCCTTCAGGTTGTGTAGACACTCAAAATACCCGTGTTTATAACCAGAATCAAGGGTGTTCCCGTTTCTCCTCAACGGGCCCAGGGGCGCATATGAACTCCGTAGGGGTTTGTCGTAATCGTAATCGTAATCTTAATCTTAATCCGACTTTTCGTTTCGCGTTACGTAGGAGCCACTATCTTCGTGAACACGATCAGGCGACGTGCTTCTGATTAATCCCATCAACATGGAAACAATTCGAACCAGAATCGCTTTACCCGGGCCGGCCTCAACAAGCCTTTTTTTAGCTACAAGCACATCCAAACACGCTGCACATTCCAGCGCCGAACCACGAGCGATATCGAAGAACCGGCATCGATCAGCGGCTGTATATTTCCCATTCCCTTCAGCAATGTTTAGCGAAATGGACGTAGCGGCCCGGTCAAGCTGACCCTGCACCGCCAGATTCTTTGGAAGCGTTTCGAGAATTTCATCTGACCAAACGACAAACTTGATCGACTCCTGGTACACGCTCAACTTTTCATGGTCAAAGCTCGTATTCATGAGTAACACTGTAAAGAGGGCCGGAGCGTTAAATCAAGACCAGGATTACGATTAAGATTACGATTACGATTATGAAGTGATTCATCCCCTACGGAGCTCTTATGCGCCCTCAACCCAACATCCGGGTGAGGGCAAGCAGGAAGTCGCGGTTATCCGCGCAGAGATAACGCATGGCGCCGCCCATCCGGCTGAAGGTTTTGCAGTATCGAAGATAGTAAGCCGGATTGTCCTTGGGCGGCTCGCCATGCGTCTGCCAGTCCCAGGTCGACTCCGCCAAATCCACGACGGCGATAAAATGACGGTCAATCCGAAGGCCTCCCTGCAGGGCGAGATTCTGAGCCATGGAAAACGCCTTTTCAAAGATCATCGGGGACATCACGGCTGAACCCACCGACATATAAACACCATCCTGAAGCCGGAGGATGGAGTCGGAAAAGGAAAGGAAATCGCGGAGAGCGGTGCGCCCGATCGCGGCCCCATGGTTCATGGGGTGGTTATAGATGATGTCATGCCCGATCATCGGATGACCGGTAAAGGGAATCCCGAGCCGGTAAGCCGCCGCCTGGGCGCTGAAGGCCTTGAACGGGTGCGGCACGGCCATCCATCCCGGCTTCAAGTCAAAATTCCGGATCACGCCCAGCAAATCGGCCGCCGCCGCCAGCCGGTCTGTCGCCGCGCTGGATTTGAAATTTGAAATCTCAGATATCAGATCATCCCGGGCCGGGATGTTCAGTCCCTCCCGCCCGATCATCTTCCCCACCGACTCGCCATATCCCAGTCCTTCATAGGCGCCGATGATCAGGGCCAGGTTAAGGAAGAACCCCGTTTCCTGCCAGATACCGAATTCGCCGCGACTGACATTCTCCCTGACATCCTCGCTACTCTGGCCCAGATAGGCAAATTCCCAGTCATGGATGATTCCGGCGCCGTTGGTGGCCAGGTGCGTGATCCAGCCCTGCTCCATCAGCCGGATCAGCACCGGCGCCAGTCCATTCTTGATCGTGTGCGCCCCGAAGGCCAGCACAACCGGGCGGGCGGCGCGCCGGGCCGCCTTGATCCGGTCAACCAGTTCCCCCATCATCTTCATTTCCCGCGTCCCAAGGGGCGTGGGAGTTTGCTCAGGTTTAACATGATCCTTGAGAATGGAAAGTTTGTTGGGCCGCTGAGTCAGCGATTTGATGACCAGTTTGCTGCGATCAAGTTGTGGGTATGGCATGGTCTCAACTCCTTGAAACAGAAGATGTATCACGGAGGAGGAAAACGGGAAAGGCAGAAAAATAGCCAGGCTGATCGCCATTTTAACATTACCGCCGGGGACGGCGGTTACTACAGGAGTGGAGGTAAAAGCCCTATTTTCCCTTTGCGTCTCCGGCATGCTTCTGTTCAAATTCATCACATTTATGGAAACCGTTGACGTTACGATTATTGGTGCAGGGGTGATAGGACTGGCGATTGCCAGGGAACTGACCGGCCGCTATTCCGACATCATCGTTCTTGAAAAGAACGACCACTTTGGCCGTGAGACCAGTAGTCGCAACAGCGAAGTGATCCACTCGGGAATCTATTACCCCAAGGACTCACTGAAGGCCCGTCTCTGCGTGGAGGGTGCCCGGTTGATGTATGACTACTGCCAGGCACACAACATTCCCCACAAGAGATTGGGGAAACTCATTGTGGCCACTTCTGAGACCGAAATCGGGCAGGTACAGGCACTGTATGAGAAAGGGTGCGGCAATGGGGTGGAGAATCTGGTCGTCATCGATTCGCGCCAGATACGGGACTGGGAACCCGCAGTCCCTGGGATCAAGGCGCTATGGTCGCCGAACACCGGTATTGTTGATTCCCACGCATTGATGGAAAGTTACTACCGCGAGTCCAATCAGACGGGCGTCCTCTTTGCCTTCAACAGCGAGGTGAAAAGCATTACCCGGCACGGGGATGGCTACGAACTTGTGACGGGGGGCGACGACTACCGGTTCCTGAGCCGGATCGTGATCAATGCCGCCGGGTTGCATTCCGACCATGTGGCCCAATTGGCGGGGTTGGATTTGGATACGCTGGGGTATCGCCTCCACTACTGCAAAGGCGACTACTTCTCCTACTCTGGCCAGTCTCCGGTGCAACGGCTGATTTATCCTGTACCCCACGAGACCCTGACAGGCCTGGGTGTCCACGCCACACTGAATCTGGGAGGCCAGTTGAGGTTTGGACCGGACACCGAGTACGTCGACCGGCTTGAATACAGCGTGGACGAGAAGAAGAAGACCGTTTTCTATCAATCAGCCTGCAAGATTCTCAGGGGCCTGGAGGAAGCCCGGTTTATGCCTGACATGGCGGGAATCAGGCCAAAACTCAAAGGTTCCGGCGTGATGGACTTTATCATCAGGGAAGAGACCGCCAACGGCTTACCGAATTTCGTCAATCTCATCGGCATGGAATCTCCCGGGTTGACTGCGTCGCTGGCTATTGCAAGGCATGTTGGGGCGATGATCTCTCTTCAGAAGTAGCCGCCGATCCCCTTCGGCCTAAGGTGTGGGGCAAGGGTATTGGCGGCATTATTTATAATCCAGACCATTACCATCCCATAGAAATCATAACCGTAATCGTAATCCATTGCCCCAGAGAGGATTATGATTAAGATTACGATTAAGATTACGAAAGGAAATTTCAACAATCACAATCTTGCTAACGATTCTAAAACACCAGCAAATACAGGGTATTGTGCTCGTGAAACGTTGCCTATGGGATGACAGTGAATCCAGACCCTGAATTCTGCTCTGTCGCGGGAATTTCAAAAGTGGACAGTTGTAGCGAGCAAAAGTGGAATATCCGTGTAGCGAGCAAAAGTGGAAAGATGGGGGATGTTGGTGTTGATTAACAAGGAGTTGTAGAAGTAAGGGGAA
>Ga0194060_10002066_pt1 | contig 14328 bp, 11 predicted proteins | sample SepL225m_MetaG_FD_163427 | JGI IMG/M metagenome (GOLD analysis project Ga0194060, IMG submission 163427) | Anoxic zone freshwater microbial communities from boreal shield lake in IISD Experimental Lakes Area, Ontario, Canada - Sep2016-L222-5m | ecosystem: Environmental > Aquatic > Freshwater >... | reverse complement strand
AGCGAGTATTCAGCGTGAACACGGATCGATTTGTTGGCAATGCTGAAGGCGCTGTTCGCGCTCTTGTGCTGAACGAAGTTGAGCTAGTTGATGGAAAATTTGTGACCGTGCCAGGTACCGAACGCGAGTTGCAAGCTGACTTGGTGTTACTTGCACTTGGGTTTGTCGGTCCAGAAAAGAAGGCATGGCTCGAACAGCTAGGTGTCGAACTAGATCCAAGAGGGAACATTGCTCGTACTGACGATTACTCAACAAATGTTCCCGGCGTATTTGTGGCTGGAGACATGGGTCGTGGACAAAGCCTGATCGTATGGGCGATTGCTGAGGGTCGATCTTGTGCTGCCGCCGTTGATAACCGATTGATGGGTTCATCAACACTTCCGGCGCCAATCGCTGCCTCTGCTCGGCCTATGGCATAGTGATCTATTAATCACTGATTAAAGACCTTTGCGCCTATTATTGAGATCAATGAAGAGCAACACAAAAGCAATCCAGCACGCGACAGTGATTTTGCTCAGCCTATTTTTTGTTGGTGCATGCAGCACCACCATTGCAGGTACTGCGACAACGATTGTTCCTGTTGGACCTACTGATTTCGCAACGATTCCGCCGGTGCAATCAACGCTTCCCAATATCGTCACCACATTGCCCATCGGCGCGGTTGGAGTTGAACAGGTTTACACCGTGCGAGCAGGCGACTCACCAAGTTTGGTCGCCAACTTGTACGGCATCATGGTTGCCGAGTTGTTGTCGTGGAATGGGCTCGTTGCAACGAGCCAGTTTCCTTTCCCAGGTTCAATTCTTAAAATTCCCCCAACTGCAACTGTCAATAATCCTCAGATCAATGTGGTGCCAGATGTCGCTGCGGGTCCGAGTCAGCCTGGTTGCGACCCTCGTCCTGCAGGCACATACAAAGTTGCTAAAGGTGACTCGATGTACATCATTCGCAAAAAGTTCTGCGTATCGCTTGCCTCGCTACTGAGCGCTAACGGATTCAATAGTTCTAGTGCGTTGCTCTATCCAGGCCAGATTTTAAGTATTCCCGCATCCGGAAGTTAGCCAGTTTGTATTAATGCGCCGTGTTGCGACGGCGACGTGAGTGGCGTTCGAATGCCAAATCAATGAGTTCGTCAAGAAGTTGTGAGTACGAGACTCCCGATGCTTGCCACAACTTTGGATACATCGAGATTGGCGTAAATCCGGGAATGGTGTTGATTTCGTTGCATAAGAATCCGCGCCCACCTTCTTCGTAGAAGAAATCGACTCGGGCCATACCTTGAGCACGCAAAGTATGGAAAATAACTGCAGCGAGTTTCTGTACCGCTTCGGTTTCAATTGGGCTGAGTGGCGCAGGAATCTTGAGCTGCGCACTGTCGCTTACATATTTGTCGTTGTAGTCATAAAATTCGCTACTCGGAATAATTTCTCCTGGAAGTGATGTGCGCACGGCCAGGTTGCCAAGAACTGCAACTTCTATTTCTCGGCCGACGATCGCTTCTTCTATGAGTACCCATTCGTCGTACGAAACAGCAAGGGCTATTGACTCACGAAGCTCACCTAAATTTCGAGCCTTTGTGACACCAATGGATGAACCCATGTTGGCGGGTTTCACAAATACGGGAAGTCCGAGAGTATCAATCGCATGTTGAAGAGCTGCGTCGGTGATGTGCTGTTCATGCAGCGAAACGTATTTTGGTTGGGGGATTCCGTTGACGGCGAGCAATTGCTTGGCAACACCTTTGTCCATTGCAACAGCGCTACCAAGTACTCCTGAACCGACGTATGGAATGTTTGCAACTTCAAGAACGCCTTGAATTGTGCCATCCTCGCCAAGTGGCCCGTGGAGCAGCGGCAAAACTACGGCGCGCTCATCACTTCGGAATTGGGCAACAATTTCGGAAATCGAAATTGGTGTTCCTGAGGCAGTGAGTTTGTCGGCTGCATGAGTAGTAACCAGAACCCATTGCCCCTGGCGAGTAATACCGACTGTGGTGATGCGGTACCTGTTGGTGTCTAATGCTTGCAATACATGTGCTGCGGTCACACAACTGACATCGTGTTCGGCAGATTCTCCGCCGAAGAGCACGATGACGTGAATGCGTTGTGCCGAAGTCATTAAAAACACGGTACTAGGAATTCATGGCAATGGGGTTGCTCGGTAGGATTGCATTATGCGCTTGATGGCCGCCGATGTGGCGAAGGCGACCAACGGAATATTGGTTGGTCAAAATGCTCATCTTTCTGGTGTCAGTTTTGATTCGCGCAGCGTTCGCCCTGGACAACTTTTTGTGCCGATTGTGGCCGAGCGCGATGGACACGATTTTGTTTTAGCAGCGCTTGCTGCCGGTGCAGGTGCATATTTAACAACCGGGAAGACTTTTGGTCGCACCTCAATCACGGTGCCAGACACACTTGCAGCGCTATTGCAATTAGGTGCCTGGGGTCGGAACAAACTTGATGCACAACTTGCCAATCGAGTGATTGGCATAACTGGCTCGGTTGGCAAAACAAGCACGAAGGATTTCATTGCGGCAGCACTTGGATCAGTTTTGCGAGTAACTGCAAATGAGCGATCCTTTAACAACGATCAAGGTCTGCCTGTAACGATTTTGAATGCCGCGGATGATGTGCAAGCACTTGTGCTTGAGATGGGTATGCGTGGCTTTGATGAGATATCTCGACTGTGCGCGGTTGCTCGACCAAATATCGGTATTGTTACCAGGGTTGCTCCAGCGCATACCGAACGAGTGGGAGGCATTGACGGCGTCGCTCGCGCAAAAAGCGAACTAGTTCAGGCGCTTGCTGCTTCGGGATTTGCTGTTCTTAATGCAGACGACAAGCGAGTGGCGGCGATGCAGTCTCTGACCGAGGCAACTGTAATTAGCTATGGCGTGGCTCCTTCTGCCACCGTGCGAATGACTCATTGTGTTTTGGACGAACGTGCCTGTGCGTCAGTAGCGATTGAATCGCCATGGGGCAAAGCTTCATGGAAGATGAATGTGCCAGGCGAGCACATGGCGCACAATGCCGTTGGGGCGATCGCGGTTGCGGGAGTATTAGGGCTTGATCTTCAGCGAGCAGCCGATGCGATAGAGGCTGCGGTCTTGTCCGAGATGCGAATGCAACACAAAGTTGCGCGCAGTGGAGCATTGATCATTGATGACTCGTATAACGCAAATCCTGCGTCTTTGGCAGCCGCGCTCCATGCATTGAGCGCAACCAAGGCGAGTCGGCGCATTGCAGTGCTCGGGATAATGGCCGAATTGTCGGAACCAGAGCAAGATCATTTAGAGATTTCTCGTCTCGCCGCACAACTTGGCATTGAACTCATTGCGGTTGGAACGGATATGTACGGGGTGCAATCTCGAACCCGCGAAGAAGCCGCTGCTGCGCTATCTGCAGTTGAAAATTCGGTGGCAATTTTGATTAAAGGCTCGCGCGTTGCTCAACTAGAGAAACTCGTATCACTTTTGATCAACTAAAAGTCGACTAAGTATTAGCCCGCAAGCGGTATTTGCTTTTTGTCGAGTGCCGTAATGTCGCAACGCCATGCAAGAAAGAGTGCGGTTGCAGAACTGACGAGCAACATTCCCCGTGAGCCATAACGATCGATGAGCGGACCAAAAAACATATTGCCAAATGGAATCAGCCCACCGAACGACATGAACCACAATGCAAGCACACGACCTCGAACTGCGGGTTCCAGTCGCATTTGTACAACAGTCATCATGGATGTTGTTGTAAAGAAATAAGCGAATCCCAGAAAGAATCCGGAAATGAATGCAGGCAGTGGCGACTGTGAAAGCGCGAAGAAAAACATTGCAACTGAAAATGCGGCGAATCCCCATTGAATGAGTCGACGCATATCGATGTGAGAAAAGACAGTGCCGATTGCGAGACCACCAAGACATGCACCGAAACCCCACGTTGCATAAAGCCATTTATACGTCGTGCCGCTTTCGTCAATCTTGAACGTAAGTCGGGCGACTGCAGGGAAGAGGCCGACATACGGTAATGAGAGAAGCGAAAATGTGGCAAGTGAAACGATGAGGCGACGCACAACAGGTCTTTCGCGGGCTATGGAGAGACCCACGGTGAAGCGTCGCCAACCCTGAGTTGGATCTGGCACATAATCGGGCACCGTCACTCTGAGTAGAGCGAAGATGACGAACAGATATGTCGCAGCATTGAAATAAAAGAATTGGGCAGTAGTGGCACCCCACTGTGAGAAGACGGCAACAATGATTGGGCCAACGACACGTGAACCATTAATAACAGTGCTGTTGAGTGCAATTGCTCCTGACAAATCTTCAGGTCGCACGAGTGAAGGCAACATTGCAGACCACGCTGGTGCATTGAGTGCATTTCCGATACCCACCCCGAAAGCTGCTGCAAAAAGCGCCCAGATCGGTGGAGTGCCGAGTGCGAGAGTGGCGAGTGCCACCGAAAATGAAAGCTGTACAACTTGCATGGAGATGAGCCATTTTTTGCGGTCAAAGCGATCGGCGATCACACCGGCTGGAATGGACAAGAAAAGCAATGGTCCCAGTTGGGCGAAAATGAGTAAACCCACAACCGATGCTTTGCCAGTGCGGTGGTACACATAGGCAGGTAGAACGACATTTTGCATCCATGTGCCGATGTTTGAGCCCAAGGATCCAAACCACACAAGGCGAAAGTCACGAACGCGAAGAGCAGCTCTGGCACTGCCTCGTCGGGGTTGATCAGTAGGTATGTCGCTGGTATCAGTCATGGTCATTGTCGGATCGGCAAGAATGTTGGCAATGAGCCACGCATTCGAACCTCAACTCGATGTCAACGATACAAGAGTGACTGCCAGTAAAACGAGCGCGCCAGTGTGCGATTCGCCACGAGGGATTTTTTCAGAGTGTCCGCATTGTGGATCAGGTCTCTATGCCGAGCATGCGCACTTTCGTTGTGCGTCGTGCGGCTGGCGTGACAGTTGCTGCGACTAGATAACGCTTCTTAACGCTTTTTAGCGCTAGTCAACTCAGCGCATCTAGCGGACTTACAAAATCTGTTGAAAGTTCGCGAGCTACAGGCTCGCTCGTAATGTGTCCGTTCGCAGCGTTGACTCCAAGTCGTATTGCTTCACTTTGTTGTGCTGCTGCGCGCGCTCCAAGTGATGCAATCTGTATTTGATATGGCAGGGTCGCATTTGTGAGCGCGTATGTACTGGTGTTTGGAACTGCTCCTGGCATATTGCCAACTGCGTAATGGATGACGCCATGAGTCTCGTACACGGGGTCAGTGTGCGATGTTTCGTGAGTAGTTGCAATACATCCACCTTGGTCAACTGCAACGTCAACTATCACCGAGCCTCGTTTCATGCTGCGCACCATGTCTTCACTGACAACAATTGGTGCTCGTGCACCAGCAACTAGCACTGCGCCAATTAATAGGTCGGCATCGGCAAGCACGCGTTCAATTGCACCGCGGTTCGATGCAAGTGTTGTTGTGCGACCAATACAAATTTGCTCGATGTGTCTCAGACGGTCCAGATTTCTGTCGAGGATGATTACTTCAGCTTGCATTCCCGCAGCAATCCATGCAGCGTTGTATCCAACATTGCCTGCACCGATGACGACGACTTTCGCCGGACGAACTCCTGGAGCACCACCCATCAAAACGCCACGACCACCTTGTGGACGTTCGAGGAAGTGCGCTCCAGCCTGAGTGGCAAGCCGACCAGCAATTTCGCTCATCGGTGCAAGTAGCGGCAGGGAACCGTCGCTGAGTTGCACAGTCTCATAGGCGATTGCTGTTGTCTTCGATTTTTGTAGCGCTGCGGCAACTGCTGGGTAGGCCGAAAGATGCAAGTAGGTAAACAGCGTGAGGTCTGATCTCAAAAAACCGAATTCCTCGGCCTTTGGCTCTTTGACCTTGACAACCATTTGCTGGCTCCATGCATCAGCGGCTGTCGGCACAATCGTGGCACCCGCTGCAACGTATTCGGCGTCGCTGATGGATGCACCTTCGCCAGCGCTTTTCTCAACAAATACTTCAATACCAAGTCGTTCAAATTCGCGCACGCCATCCGGGGTGAGGGAGACACGGCCCTCTAAAGTCTTGATTTCTTTGGGCACACCGAGAGTTTTGATGTTTGATGCCATAACCCGACACTACGCCCAAAGGGCTGCTGCCATTTAGTGTCTCGGTATTTCGTGGTACTTGACACTGCTGGTTAGTGTTGTCCTATGAAATCGTTCAATAACTACATCAACGGTAAAGAAGTTGCAGCCCAAGACGGGCGCACAACGCCAATCATTGATCCCGTAACCGGCAAGCAATATGCGACGGCAGCATTGTCTGGACCAGCCGACGTAGACAGCGCAATGAAGGCTGCCGCAGATGCGTTCGATTCGTGGAAACACTCAACGCCATCGGTGCGCCAGAAGGCAATCAATGACATTGCCGATGCGATGGAAGCCAACATGACCGAATTGATTGAAGCCGAAATCGAAAACACTGGAAAACCACGGGCTATTACGTTTAACGAAGAAGTACCGCCAATGATGGACCAGATTCGCTTTTTTGCTGGTGCTGCGCGCATGCTCGAAGGTAAGAGTGCAGGCGAATACATGACCAACTTCACTTCATATATACGTCGCGAACCAATTGGTGTTTGTGCTCAAGTCGCACCATGGAACTATCCATTGATGATGGGCGTGTGGAAGTTCATTCCAGCAATTGCCGCAGGCAACACCACAGTGCTGAAGCCAAGTGACACGACACCTGCTTCGACTGCATTGATTGCAAAGATTGCTGGTGAAGTGCTGCCTCCAGGCGTACTCAACGTCATTTGTGGAGATCGTGACTCTGGTCGCGCAATGGTCACACACGACACTCCAGGAATGGTTTCGATCACGGGTTCAGTTCGCGCAGGAATGGAAGTAGCGGGCGAAGCAGCGAAGAGTTTGAAGCGCGTACATCTCGAGCTCGGCGGAAAAGCACCTGTCATCATTTTTGACGACGCAGACATTGATCTGGCCGTAGAGACAATTGCAATGACCGGATATTTCAATGCAGGTCAAGACTGCACTGCAGCAACTCGTGTAATTGCTGGGCCAAAGATCTATCGCGACTTTGTCGATGCACTCACAGAGGCTGCAAAAAAGACAAAGACTGGCAAGCCGGGTGACGATGTGCTGTACGGACCACTGAACAACGAGACCCACTTGAGCAAAGTCAAGGGATTCGTTGACCGCACGCCTAAGCACGCTCGAATCACAACAGGTGGTTCGCAAGTGAGCGGAGCTGGTTACTTCTTCGAGCCAACCGTGATCTGTGATCTCAAACAGCAAGATGAGATGATTCAGAATGAAATGTTTGGTCCTGTCATCACAGTTCAGCAATTCAGCGACGAAGAAGAGGCACTGAAATGGGCCAACGGAGTTGAGTATGCACTTGCTTCGTCGGTCTGGACTCGAGACCTGGGGCGTGCAATGCGCATGACCAAAAATCTTGACTTCGGTTGCGTGTGGGTGAACACTCATATTCCGATGGTGGCTGAAATGCCTCACGGTGGATACAAGAAGTCGGGCTACGGTAAAGACTTATCGGCATACGCTTTGGACGATTACACGCGCATCAAGCACGTGATGATCAACCTCAACAGCTAAATCACCTACCATTTCGTTAAACAGCATGGGGGACAGAGTGGAAAATAGTGAGCGCGGCTCGGTTGAATTAATCAATGTCACCAAAAAATATGGTGATGTGCTCGCTGTCAATGGCATTAATTTGCAAATCAAAGCAGGTGAGTTCCTTTCACTGCTCGGCCCATCGGGTTGCGGTAAAACAACAACGTTGCGGATGCTCGCCGGATTTGAGCAACCAGATGAGGGCTTCATTCGGATCAATGGCCTTGAGGTGCAAGGCGTGCCGCCATACAAGCGAGATGTCAACACGGTGTTCCAGCACTATGCACTTTTCCCTCACATGTCGGTCGCGGAAAACGTTGCATATGGCTTGCGACAAAAAGGCGTCAACAAGATAGAGACCGCGACGCGTGTGATGGAAGCACTCGACATGGTGCAGATGACCAAGTTGGCGGAGCGCAAACCACGACAGATGTCGGGCGGACAGCAACAACGCATTGCGGTTGCACGTGCACTTGTTAATCGACCAAGCATCTTGCTTTTGGATGAACCTCTTGGTGCACTCGACCGCAAATTGCGCGAAGAGATGCAAATCGAATTGAAGTTGTTGCAGAGCCGACTCGGAATCACTTTCGTGTTCGTCACTCACGACCAGGAAGAAGCCATGTCGATGTCGAATCGCATTGCCATCATGCTCGACGGACATATCGAACAGTTGGGTGACCCTGAAACTGTGTATGAGCATCCAACGTCTGCGTTCGTAGCCGGGTTTATTGGACGCAACAACTTCTGGCAAGGTATTGCAACCGAGCACGGTGCTACTGCCGACGATGGCACCGTGTTTGTGGCAACTCGGCCCGAAGAGAACGTGCCCAATGGCGAGGCGGCCCTTTCGGCCGTTCGTCCAGAGTGCATCAACTTGTCTGCAGTTCAACCAGCCCAGACGGCCAACTCAGTTGAAGCAAAAGTCGCCGGCGTGTCGCACTTTGGCGACGTCTTGCAATATGTAGTGAGCGCCAAGGGTCGTGACATTTTAGTGATGGTCGCTCGGACAAACCCTGCGCGCTTTGCACTGGGCGAGACAGTGTGGTGCTCGTGGTCGGCTGAGGACGTGTATTTGTTCTCGGCTAGGCAAGCCAGCGTTGTTATGGCGGCTCCGGCACATGACTAATATCAAAACCAACTACTACAAGGGGAAATGACATGGCAACAGAAAACTCAAAGCAGAATCCAAAACAGCTCAACATGTTGGCTCCGGACAGCTTTCGAGAGAAGCTTTCGCGCCGTGCATTTTTACAAGGCGGAACTGCGCTTGCAGGATTTGCATTAATCGCTGCTGCATGTGGTAACTCATCTTCTGATGGTGGCGCAACAACTGACACGGCAGCCGCTGGTTCAACAGACGGATTGGCAAGTGGCGATTGGAGTCGTGTAATCAATACCGCAAGTGGCACGTTGGCCATGTACACGTGGGGCGATTACAACGATCCAGAACTCGTAGGTGCACTTGCTGCATCAACCTTGAGTGTGACCATGAAGGTTGATTACTACGCAAGTAACGAAGATTTGATTACTAAGTTGGCAACAAGCGGCGGCGCAAGCGGCTTCGACATCGTTGTACCAACCGGCCCATACATTTCACAGATGGTCGAAAAGGGCTTGCTACAGAAGTTGGACAAGTCGTTGATTCCGAACATGGTCAACGTTGATCCGTTGTACCTCGGTCAGGCTTGGGATACAACAAACGATTATTCGGTGTGTAAGAACTGGGGAACAACTGGTTTCTTCTATGACACAACCAAGATCTCGAAAGAACTCACAACGTGGCAAGACTTTATTGATACATGCATGGGCGAAGCTTCGGGTCAGTGCTCAGTCATTGATGCGGCACCTAACTATTGCGGCATGTACTTTTGGGCAAATGGCATCGATTGGAATACCGAAGATGCTGCGAGCATCGACGCAGCCGAGAAATTCTTGGTTGATGAGTTTGCTCAGCACATCAAGGCATTTGATAGCTACCCTTCAACGAAACTTGCCGAAGGCGCATATTCGATCGCAATGGCATGGAATGGCGATGCTCGTCAGGCATACGTTCGAATCGCAGATGCTGGTGGCACTCCAGAAAATTGGAAGTGGGTACTTGGTGCACCAGACACCGAATTGTGGATGGACAATTACTGCATTCCGGTTGGAGCACCAAACCCTGAGGCAGCACACGCATGGATTAACTGGGATTTGATTCCAGAGATTTCAATTCGTGACTTGCAATACCACGGTTATCACACCGGCATGAAAAACATGTCGACTCTGATCGGCGAGATTGCACCAGATCTTGAAAAGGGTGACATGATTTTCTTTGGTGATGACCAAGTCAAGACCATGCATACCCAAGTCATTACTCCAGCACTGGATCGACTCATCGACATTTTGAACAAGTCGAAGGCAAAGGCCGGAGGCTGATCTGGGGTGACCGAAACGGTCGCAACACGATTGAGAAAGCGATTTCACGGGCCAAAGTATCTACTCGCCCTGCCTGCAATCATTTGGTATTTGCTCTTTTTTGCATTGCCAATTGCTTTCATCGTGTTTTATTCGTTCGGCACCAAGGACTCAACGAAACTTTTGCCAGTTGATTTCAGTCATCTTTCAACTCACAGCTATTCCGCGGTTTTCGACGAAACCTTCTTTAAGACATTTAGGGGGACACTCCGGATAGCGGTGATAGCAACAACTTTGTGCGTGTTGATCGGTTTGCCTGTTGCCTATTTTGCAGCGTTCAAAGTCCCAGAGAAGTGGAAAGCGATCATTCTGGCTGCAGTTGTGGTGCCGAGCTTTACGAGTTTCCTTATCCGCACAGTTGCATGGCGAATACCACTAGCCCCTAATGGAACATTTTCTAAATGGCTGATCGGTATGGGGTGGATTGGGCAGAACGGAATTCAAATCCTCGAGACACCACTCGCAGTGCAAATTGCGATTGTTTACAACTATCTCGGGTTCATGATCTTGCCGCTCTTCGTGGCACTTGACCGAATTGACGTGCGCATGCGTGAAGCCAGCAAAGATTTGGGCGCGGGACGCGTGGCAACTTTCTTCGGTGTTACGTTGCCACTTGCAGGTCCGGGCATCGTTGCGGGTGTGTTACTCACATTTATTCCAATGTGCGGTGACTACGTGACCGCAACTGTGCTTGGTGGAGCAAAGGGCAACATGATCGGTGCGATGATCGCATCGCAATTTAGTGGCGCTCAAAACTGGCCACTGGGTTCTGCCATGGCGATCTTGATGATTGCCGCCGTGTTGTTGTCGCTTGGTGTTGGTTTTATCGCAATGAAAATCGTGCCACTCGTGAGCTCTCTCGCTTCGCCTGCGGTTCAGAACCTGCGGCGCAAGATGCACGCAAGGGCCCTTGAGCAAGCGAAACATGTAAAGCCAAGCACCAGAACGAAGATTGAAGTGTTGCCAAAAGTGCTTGGTGTGTGGACAGTACTAGTGCTGGTGTTTTTGTTTATTCCAATCCTGCTGGTTTTTTTGCACTCGTTCAACAATGGCGGCTCGTTCACTATTTGGTCTGGAAAATCGAGTACCAAATGGTGGGGCGAATTGTTTAATGGCAGCGAAATGATGGGAGTACTCGTACGGTTTGCTGCGCTATTAGTTATCGGTGTCGTAATTAAGCGGTTGCTCAGAGGTCGAGACAATGTTCCCAAGTTTGTGTCGTCGTGGATCGTTGTTGTTTCCTTCGTCCTTGCACTCATATTGAATGGCTTCATGACCGAGTGGTATCGCACAATATTTGATTTCACTGGAATCGGTGATGCAATTCGCAACTCATTTATTGCTGCGTTTGGCGCAACAGTCATTGCCGTGATCATCGGCGGTATGTCTGGTGTTGCGCTTGCGCGACGTCCTGGAAGATGGACGACGTTTTTCATGGCAACGGTTTTTCTCATTTTGGTGACACCAGAAATTATGGACGCGGTTGCTCTGGCAACTTGGTTTCCACGTATTAAAGAAATTCCACTCGTTGGCATTATTTTCACGAGTGGATGGGGTCCATTTAATGGTGGCATCAACAAGCTGTGGGTGGGGCAGTCGTTGTATGCAAGTGCGGTTGTAACTTTGATTGTGCGCGCGCGACTTGCCGGCATTGATGAGTCGCTCGAAGAGGCAGCAGGCGACTTGGGTGCGCCTCCTGGTCGAGCATTTCGACAGATCACATTGCCACTCATCGCGTCGGCGATGGTTGCGGGTGGACTGCTTTCGTTTGCACTTTGTCTTGACAACGCAGTGATCTCAACATTGATCAGTGAGGCTGGCTCGACCACATTCCCCGTAGCGCTACTTGGCGCTACCCGCAGCACGATCAAGCCATTTTGGGGCGTAGGGGCTGCTCTGTTGTTTATCGTCACGCTCAGTGCATTGTGGTTTTTGGCGGTCATTCTGCGTCGGGGAGGCGATTCGGCGAGCAAGATTGCCGCAACGTTCACCGGCGGCTCGTAACTCGTGGCTGAAGGCAAGGCTGTTCCCAAGATTGCTGTTGGGCCACAAGGCGTTGCCGATTGGGCATGTGATGCAGTGCGAGCAGGTGGCGGAGAAGTAGTCGACTCTTCTGAGGCACAAGGGATTGTATGGACTGACTTCGATACCACGGAACAGCTGGTTGCGACCCTTGTGAATAATCCAAAAATTACATGGGTGCAGGTTCCATTTTCTGGCGTCGAAAGTTATGTGCCATACATCGATGCAACGCGCACATGGACGAGCGCCAAAGGTGTGTTTGGAGGAGCAGTTGCAGAACTTGCTCTTGGGCTTTTACTTGGGGGCATGCGACACGTTGCTGGCTATGCGCGCGAGAAACAATGGTCCGAAGACCACGGTCGCACATTGTTTGGTGCCCGCGTAACAATCCTTGGTGGCGGAGGAATCGCTCAATCGTTGATCTCGATGTTGCGACCGTTTAATTGTCACATCACGGTTGTGCGCAATCGGCAGATTGATGTATCTGGAGCGGATGAGGTTGTAACTACTTCAGAACTCAACTCGGTGTTACCGCGGGCAGACGCTGTTGTGATGGCACTTGCACTTACGCCTCAAACGCAAGGCATCATGGGCAGAGAGCAATTTGAATTGATGCAATCGCACGCGTGGCTTGTCAATGTGGGGCGAGGGAAGCAAATCGTCACCGACGACTTGGTGCGGGCGCTTGAAGCAGGCGAGATTGGTGGTGCAGCACTAGACGTCACAGACCCGGAACCATTGCCGGTAGGTCATCCGCTGTGGTCAATACCAAACTGCATCATCACTCCACACGTTGGAAACACCGCCGAGATGGTTCCACCACTGTTGGCATTGCGAATTGCCGAAAATGTTCGTCGCCTTGCAGTGGGCGAACAGTTGGTCGGCATTATTGATCAAACGGTCGGGTATTGATGTCGCAGCAAAATCAAAATTATTATGCAGTGCTGGGAGTAGCGCCTACTGCATCTACCGAACAGCTACGTGATGCCTATCGAGAGAAAGTCCGCATTATTCATCCCGATAGCGCGGTAGCTGCTTCACCGACTGCGTCACTACAGATGGCCGAAGTAGTTCGGGCGTGGTCGACGCTTTCAAACCCAGATCTCAGGCGTGCGTACGATGAAGATTTCTTAGAGTCGTATCCTTTTCCACCGGCGCCCATCGTGCGTGGGCATTTCCCCAAGGGTTTGATCGGAGGGATACTTGCGGTCGGTATTTTGGGTGTACTGGCACTAGATGCGATGAGTAGTCCGATTGCTCCGGCAAAACCAGATGGCTTGTTGCAGTCGGGATCATGCGTTGTTGTCGACGCCAACAAACTTGCCGTTGAAGTGGGTTGTGAAGTGGTTCATTATGGAGTTGTGAGGCAATTGGTTGGTTTCGACATGACATGCCCTTCAAACACTGAGTCGATTCGGGATCGGCAAGGAATGGGTCAAGCATGCGTTGTACCAAGCCATTAGCGGGCTGTACCCTGTGCGCTCTCGGGCGGTTAGCTCAGTCGGAAGAGCGCCACGTTCACATCGTGGAAGTCGTGGGATCGAGGCCCATATCGCCCACGAGAACTAGTGTTTAGGCGTGGCTCAGCAGTGCGAACGACCAGGTTGTGCTCAACCAGCAGCAGTCGAATACATCATTGATCCCCAAAATTTGTTGCTGACATTGCAGAATTATGACGTTGTCAAAGGTGAGCGCCGAAGTGCATTGTGTGTCACTCATGGCGACCGAATGAGTGTGCCAAAAGGTTGGTCAATCGATGATCGCCGCGAAGACCCACCACGCTTATTTAAAACACCCAAATCAGGTGTAGCGCCTGCGAAGGCAAACGCAAAAAAGTCATTGACTGAATCGAAGCAGAAAAAGAAAACTGTTGTGCGTCCGATGTTGTTTCAGACAGAAAATCAAAATGCGGAAGATGTACAAGAAGTGCAAGCTCCGGTTGCTAGGCCAGTAGTGCGTGATGCTGACCTTGAAGAAACGAAAGCAATGCCATGGACACCACAATTTGATCGAACTGATGATCTTGGTGGAGTACTGCGACCAAAAGGCAAATTGTTGAGCCGTGCTTTTGGTCTAGATGAAACAATTGAATATCCGCGACCAGTTGTCTTGGATGTAGCTGATGATGTAGTGGATGAAGAACCTGCTGTTGAACTCGAACGTGAGACGTTCAATGAGTTCG
>Ga0194060_10002064_pt1 | contig 14329 bp, 13 predicted proteins | sample SepL225m_MetaG_FD_163427 | JGI IMG/M metagenome (GOLD analysis project Ga0194060, IMG submission 163427) | Anoxic zone freshwater microbial communities from boreal shield lake in IISD Experimental Lakes Area, Ontario, Canada - Sep2016-L222-5m | ecosystem: Environmental > Aquatic > Freshwater >... | reverse complement strand
TCTTTAGATCGATAGTTGTTGCCACGGTAAATCGCCTCGCGCTTTCGTAATTTCTCAGCCTCTGCAGATTTTCCCGCTGGCTGGCTACCGATTTCGGTAATCAATGGAGTAAGGATACCTTTTAAAACACGGCGGAGTTACCGCGCAAATCTCCTATTTGAGAAGGTTTTTTAGCGCAACGCAAGCAAGAGCATAAGAATTTGGACCAAATCCAGTGATAGTCCCTGTTGCAACTCCCGAAATAACTGATGTATGTCTAAATTCTTCACGCGACATTGGATTCGATAGATGTACTTCAATCAGAGGAGCTTTCACAAGCTCTGCTGCATCACGAATTGCATATGAGTAATGCGTGAAAGCCGCAGGGTTAATAATCACTGGTGTATTTGCATCGGCAGCTTCGTGCAACCAGCCAATAATTGTCGCTTCATCATCACTTTGGCGAACCTCTGCCTCAAAGCCATTGCTCTTCGCACTTGCTTCAATCAACATAACTAATTCCTTGTAGTTCAGATCTCCATAAATTGAGGAGTCGCGGATATCTAAGCGGGCCAGATTCGGGCCATTGATTACAAGAATTTTCACTTGCTTACTCTCTCATATATCGCCGCTAACTCGCGTTCACCTGGAGATTCTAAGCGAGTAGTTTTTTCAAGCGCCTCAAGAAGAACAAATCTAATAGTGCGTCCCCGAGCTTTTTTATCCAAGGAGAGCAGGGGCAATAAGCGCACCCATGCCGACGCATCATACGAAATTGGCAAATCGAGTGCGCTCAATATTCTTCGGTGCTGCTCAACAATTTCCGACGAGAGCGAACCGTGAGTATGCGAAAGTTCGGCCGCAAAGACCATACCGATCGAAACAGCCTCCCCATGGCGCAGAGAATATTTGCTATCAATCTCAATTGCATGGGCAAGAGTGTGTCCATAGTTGAGAATTTCACGATGAAAACTCTCTTTGAAGTCTTCACTTACAACTGCAGCTTTTACCTTTATAGCTAAAGTAATAAGTTGCGTTACTAACTCAATATCGCCTCGAATATCTTGAAGACTCTTATCTTTTACTAATTCAAGAATTTTCTTATCAGAGATGAAACCGCACTTGATAACTTCAGCAAGACCGGCCGAAAAATCACGATCCGAAAGAGTCGTTAGCCATGATGTATCTACAATTACGCGAATTGGGGAATGGAAGGAACCGATAAGGTTTTTTCCATAATCACTATTCATCCCAGTTTTTCCACCTATGGCGGCATCAACCATTCCGGCAACGCTCGTTGGAACTGCTACCCAATCAATGCCGCGCAACCACGTCGCTGCGGCAAAGCCCGCGATATCTGTTGTGGCTCCCCCGCCAATACCAATGATTATGTCACTGCGAGTAAAACCAGCCGCACCAAGCCAATCCCAAAGTTTCAATAGTGTCGTAGCACTTTTTCCCTCTTCGCCATCGGGAATCGTAAATATATGAATATCAGTATCTAATTCAATCTCGAAATTAATCTGAGAGGCGATTTTTTCACTTACGATAAATGCAGCGCGCGCTTTCCCTTCGAGAGCTGATTCAAGGGACAAATCCCACTGACCATCACTAATGTGAACTTCCGAAATTCGATCGGCTTTTATTGTGATAACACTCATTTGATCAACTCCACAATCTGCGTCACGATCGCATTCGCCTTCAATGCATCAACCTTAACGCAGTGATCTGAAACATCTTCATAAATCGGACGACGTTTATCTAGAAGTGATTGCCATTGTGCGCGTGGGTTTCCAAGCAACAATGGTCTATCTCGATTGAAACCAACTCGCGGGGCGGCAACAGAGAGCGACACATCTAGAAATATCTTTACACTCTTTGAATTCTTGAGAAGAGTCTGCGCAGTGGGAGATATTGGCGCTCCCCCTCCAAGTGATAAAACGGTGTCTGTTGCTTGCAATTGACTCTCAAGAACTTCGAGTTCTAGAGCACGAAACGCCTCTTCTCCGTCATCGACGAAAATTTGAGAGACACTCTTTCCTGCCATTTTCTCAACCACTTTGTCGGTATCTACGAAAGATAACTTGAGTTCTTTAGCGAGTAATGCGCCAACGGTGCTTTTTCCAGCACCGGGTGCTCCGAGCAAAATTACTAAAGTCATTCTTATTTGAAATTTAGATTCTTCATATATGAGTCGAAATTGCGCTTGGTTTCTGTAACGCTATCGCCACCAAATTTTTCAAGGACAACTTCGGCCAAAACGAGTGCGACCATTGCTTCAGCAACGACACCAGCTGCAGGAACTGCACACACATCGGAACGTTGATTAATAGCTTTAGCAGCCTCGCCTGTAGCGACATCAATAGTGTCTAGCGCTTTCGGGACAGTTGAAATTGGTTTCATCGCTGCGCGCACACGAAGGATTTCACCATTAGACATTCCACCTTCTGTGCCACCGGCACGATCAGTACGGCGAACAATTACTCCTTGCGCATTTTTTTCAATTTCATCATGTGCGACAGAGCCGCGGCGAGTGGCAGTAGTAAACCCATCGCCAATTTCAACACCCTTGATCGCTTGAATTCCCATCACTGCTGCCGCCAACTTTGCATCTAAGCGGCGATCCCAATGAACATGTGAACCAAGTCCTGGAGGCATATTGAACGCTAAAACTTCTACGACACCACCCAACGTATCTCCATCACGGTGGGCAGATTCAATCTCTTTGATCATCGCTGCACTTGATGCAGTATCTGCGCAGCGAACTTCGTTAGCGTCAATTCGATCCAAATCATTAACACCTGGAAGAGGCGTTCCTTCTGGCACTCGTGCTGAGCCAATAGAGAGAACATGGCTCATTATTGTGATGCCAACACTTTGTTCTAAAAAGGCGCGAGCAACGGCGCCTAGTGCAACTCTGGCCGCTGTTTCACGCGCACTAGCGCGTTCCAATATTGGACGAGCATCATCTAGATCATATTTCTGCATTCCAACTAAATCAGCATGACCAGGTCGCGGTCTAGTCAAAGGAGCATTTCGCGCAAGATTTTCAATTTCTGATGCATCAATTGGATCAGCTGACATGACCTTTTCCCATTTTGGCCATTCAGTATTTCCAACCTGAATTGCAATCGGTCCGCCTTGAGTAAGACCGAGTCGAACTCCTCCAAGAATTGTTACTTTGTCACTTTCAAAACTCTGGCGAGCACCGCGCCCAAAGCCAAGTCGTCTACGTGCAAGATGCTTATCAATATCCGCACTCGTGATAACAACTGAGGCGGGGATTCCTTCCAGAATGGCGCTTAGTGCTTGTCCGTGGGATTCGCCTGCAGTCAACCATCTCATGTCCCTATTCTTGCAGATAACGTACCTATTGTGTCGCCAAATAAAGGATTGAGGCTGCAAAAAGTGATGGAGCCCAAGGAATGTGAAGAGATATTGCGCGACTCCTTGCGAAACTGATTACAAGCGCCACTGTTGAGGTCAATGAAATACATAACAGTAGTAACACGAGTTCAATCGCATGGTTTCTACCCAGAAGCGGAATGAGCACGGTTATCAGTTTCACATCTCCCATACCAATGCCAAAAGCAATCGAGAGAAGTAAGGAGAGTGTGAAAGTCAATGCAGTTAGGCGCGCGAATCGAGGTATATCAGGAAGTGAGATTGCAGCGACAGCTATGAAGAAATATCTCAAATCTCGATTACGAATTCTTTGCGATTGTAAATCTGTTCTAGAGATAATAGAACCGAATACCAGAAGTAGTGCCCACGTCATCTAACGATCATAAATGTAAATTGTTAACGGAAACAAGAAAATTCAAATGTGTGGATTACTCCAAAGTTGCGACTGCAGCCCTACGTAATTCCAGAGACATAGATTCTCTATCAACGCTCTTGCCAGAGAAGAGTGCTATCTGTTCGATTGCCTGATGTACGAGCAAATCGATTCCATCCATCGTCTCTCCGCCATTCTCACGCCAGCGTGAAAGTAGAACCGTAGGCCATGGACGATATAGAACTTCAAAGAAAAGTGTGGATATTTTGCGAGGAAGATAATCTGCAAAGAGGTCTGCTCCATACAGTGGAGTCGTATTGACTACTAAATCGGAATTACCTATTGGTGTTGTGTACTCCCAGGGTAAAAAATTTAGCGAGCTCTTGGTGGCACATTTACGAATTGCTTCTTCGCGACCAGTGTTTCTTGAAATGATCGATATTTCTTCGATACGACCATCTAAGGAACCGACGACTGCACGTGCAGTTGCGCCAGCTCCAAGAATTGTTGCACTCTTTGCAGCAGTAAATCCTCGTGAATCCAAGGCAAATCCGAATCCAGAAATATCTGTAGAGGTTGCGTGCCACGCATTATTGTTTCGAAATAAAGTATTGGCGGATGCGATTCTTTGTGCGAGCGGATCAACTACGTCGGCTATCGCTAAAACTTCTTCCTTCAGCGGCATAGTAAGAGAAAATCCCGTCCAGCCAGAATCTTTATCTGCCAAAAATTTCGCTAGTTCCCCCGTACCAACTTCAATAGCATCATAAGTTCCATTCACACCCAATAATTCGTAGGCGCGATTATGTAAAAGCGGAGATAGCGAATGGTTTATAGGCGAACCTAGAACCGCTGCTCTAATCACTTCTTCACCTCAAATGCCCCTGCTCTTCGATTCTTCTCATAGAGTTTCTTCCAGAGGAGGAATTCATCGTTGCTCTTAGTAAATCGTGTGTCACCGGGTGCGACAGTAATAAAGAATAGCCAATCGCCAGCTTCTGGGTTCATTGCTGCATCTATAGCAGCGCGCCCTGGGTTTCCAATAGGGCCGGGAGGCAATCCGTAATTCTTATAGGTGTTATACGGCGATTTTGTGAGAGTCGCTTGTGTGCTCAAAAATACTTGACCACGTACCTTACGAATGTAGTGAACTGTTGAATCCAGTTGCAAGGGCATGCTAATTGCTAATCGATTTCGAATGACTTGCGAAACTTTTGCAAAATCCTTCAGATCGCCCTCTGCCTGAATAATGGAGGCAATAACCAAAAGTTGCTGAGGGGTTAGCGGGCCTTGCACCTGCCGTAGTCCTGATGAAGACGCTTCCACATTGAATCTGTTAATCATCGCTTGCAGAATTTGCATTGCAGTCGCTCCCTTAGCGAAGCTGTAGTGAGCTGGGAATAGAGTGCCCTCTATTGTGCTAAATCCTGGTGCACGATTCAAAGATTTGAGAGCTAATGCAATGTCAGTTTGCGAGAATCCCCTATTTTTCAATTCCGCAAGTATCTCTGAATTCCACGCACCTTCAGTAACAACGAAGAGATCTGGAATACGTTTAGAATCAAGTAGTTGATCCAGTGCTTGCTTAGCAGATATTTCAAGCGATAGACGATGAGAACCCGGGGCAATTTTTGCAGAGCGAGGATCGCCAACAGCTACTCTAAAAAAAGCACTCGAGGATTTCACAACGCGAGAAGAAAATAGAAGAGAAGCGATGTCAGAACCTGTCGAACCCGTCGGGATTTCGACTAAAACTTCTTTCGTTTGAGATGAAATTTGCATCTCTGGGAAGTCAGGGGCACCACTATTTTGTGCACGGATCACATGCAAGGAAAAGGTGAGCGAGACGATTAGGAGTCCAGCTAAAAATATGCGCTTCATTAATCTTGCGATCTCGTCATTGCTAAACCTTGTTCCAATATCGCAACAGCGGCCATTGCATCAATTGATTTTCTAGCATCTTTGGCGTTGACGCCAGCGCTTTGCAGATTCTTCATTGCAGACACAGTTGAGAGACGTTCATCAACAAAAATGATCTCAATATTTGTATGTTTGGCTAATTCGTAAGAAAACTGAAAAACTTTTTCTACTGCTTCTCCTGCAAGCCCACTGAGCAATGTTGGTTTGCCGACGAAAATTGCCACTGGTTCATGTTCGTCCAAAAGAGCATTAATCTGGGCATATAAGTCTTTAGATTTAGACTGCAATGTTGTTAGAGGAGTAGAAAGAATTGCATCTGGATCACAGATTGCGACACCTATGCGCACATCACCATAATCAAATGCTATTCGGCGACCGCGTTGCATCAGGCTAGCCCGCGATAGCGCTAGTGATTGCTTCTAGTGCTTGAGAAATCTTAGACGAATCGATTCCGCCGCCTTGTGCGAAATCATCTTTACCGCCGCCACCGCCACCCAAAATTGTGGAACCTAACTTCACAAGTGCGCCAGCTTTGAGTCCCTGACTTCGTGCTTCTTCTGTAGTTGCAACAACAAGGACGCTCTTACCCTCAGTCACGCTCACGAGTGCAATAACACTATTACTTGCTCTGTTACGGAGATCAAGTGCAATTGCACGAAGATCATCTCCAGAGACTCCATCCCCTAGATGGGATGCAATAACACTTACGCCCTTGACGTTCTTAGCAAGTGAGGCTAATTCATTTGTTTTTCCAAGTGCATCTTTTGAACGAAGCGTTGCTAATTCCTTTTCAACATCCTTGATTCTATTAATCAGATCCGAGATCCGCTCTGGTAATTCCTCTACGCGTGCACCTTTGACAATTTCTGTAAGTGAATTCAGCAATAAATGCTCGCGAGCCAAGAACTTGTATGCGTCTGCTCCGACAAGTGCTTCTACACGTCGCACACCGGCACCAATAGAAGATTCACTGAGAAGTTTGACTACACCGAGTTCACCCGATCGAGATACGTGTGTACCTCCACATAATTCACGAGCCCATTCTCCAACGCTTACTACTCGAACTCGATCACCGTACTTTTCGCCGAATAGCGCCATCGCACCTAATTCTTTTGCCTGCGCTTGCGACATCACTTCAGCGCTGATTTCCATGTTATCGAGTAGCAATGAATTCACTCGTGATTCAACATCGCTCAAAACGCTTAGTGGTACGGCACCCGTTGCTGGGAAATCGAAACGGAAGCGACCTGGTGAATTCTCTGAACCTGCTTGTGTTGCAGTCTCACCAAGAATTTCACGAAATGCTTTATGAACCATGTGCGTAGCGGTATGTGCGCGAGATATTGCATGGCGACGCTCAATATCAATAGATGCAAGAAGTGAGGCAGATTCTTCAATACCACCACTGAGAACTCGACCTCTATGAATTGAAATACCAGGAACTGGAGTTTGCACATCATCAATTTCAATAACTGCACCCGATGCAAGCGTGAGAGTTCCGCCATCGGCTAACTGTCCACCGCCCTCGGCGTAAAAAGGAGTTCGATCAAGTACAACTTCCACTTCGTCGCCAGTTTGTGCACTTGCTACTCGCGCACCATCGACAACGATTGCGCGGATTGATGCTTCACTCTCACGCTGTGTATAGCCGACGAATTCTGTAGTACCTGATTTATCAGCAATTGCACGATAAACAGTGAGATCTGTATGTCCACTCTTTTTCAATCGTGCATCAGCTTTAGCGCGATCGCGTTGTTCTTTCATCAGACGGGTGAAACCATCCGCATCAATCTCTAATCCCTCTTCGCGCGCCATCTCGAGTGTGAGATCGAAAGGAAAACCATAGGTGTCGTGCAATTTGAATACTTCTTCTCCAGGAAGAACGTTTTTCTTCGACTTCTTCAAAGCGGCACTTGCAACATCAAAAATCTGAGTTCCACTCTTTAGTGTTTGCAGAAAAGTCTCTTCCTCGGATACCGAAACTGAAAGAATTCGCTTTGAGTCACTTACTAATTCAGGATACTGCGGACCCATCGCGCCAATTGCTGCAAGAGTAAGTTCGCTCATGATTGGATCATGAGAACCGAGTAGGCGCATATTACGAATTGTGCGACGCATCATGCGGCGCAATACATATCCGCGACCCTCGTTGCCAGGAGTAACTCCATCGCCGATCAGCATTGCTGATGTGCGCGCGTGATCGGCTATAACACGTAGCGCAATATCAGACTTTTCATCGCTACCGTATTTCACGCCCGTGAGCGCTGATGCTTTATTGAGAATCTGTGCAGTTGTATCAATTTCATAAATATTTTCGACCCCTTGCAAGAGTGCAGCCATGCGCTCTAGACCAAGTCCAGTATCAATACTTTTTGCTGGGAGCTCTCCCAAGATAGGAAAGTCATCTTTGCCAGAACCAGCACCGCGTTCATTTTGCATGAAGACCAAATTCCATACTTCCATGTAACGGTTTTCATCGGCGATTGGTCCACCTTCAACACCATATTGCGGACCACGATCATAATAAATTTCTGAACATGGACCGCATGGTCCTGGAACTCCCATTGACCAAAAATTATCTGCCATATCTCTGCGTTGAATTCGATCTAGTGGAATTCCAATTTTTTTGTGCCAAATATCTGCAGCTTCATCATCATCGAGATAAACAGTTACCCACAATTTTTCTTCAGGAAAACCATAACCGCCCTTAGATACAGGACTAGTAAGTAATTCCCACGCAAGTGCGATTGCTCCCTCTTTGAAATAATCACCAAAAGAAAAGTTTCCACACATCTGGAAAAAAGAGGCATGTCGAGTTGTCTTTCCGACTTCATCAATATCGAGTGTGCGTACACACTTTTGTACCGATGTTGCTCGTTTGTAAGGAGGAGTTATCTCGCCTAGAAAAAAGGGTTTGAATGGAACCATTCCTGCATTGACCAACAATAAATTCGGATCATCAGCAATTAGTGATGCAGAAGGAACAACAGTATGGGTTAGACCTTGACTGTTTCCATTTTCAAAAAAGCGCAGCCAGCGCGAACGGATCTCGGCGGATTCCACTGGGTTGTGTCACTCAGCCTTCTTCTTCTTTTTTGAGCGTCCTTTGCTCATTTGCGCAGCGCTAAGGAGGGCACCCGCAACTTTGAGTGCAGGCCCACCCTTATCAATAAAACTCGATGTTGTATCCGAAACTTTATTTGAAATATCTTCAATATTCTTCGTAACACGGTTCAAACTATGTAGAGGACCGTTTACTAAGGTCACAGTTGTGTGAACTTCTTCAATCAACGGTGCGGTCTCATCAGTCATGGTTTTGAGGGAGAGTTTCGCTTCATCAATAAAGCGGCCGAAGCGAATCACGGCATAACTAATAGCAGTGGCGATAACGAGAAGTGAGCACGCAGCAATAATTGTTGCAATTCCGCCTGGACCCATCATCTACCCCTCTCTACCTTCTATAGCGCCAGCCTACCCGAAAGCAGGCGTGAACTAGGCGATTATCGGTAGAGCTACGTCCGGCGTTCTATGTTCGCGATGCGCGACTAAGGATGCAAGGTGATATTGCTCAATTTTTTCCTGCAGCACTGTGTCGAGATAAGGTCGTCCATCAACGATTGAACCTTGTACACCTTCAATTACTGCAGCCACATCCTCACCGCTCATCGTCTTATGAGTTTCCAATGCATGAGCAAGCGCGAGAATTTGAATGCGATTAGCAATCAATATCTCTTCTGCTTTCGCTAGTAATCCTGTGAGATTGTCTTCGATGCGATCACTGAGAGCGACACGGATTTGTTTGGCAGTGTCATCTTTGCCTTTACCACCGCCAGGTGCGCCAACTTCAAAACGTCGATTACTTGCATGTGAGGAAATTGTTGAACCCATTCCCCAATGACCTTCCATAAGAGATGCAATCGTTGTTGCGCTCTCTAAATCGCCAGAAACACCCGATGAATTATCTCCATCGAAGAACATACGCTCTCCAGCAAGGGATGCGAGCGAAACCAAAATATCTGACTCATATTCAGTACGCCATCTAGTGAATTGATCATCTGGCGGAATACTCGCAACCATTCCTAGATAATCAGAACCCTTTTCAATTGTGGCCAAATCAATAGACATATGTTGACGTACGCGATGAGCCATAACAGCGTGACATGCTTCATGGACAGCAACGGCATGGCGCTCGCGCTCGATGTATTCAACATCTTCTGATGGCCCGAGCTCTTTTTGTTGTTTTGCTTTGACTACATCAGGCCATTCAATCGAAGTGCGGCCATTACGAATCGCGTATATGAGCGCTTCGTTGATCGTATCTTTGATTGTTGCACCAGTCGCATATGGAGTTATCGTCGCCAATTTATCAATTTCTTCAGGTGAGAGTGAATGTGAAACTTTTGCTAAATAGCCCTCATAGGTGCGGATTCGTCCTGCCTTGCTTGGATAACCAACGCGATACATACGATCAATGCGACCAGGGCGAAGCAGCGCTTCATCTAGTGCTTCAGGCATATTTGTAGCCATCACAACAAGAATGCGATATTTCGGAGGATTCTTCGGACGCATTCCTAATGTTCTGCGAACAATTCGGTTGAAGAATCCTCGAGGTTTCTTCAAACCAGATAATTCAGTAAGTAGTGCTTGCAAAGTTCCTGAGCCACCACCACCGCCGCCTGCTGCGCCACCCATAACAAATTTTTCATGTACGAGAGCAGATGCTGCTGATGGTGAAAGGTATGCGCCTCCATGACAAGAATCTCCAAAGACTCCCGGCGTAGAAGAATTCGTGAAACGTTGGGGACCTCCAGATGAAACTATTCCACGATTACCGAGTGAATCAGCTTCATCGATAAAGACAACCACTCCTCCGTAACGAAGTGCAAGTTTGCGTAACTTTCTAAAAAGACTCTTTACTTTCAAAATACCAACGCCCATAAACATATTTGTAAATGCACCTGGATCTACAAAGACAAAGGGTTTACCTGTCTCCCCCGCCATTGATTCGGCCATAAGGGTTTTTCCAGTTCCTGGAGGCCCCCATAAAAGAATTCCGCCCGGTACATAACCGCCATGTTTTTCAATCTCTTCTGGCTTTTCTAAAAAGAGTAAGTTCTCACGGATACGGTTAAGTACGTGGTCTTGACCCCATACATCGCTAAATCGAGTACGAATATCGTCAGGGAAATACGTTTCAATTCCACCTCGACTCAGGAACCAAAAGATTGCCGCAAATTGGATGATGACAAAGAAGACTGCAAAAAGTAATTGTCCCAGCATTGGCAAAGCGCTATAGAGCGCTTTTGGAGCAAGAAAGAGTGCGCGAATTGGAGTCTCTTTATAGATTGCACCTAAAACAACTGCAAGGAGAACTACGAAGAGCACAAATTTGATTACACGCGATAGGCGGAATCGAGTCCAATCACTCAATCGCTGAAGCAAGCGATCGATGAATGAAAAATAGCGCTGCCATAAACCATGATACGGAGCAAGGATTTCTGCGAGTGCAAAGTGAACTTGTCGAACAACTTCGATGACCACAAGTGCTAATAACCATGTCTTGCTAGTCGCTACGTCTTTGACACTATCGGAAAAACTTAGGATGGGATTATCTGCCAAATTAGACCAGACAAGAATGAAAAATGTCAGGCCAAAGAGCAGAAAGAACTTTGTCCTGTCGTAGAAGGAGAGATGAATGCGCGTTTTGCGATCGGTGTCGCGCGCTCTGCTAGAACTATTCTCTAGTTCGCTCATTTTGCTCCCCTTACAGTAAATGAATTTGAAATTTTGGTCATGAGTTTTTCATTCTTTTTGTAGCAACTATTTGTGCAACGGATTATGAACAAGTAAATCTTTGAGTGATCAGTTGAGACCATCGCTGTTTGATCAATAGTTTGAGCTACTCCCTTATGGGTGAAGGTGAATATCGTGCGCACGCCTCGAGCGCCTTTCTCTACCACTTCATAATCATCATAAATATCAAAAGGTGGTGTATCGGAAGTAGGCGCGCTAACCCATTGCGATAAAGGAACGATGACATCTCGAAGAACATTGTAGGAAACTGCATTAATCTCATCTGCAGACAATTTTCGCACTCTTGCAAAAGCTAATGGCTTTTTTGGTGCATCTATACTAAAAATTTCGGCGGGTTTTACTTTCGAATTCTTGGAGTAAGCAATCTGCCATGAAACTAACGACTGTCGCTCCGCTGCCGTGCCTTGAGCACTCTTCGCTTCAAATTTGTTGAGTGCTTCATTACTTACTGCATTCCACTCATTTGGCACAGTGAAAAAAACGCCTTCGGATTTAGATGCGGCATAAGTTTGTGATTGTGCGCCACAACTCGTTAGGAGAAAAGCAGAGGTGAGAACCAAAGCGAGAGACTTTTTCACTCGCGAATTCTCTCTAACTTCCCTTCGGAGCGCCATCTATACCGCTCTCTTTCCTCTGGGCAGGTGTAATCGGAGTTGGGGCACCGGTAAGTGGATCTCCCCCGCTAGCTGTTTTCGGAAATGCAATGACTTCGCGAATAGAGTCCGAGCCAGAAAGAAGTGCACAGACTCGATCTAGCCCAAGTGCGATACCGCCGTGTGGTGGTGGACCATAGTTAAAAGCTTCGAGCAAGAATCCGAATTTGCTTGCAGCCTCTTCATCGCTAAGACCAATAACTGAAAAAACATCTTTTTGGATTTGGCGATCATGAATACGAATTGAACCGCCACCGAGTTCTGTTCCATTCAAAACGATGTCATAGGCATACGCCAAAGCGTTCGCTGGATCTTTTGCAAACGTTTTTGCGAACTCTGGCTTTGGGCCAGTAAATGGGTGATGCACCGCTGTCCATCCGCCATTATCTGTTGGTTCAAACATCGGTGCATCGACAACCCATAGAAATTCCCATTTGCCATCCGGAATGAGATTGCATCGCTTTCCAATTTCTAAACGAACTGCACCTAAGAGATTGAGTGAAGCGCTGCGTTCTCCCGCTGCGAAAAAGATTGCATCCCCAGATTTTGCACCAACTGCTTCAACAATTGAACTCTGTTCCTGCTCGGACAAATTCTTTGCAACTGGACCACCTAGCGTTCCATCATCTGCAACCAAAATATATGCAAGTCCTTTAGCGCCACGTGCTTTTGCCCAGTCCTGCCATGCATCTAATTCACGTCTAGCTGAATTAGCGCCGCCAGGCATGATTACTGCGCCTACATATGGTGCTTGGAAAACTCTAAAAGGTGTTTGGGCGAAGAATGAAGTGAGTTCTTGCAATTTGAGATCGAAACGTAAATCAGGCTTATCTGATCCGTAATTACTCATTGCGTCGGCATATGTCATACGCATAAGAGGAAGTGGGATCTCGTAGTTAGCGACATCCTTCCAAATCTTTGCAACAATTTTTTCGGCAACAGCCAAAATATCCTCTTGGTCAATAAATGACATTTCAATATCTAGCTGTGTAAATTCTGGCTGGCGGTCTGCTCTAAAATCCTCATCACGGAAACAACGAGCAATCTGATAATACTTTTCCATTCCAGCGACCATAAGTAATTGCTTGAATAGTTGTGGCGACTGAGGTAGCGCATACCAACTACCAGGTTGTAGGCGCACTGGCACAAGGAAATCGCGCGCACCTTCGGGTGTAGAGCGAGTCAAATATGGAGTTTCAATTTCTAAGAACTCTTCTGAATCCATGACGGAACGAATCGTCGACGTCACCTTGGATCGCAAACGCAAATTTGCTGCAGGTTTTTCACGACGTAAATCTAAGTATCGATATTTCAATCGAACTTCTTCATTGATATCAGCGTCATCGCCAGAATCGATTGGGAATGGAAGAGGAGCCGATTCACTGAGAACTACTATCGATTCCCCCATCACTTCTATATCACCAGTATCAACACCAGCATTTTCATTTCCAGAAGGTCGAGCAACGACCTCACCTGTAATCTGCAAACACCATTCAGCGCGAAGTGATCCGGCCATAACTTCGTCACGAATAACAACTTGAACCCAGCCTGAAGCATCACGGAAATCAATAAATGCGACTCCACCATGATCGCGGCGACGAGAAACCCAACCAGCAAGTGTTACTACTTTTCCAGCATCACTTTTGCGAAGCGTTCCTGCGCCATGAGTTCTCATCATAATAAATTCAACATTTCCGATCAGTGGGTTTAGAGCGCTTTGTGTAAGGCGCTAATCGTAACTGATTTTGAAACTCCACTAGACATCTCTTTGAGTTCAACGCTGCCTGATGCTAATTCCGAATCTCCCAAAACGATGACATATTTTGAACCACTCTTATCGGCAGCCTTCATTGCACCTTTGAGAGCACGTTCCCCAAATGCAATCTCAACTACATGGCCACCGTTGCGCAATTGTGTTGCCAGCACAAGTGCTTCACTTTTTGCCTTATCACCTAGCGGGATAATAAATAGTTCCGAAGTAAATGAATCACTCGGTACAACACCTTCGGCTTGCGCTGCGAGAAGTGCGCGATCAACACCTAAACCAAATCCGATTCCGGATAACCCTTGTCCGCCAAGTTGCTCCATGAGACCGTCGTAACGTCCCCCGCCGCCGATACCAGACTGTGCGCCAAGATCTTCATGGATAAATTCAAATGTAGTGCCTGTGTAGTAATCAAGGCCT
>Ga0194060_10002062_pt1 | contig 14338 bp, 27 predicted proteins | sample SepL225m_MetaG_FD_163427 | JGI IMG/M metagenome (GOLD analysis project Ga0194060, IMG submission 163427) | Anoxic zone freshwater microbial communities from boreal shield lake in IISD Experimental Lakes Area, Ontario, Canada - Sep2016-L222-5m | ecosystem: Environmental > Aquatic > Freshwater >... | reverse complement strand
TTTGACGCGTCGCCCACGCGTGCCGCACCCGTCAGCACCCGTCCCCCACCGGCAGGCAGTGGTGAAAGCACAGTGCAAACACGCGTGCCCCACCGGCAGGGAGGAAGGGAAGGGAAGGGAAGGGAAGGGAATGTATTAGTACCTACGGTACTTGTCGAAACTCCTGACGGAGTTGCCGACGTGAGCGACCAAGAAGCCTTTGGCATGGGTGACATGACTACCGAAACAGGTCACAATATCGCCTCACCGCTACCGATAAGCGCGTCATACCGCCCGCCCCCGTGTCCCTACGAGCAGATCGCCAATGCCTACAACGACCTCCTACCGGCCTTACCAGCGCTTGCTGTGCTGTCGGACTCGCGCAAACGCACCTTGCAGGCCCGATGGAAAGAGGTTTGCATTGGCGGGAAGTACGCCGCTGCCGCCGGTCTGGACTATTTCAAGTGGTTTTTCGGGCAAGTGTCCGAGTCCAAATTCCTCATGGGACAGGCCCCCACGCGCCAGGGCGCCAGGCCGTTCATGGCGGATTTTGATTGGCTCATGACACCCACGTATTTCCCGCGGGTGGTTGAAGGTCGGTATAACCAATGAGGACGGTATGAGCAGTTTTCAAAAATTCGGCGGCGGCTACGGCGCAGCGCGCGCCAAGGCAGAGGCGCAAAGCAACGAGCCACAGCAACAGCCGGCCAGCCGCAATTGCGCGGCCTATGGCTGTCCCATGCCAGGCAGCATTGACGGCGGCGGCGGCTGCGTATGCGCCCACCACTACGGCGCAAGCCCTCACCAATGGCCAGCCGTGACCGAGGCAATGAACCGTGACCATGGCCCGCTGTTGTCTGAAATCCTGACGGCGCGCCGGTTCCATGGCCAGTTGCCGCAAAAGGACCCGACCACGCGCATGCACGAAGCCTGGGCCCGATTGAGGCCCCACGGCTACGACCTCGACCCGGCCAACTGCGTCCATGCCAAGGGCGGCGCCAGGCGGCTATGCCTGGACTACCGGCATTGGGCCGGGCTCTGCGAAAGCATGTTGGGCAGCCTGATCCGCGAGCGCGCAAAGGTAACGAGGCCAGCGTTGCAGTACCAGGCGCCAACGCAAAGATCAACAGCGGCCTACGACGCATTCAGCAATGGATTTGGAGGGTATGAAAATGTCTGACCAAACAGAAATTGACTTTGGCGACGAGCCCGAGCCCGAAGAACCGAAGCCGGCTGCAAAGCCCGCAAAGCTCATAAAGCCGATTGTGTTCACCACAGGCGCCAAAGGCAGGGACGACGGCATGAAGCGCGCCATCGACCACGCCGACGCCGTGATTGAGGATTGGGGCGTCAGAGCCATGAACATTTTGCTCATTTACGTTGGAGCCATGGCCAGCGGGGATCACACCATTTGCGAAGACATACGCCAGTACGCCGAAATCAGGGGGTTGCCAAATCCGCCAGACAAGCGCGCATGGGGCTCCGTCATGACATGTGCGTCCCGTCGCAAAGTGCTGCGCAGTGTTGGTTACGCGAAGGCCAGGGACCCGAAGGTGCACTGCACGCCAACAACTTTATGGGAGAAGCTGTGAGCATCATTGAAGGCGCCAGCGCCGGCGTGAAAGACATGGCCGACGGTACGCTGCGCATCACTGTTGAATTCGAGCCCAGGTTTGCGCAAATGGCATACGCGCTGTTCGGTGCACGCGGCACACCGTTGGCCGTGACGGCGCTCAAGGGCGGTTATGCAGCCATGGCCACTACGCCAGAGCCCAAGCCACCCGAGCCGGAAAAACCCAAAGGCGGCAAGCTGGCCATCAATGCAGCCTACGTGTGCAACAGCCAGGAATTCCAACGTTTTGCAGCGGAGTGTGAGCCTGATTGGACCGGTTCACCGATAGACATTGCCGCGCGTTTCATGCGCTATCAGTGCGGCATTGACAGCCGCAGCGAGCTAGACCACAGCAGTGCGGCAGCCGTGCGCTTCAAGGAGCTCATGGGCCAATATCGCAATTGGGGCGAAACAGGAGCGCTGGTGGCATGAGTTTCAATTCCAAGAAGCTGCGCCACAGCGCCAAAGATCACGCCTGCATGAACTGCGGACGCGACGACGGCACAACAGTGCCAGCGCACGCCAACACGCTCACGCTTGGCAAGGGCATGGGGCTCAAGGTCAACGATTTTTATGTAGCATGGCTGTGCTTTTGGTGTCACACCTGGCTCGACCAGGGCAGCGGTATGGACCCGACCGGGCTATACACCGACAGCCGCACCGACAAAATGGCCATGTGGACCAGGGCCTATTTCAAAACCATCGCCTACTGGTTTGAAGAAGGCGTGGTGGTGGTGGCATGAGGCCCATCAAGGCAAGCGACCTGGGGCTGACTGTTTTGAGCGGCGGCAAGGCGGTGCGCACCGGGCGCGGCGCCAAAGCCAAGCCACGCATGAACAAGCTGGAAGCAAACTACGCGTTTGTGCTCGACCTGGCAGTTAAGGCCGGGCAGATTCTCTGGTGGCGCTTCGAGGGCATCACGCTCAAGCTGGCCGACGACGTACGCTACACGCCGGATTTCGCCATCATGGAAGCCGACGGCATGATTTCCTTTCACGAAACAAAGGGCTACATGCGCGACGACGCGCGGATCAAGCTGCGGGTTGCAGCCGTCATGTACCCCTTCGAGTTTTATCTGGTGCAGCAAAAAGACGGCGGCGCCTGGACTGTTGAGCACGTGAGGGTGGCATGAGCGGTCTGTTTCGCAGTATTGACGCGGCGCTGCGCTTCGCCTTTGCCGCCGAGCTCTACCCGGTCATGCCGCGGGCCGAGCTTGGCCAGTACACGGGTCGCGGTGGCGGCGCCCTACTCTCGCAGCGTGAATGGCACGCCCAGGCCGCGCTGATTCGGGCCTATGTTGACCGGCTGCCGATTGCCGGGCGCGAATACGTGGCCGCCTTCTATGCCCGCGGACCACAGCGCGCGGCGGCTGTTGGGCGCATGGCGCGGACCCTGGACGACGCCGACCAGTGGCCGCAAAGCCGGGCCAACGTGGTGGCCGTGCTGAGCCGGTACTGCCTGGACTACCCAAGCATTCGAGCCCTGGCCGCAGAAATGGGTCTGCACCACACAACAGTCATGCGAGTGGAGAACAAAATCAAGGCCACACTGAGCCGACTGTTTTCAGAAACGGAACAGTCGATTCACGACGACTTCATTCGGCGCGGCCTGGTGGACCCTGACTGTTGAGGTTGTTGATGACTGTTGCCCAACAGTCGCCGGCGTCTGAAAACATCTTGGAATTATTCGCTACTATTTCGGTTTGCGTGTTGACATTGACGACCATAAAGGTATTATTGGGCACCGAGCAAGATTTTTTGAGCGGACACAGAAGGAAAGAGAAAAGACATGGAAAACGAAAACGAGCACTCAGCGAGCCCCACAAAGCCCACAAAGGTTGACATTCGGCATCAGGACATGACCGGCATCTTGGAAGCAATCAGGAAAACACACGGGCCGAAGTTTGCGCAGGGCGTGCAGTTCGCCAGCGGTGTTATGACCATGTTTGGTTGTGTTGCCGACATGTTGGGCAATGACATTACACGCGGAAACATGGAGGAACGCGAAGGCGACGCCATTATGGAAGTCATGCGGCACGTAGCCACGGAGTTGTCGCAAATGATGTTCGACACCCTGAACATTACCAACCAGGCGGACGACGTGCTGGCAACAGCCATCGAAATTCGGGACCGCGCCCGCAGCATGAATACTGAGCAAGGAGCATAACCATGGAAATTCGTAAAGCAATGCGCAAGCGCGCAAAAATCCGCATTGGTCTTGCCGCCCCAAGTGGCGCCGGCAAAACCTACTCTGCCCTGCTGATCGCTGCGGGCATGGGTGAAAAGATTGGCGTTATTGACACCGAGAACGGGAGCGCTGAGCTCTATTCCGACCTGCTGCCCCAAGGGTACGACGTGATTACATTGCAGGCGCCCTACACGCCGGCACGCTACATTGAAGCCATGCGCGCATTCGAGAAGGCCGGCTATGACGTGATCGTGATCGACAGTCTCAGCCATGCCTGGGCCGGCGAAGGCGGCAGTCTGGACAAGCAGGGGAAAATGGCCGACCGCGGTATGAACAGTTTTGCGGCCTGGCGCTCCATTACACCGGAGCACAACGCCCTGGTGGAGAGTATTCTGCAAAGCCCTGCCCACGTTATCGCCACCATGCGGGCAAAAACCGAGTACGTGTTGGAAGCCGACAGCAAGGGCAAAATGTCCCCGAAAAAGGTTGGCATGGCGCCTGTTATGCGCGACGGCTTTGAATACGAAATGACCGTGTGCCTGGACCTTGACCATAACCACGTGGCCAGCGCCAGCAAGGACCGGACCCGGCTGTTTGACGGGCTGTTTTTCACGCCGACCATAGACACCGGCAAGAAAATGATGGCGTGGATTGAAGGGGCTGCCCCGGCTGCGCCAGAGCCCGAGCCAGAGCCGGCGCTACTGCTGACAGCCGAGCATGCAACCATGATCCGCGCCACGGCGCCGGCCACTGTTGTCACCAAGGTTGAGGAATACTACAAGGTGGACGCGCTTGAGCAGATCGAAGACCGGCATTTCGATTCGATTTACCGGCGACTGTTGGCCAACGTTAAACCGGCCACGGCGGCACAAGCTGCAAAAGGGGCGCAAGCATGAATCTGTTTGACGTAACCATCGAATTCAAGGAAGCCATGGCGGCGCTTGAGGCCATCGAAGACAAGCTGGACGACGAAACAGTGCGCGACACGCTTGAGGGCATTCAGGGCCCTTTTGAAGACAAGGCGCGCAACGTGGCCGCGTACATTCGTAACCTTGAGGCCGCAGGCGACGCAAAAGCCGACGCGGCAAAGGCCATGGCTGAGCGGGGGAACCGCGACTACAACAAGGCCGCCCGGCTGCGCAACTATCTCATGATGTGTATGGACATGGCGCACATTGAAAAGGTGTCAGGCACGCAGTTCGACGTGAAGGTGCGTACCAATCCTGGCGCGCTGATTGTTGACGAAGACAAGCTCAAATTCACCGGCGGCGAGTTCTACAACCTGATTCCCGAGCATGAGGAATTGGACAAGGCCAAGCTGAAAAAAGCCGTGATCGAAGGTCGCGTTATTGCTGGCGCCGAAATCGTTAAATCGCGCCGGCTCGAAATTAAATAAAGGAAATGAAATGCTGAACAAAGCAATGGTGATTGGCCGCCTTGGTCAAGACCCCGAAGCGCGCTACATGCCCGACGGAACAGCCGTGGTCAACGTGAGTGTGGCCACCACCGAAAAGTGGAAAGACAAGACCGGCGAAATGAACGAGTCAACCGAGTGGCATCGCATCAGTTTGTACGGGCGCTTGGCTGAAATTGTTGGCCAGTATTTGCACAAGGGCGACCTAGCCTATTTCGAGGGCAAGCTAAAAACCCGCAAGTGGACCGACAAAGAAGGCGTTGAAAAATACACCACTGAAATCAACGCCTATGAAATGAAAATGCTGCAAACCAAGGGCGGCGACGGCGGCGAACAGCGCGAACAGTCGGCGCAAAAACCGTTGCCAGCAACGCAGGCCGCGCAACAGCGCTACGGTGAGCACAAGGGCAGCCAGCGGGCGCCTGCGGCACGCCCAGGGGCAGCCGGCAGCGGGTTTGACGACATGGACGACGACATACCTTTTGCCACGTCCTCACCCACCTATGACATGACCACCCGCAAACAGCGGCGTATGGAGCGCTACACCTTTTGATTTACGGGCCCGCCGCCTTTTTTCAACCATGGGCTGAAATATCAGGGCCGGCAAATGGTGAGTGGGCCCACCCATAAAAACTATGTCCAATTCCGCTACCTTTTCGATAGCAACACCGACCAGCGACGGCATGACCGACGATCTGGTCGATTTGCTTTGTGCGGGCATTCGGGACGTGCCCTACCTGGGGCAGCACGGTGTTCACCGGCTTATGCGCGCGATCAGCGCAAAGCTCGACATTGAACTGAGGCCGTCAATCAATGCGGCTCGAATTATTGAAACGACCATGCGGGAGTGCATGTAATGCCACGCACCGAACATCACGTTTTTCTGGTTCGCCCTGGCGAGCCCGACCTGGCGCTTGGCAAGTACAAGCTCCACACAGAGGCAGAAGCCATAACGGCGGCTGTAAAAGGCTGCCGTGGCACGCTCAAGCGTCTAATGCGGCATACCGGCTCCGTTAAATGTGGCGCGACTGTTACGGCCCTGGCGGCGTTGAGTAAATACCTGTAGAGGCTCGAATGGCATTCCACGTTCCAAACAAATTGCGCTTGCGCACCGGTCCCATGGGCTCAACAGAGGCGGACGAAAACAACGGCGTGTTCCTCATTGCGAATCACAAAATTCCGTTGCGAGTGCTCGCCAGCGACGGCATGGGATGGGAGCACGTGAGCGTGAGCCTTGCCCACCGGTGCCCCACCTGGCCGGAAATGTGCCACGTGAAATCACTGTTTTGGGACCCGAGCGATTGCGTCATGCAGTTGCACCCGCCACAAGCGGATTACGTGAACAACCATTCGTATTGCCTGCACCTGTGGCGCCCGGTTGGCGGCGGGCTTGCGCGGCCACCAGGCTACCTCGTTGGCGTCAAAGAATTGGGGACCTTGAAATGACCGAGCAAACACAAAGCATCGCTGTTGACGAAATCGAACTGGCGCGCCTGATCGGCATGTCGGTGTCGTTTCTCCAAAAGGACCGCGGCGCAAAGCGACTGTTGCCGTTCTACAGAATTGGTGACGCGATCCGGTATGACCTGGCCCGCGTGCGCCTGGCCCTGGCCACCATGGAGGAAGGCGGCGCCCACCACAAAGCTAGGCGGCGGCCTGGCTGACCGGCTGGCTGGCCGCAGCCTGGGCAGCTTCGGCGGCGGCTGACGTAATGAAGTCGGCCACAACCTGCCAACCTTCGGCCAGTTCTTCTTCGTCCTTGCCAACATAGCCGCCGGTCACGTCTTCGTCGCTGATGTGGTTAATCATGCGCTTGAGCATGTACCCCGACACCCGCGGCTCACAGATTGACGCAAATGTGTGGCGCAGCTTGTGGGGCGTTATGCCTTGCACCCCTGCCAGTTCGTTGATTGTTTCCAAGGTTTTGCCAGGGTCCTTAACGTCGAATACTTTGGCAGCCGGCAGCTTGTTGGTGCATGCTTTCTTGAGAATCGCCAACGCTTGCTTGCTCAGCATGACATTGAAGTCGCTCCGGTTTTTGGTGTCGAAACTGGTGAGCATTTTGGCCGCAAAATTAACGTCTTTCACATACATGCCGGGTTGCCAAGCGGAGCCAAATACCTCGCCTGGACGCAGGCCCGTAAGCAGCATGAAGCGCAGGCCGTCGGCGGCGCCGGTAGGCAGATTTTGTGGACGGCCATGGTCCACGTGCGCAACGGCTGCATTCCACCATGCACCCAATTGGGCGCGCGGAATGGGGCGGCCCTTTTTCTTGACCCCTGAAATAACAATGCGTTTCTTGCCGGCGGTGGCTTTGGCCAGGGGCGACCCTTCAATGACGATGCCGTGCCAATTGAGCACGGCGCGCAAAATTTGCATTGCGTAGTCCGCCTGCCGTTGACTTGTTTTGCGCCCGAGCGCGTCAACCTTGAGTATGTCGGCGGCGGTAATGCTCGCTATTGGCTTGTCTGCCAGTGTGAACAAGCGCCCGTTGCCCCAGGGTTTCGGCCTCTTGCCGGGCCCGCTAGGGCCAATCCCCGCCGGTCGAATCATTTTGAGATAGTCGCTCGCGGTTCTGCTTTTGTGCTCCAACCCGTCTTTGCCGCGCCGGCCTTTCTCAACGAACTCTTTGAGCGCTTCGCCAAAGGTGACGGCTTCCTCAAGCTCGACCTTCTTTTCCTCGCGCCGAACTTGAATGCGATCTACACCCAGGAGCAATTCGTTGTTGATTTCCTGAGCCACTTTCCTTGCGGCCTCTGCGCTCACGGCACCTGGCCCAACGGCCTTGCCGCAGTTGCGTGGAACCAGCTTGCCGTCCACCCGGCGCAGGGAGTAGTAAACCTTGGCGCCACTGCTTGATACGCGCAGGCCGAAGCCCGGCGTTACAGGGCACCACCAGACTACTTGAACGGTTTTTCCCTCTGATTGGAGCGCTGGAATTTCGATTGAACGAGCGACCGTATCGGTCAGTTTTTTGGTTAGTTTTGGCATGGTGAACCAAGTATAGTCCGTCTTATTTCTAGATAACGCCCTAGATAACAAAAACCCTGCAAATAGGTGCAAATTGGAGCAACGCTGTGCGGCTAAGTCGTTGATTTATAAAGGAATGGCATTTCGTCAGAGTGGTTAAATTGGACTGTTAATCCGTAGGTCCCTGGTTCGAGCCCAGGTCGAGGAGCCAAAAATACCGTGCTAAATCAAGCACTTACAAGAAAACCGCTACATAAAACATAGCGGTTTTTTTTCGTCCTGAAACGCTAGATAACACCCTAGATAGCAGATTGCGGCCCTTTTGCACTCTTTTGCAGGGCTTTCGACGTAATTGCACCTGGCAATAATTCACCGACCAGCCCCGCCCAAAACGGCCCACAAGCGATTGCCGACCCTTCAAGCCACACCAGCACCACCCTGCAATTAAAAACGGCCCTAGAAGCCCCAAAATCGGTAGTAAAAAGCGAATTGGTAGTGCACAATGCGCATTCAACTACAAAGGAGCAACATGGCCGCAGTAAAAAAAGCGCTTGAAAAAGTCGGAATAAAGGGCACGCCGGTCAATCACCGGGTCTGGCAATTCCTGAAAGACAGCGGCACCCACAATGCGAACGCCGTAGCTGTGGCGCTCAAGCTCCCGGCCAATAACGTGAGCTCCACGCTCGGGCAGTTGAGGGACCGGGGCATGGTCACAAGCAAGGTCGAGCAAGACAGGTTAACCGGCCGTAACGTGCATTACTACACTACCGTTGCGAACCTCAAAACGTGGGCTCTGCTACCGTTCACGGCAGAGGCCAAGGCACGCCCCAGGCGCCAGCACCCGACGCCACGCCAGGTAAGCGGCATGCACGACTTGGGCACCGCGCATTTGCCGGCAGCCGTACCGCCGCCCGTGACGCCGACACCGCATATTCTTGACCGGCTCAGCGTGCGCGACGCATACGCCCTTTATCTTGAGCTCAAAGGAATGTTCAACCCGGTGAAGGCTGCCGCCTGAACGCGGTCGAGGGCGCCGTGCGGCGCAGGGCTGACGCGGTTCTCGTAGATCACCCGTGGCTGGACTTCCCCGTGCTAAGGCAGCGGGTCAAGCACGTTATGGACTCGGACGCTACCGGCGCGGCCAAGCGGAGGCGAATCATTCAAATCCTCGACGCAGCCAATCACGCCCTCGCCCCTCACGCCGCTTGCAAAACCGGCTGCGGGCACTGTTGCAACATCGCCGTCGAGATTACGCAGCGCGAGGCCGCGGCCATCGGTGCGGTAGCGCACATAAGCCCGAAGGTGTTGCCCGTGCTCGATAGTGAAACGTCAGACCGGCTGCATCAGGGTATAGACCTCTACCGTGATGTGCCGTGCCCGTTCCTACTGGACCAGCGGTGCAGCGTGTACGAGGTTCGACCGGCAACCTGTCGCGCGCATCACAGCTTGAATGAAGACAACGAACAATGCAAAATGTCCACCCCAAGTCAAGAATCGTCCGTGCCGTCATTCAACTTGAAGGCGCCGCTGTATGCGCTGGCGTTCCTGGCTTTCAAAGCGGGCGAGAGTGTGGGCGATATTCGTGAGTATTTTCCCCATGCCGAAAAGCGGGCGCATTGAAATGAACACGGATCACATTGTTTTCCTGACGGACAGTTCCACCTTGCATTGTGGGCACTGCGGGGATAAGTACAAAATTAACTTGCCGGTGCCGGCGTCCATCTTTGGAGTCATTGCAAAGGAATACTTGCGGTTGCACGAACACTGCAAGAAACCGACGGAGAAACCATGAGCATAGGCCCAGGTAAATACGACGATCTTTGCACAAAGGTGCGCGAGGACACGGCTGCCGATGCGGTAGTCCTGATCGTGCTGCGCGGAAACCTTGGCAGCGGCTTTAGCGTTCAGGCGCTCGGTGAGCCGTTGTCCGAATTGCCAGCGATACTGGAATTCATGGCGAAACAGATTCGCGCAGCGGCGGGACACTGACATGACCGACAACCGCCTGCCAATCTGGACGGTGTACGAGCACCCGCTTGACTACCCCGGCGCGTTTGTGGCGCGTTTGTGGCTCAACGCAGATCGAACCGATACCGTGTTGACGGCGCCCACCTTGGCGGCACTACGAGCGCTAATTCCCCCTGGCCTGTACCGCATGGCGCGTCAGGAACAAGACGACCCGGTGATTGTGGAAGTGTGGCTTTGAAAACCTGTTACTGGCCAAGCGCGGCGCGAATCATTATTGCGTCGGCTCGGCAGCTTGCATAGGCAACGTTGATTTCGTCAGCGTCGCGGGTAAGCTCAGCGAGTAGTCGAGTAAGGCTTTCTGAAAGTAGCCCGCCGGCTTGGGCTGCGTTGCCAACACTACCGCCGGCAGCGGCTCCAACCTGGCCTTGGGGGCCACCACCACCGAGCCCACACCCGGTAGCGCTTGGGTCGCGCAGCCGGCCAGCAGCATGCAGCTTGTCAGCAAGGATTGAGACAGTCTTTTCGGCAACAGCATCGGTGTTCTCCTGAGTGTTTTTGAAGTCATGCAGCGCCTTTTCTGTGGCTGCGGCTTTCCCGGTTTCGGCGGCCAGCAACGTCACCGCTTCGGCCTTCTGTTTCATGATTTTGTCGCTGTACTCGGCCACCACTTTGGCGTGTTCGTCAGCCCTGATGCTTCTGGCCCAGGCCCATTCACTGGCAATGATGGCGCCAACCAAGGCCAACAGCAGAATCCAGCGCGCGGGGCTTAGCCAGGTCATGACGCACCCGCCATGCAAAGTTCGCGGTCCAGTTTCCGGCGTTTTGTGAGGCCAGGAAGTGTCACGTAAAAGCCTGCCACCTTAGCCTTGTCGTAGAGTAGGAAGTCATTGCACGCCTTTAGGTACTGCTTGGCGTAACAGCGACACGGCTCCAACAATGGCCAATTCAGCCCACAGCTTTGGTGACAACATGGCAAGGTTGAACACGGCTCAAGCTCCAATACTGGTGTTGCGAATGTCGCCCTCTTGCTCGCTCCAAAACTGTTGAATGGTTTTCCCGCCAGTGAGTTGCATGTGCGGCCGGTCAACAAAGCTGTTCCAGGTGCCGCCCCATTCCAGGCCGATGGATTCACCAATGGCGCCGCATTTTTCCCAAAGATCGTCGTCATTCCAAACCGGGTGGCCGTGTTCGTCAACCGGAACAAAATCGAATGCCACGTGGTACTGGTGAAAGCTGCGACCGCCCTGCAAGTTTGTAACCTTGGGCCCAGGCGCCGTGCGGCCCTTGGCGTACAGTTCGTTTTGTGATGCCTTGTCGCGGTAGGTTGACGTTACCAGCACCGGGCAGCCCGCTTCTTTGCATGCCTGCACAAACGCCTCGCACAGCGCCGCAACATCTGGTGCAAGGTCGTGGATGTCGCGACTGTTAATCATTTTTTGGCTCCGTGTCTTTCTTGGCCCACAGCGCGCCGCCATGCGCAGCAACGACTACGCCAATCGCCTGTGCAAAGGCCATCAGATCAATAGCGCCGGCATGAACAGCATTCCATACACCGCCGCCGATGACGCTGACCGTGGAAGCGGCCCAAGACCAGCGGCCCAGGTCGTGTGTGGTGTTGTCTTTGCCGGTAAACAGGTCGTTCAAGAATTTCATTTTTTATCTTCCGCAAGCGCAAGTTTTTCAGCGATCCTGATCTGCTGCATTTGAAGTGTGTGAATTTCGCTTTGCTGCTGCGCCATGTCTTTGCGAACTTCGGTCCACACATAAAATCCCATTACCTGCGCCAGCGTCAACACAAAGCCGATCACCTTCCACATGCCTTTGCCTTGATTCAAAAGCGCAATGTCGGTGGCTTCGTGCTTTTCAAAGCGACCACTCAATTCGGACAGAGCACCGTCAATGCGCTCAATGGTCCTGACGCTACTGTTGAGCGAATTGTTAATCGAATTCAGCACAATCAAAAACACACGTTTATCAGGGTCGTTTTCATCAGCAATCATGTCTTCGATGTCGTTGGCTCTGCTGTCACTTACCCGTCGATCAAATTTTGGGATTTCAGGTGCCATGTATGCCTCGTTTGGTTCGTTCAAATTTTACCGATTAACGCCTGTTTTGGTAGTGTATATGTCGAAAAAGTAGCTTTATGGAGCGTACTGCGCCAGCAATGCGTTGCTATTCCACCGGAAAACCATGGCCGCACTGGTGGCTGTGACCGTAGCGCCGCCGGAACTGGCAACCCGAATGTGGTGCCCCTGGCCAAGCCCCTGCACTTCACCCAGGATCACCAGCAGGTTGTCGTTTTGTAAAAGGCTGACTGTCTGGCCAGATTCGTAGCTCTCGACTGTCATGTAGTCGGTCGGCTCGTTTTCATTGAGCCCGAGGCAACACCAGAGCACGCAGTCAGTGATTGACGTAAGCACGTAGTTGCCGGCAGGGACCACTTTTTCTGTCTCGAAACGTGACACCCACCCGGCGGCGAATGTGTGCGTGCCGTCGGTACGCTCGGCGCCTTCGGTCTGGACGTAAATGCCGGCGCGCAGGTTGTGCGGCGTGTCCCGCTCGTAGCGGTAGGTTGACGTGGACCCTGCCGGGAATTCGGTGCGGAAAAACTTGATTCCGTCGATGATCTGTTTGACGGATTTCACGTCGTCGGAGTACCCGACCAAATGGCGCTTGTAAATTGTCATAGTACGAGGCTCCCGCTTGTTCCGATGGTTGGTGTTTTTGGATTGGCCGCCTTGATGGCTTTGATCGTGCCGTAGAAAGGCTCGATTCGAGGCATGTCAAACGCATCCATGGCGTGCCAGAGCATGTCAAGCTGGTCCTCTGTTGATGGATATGCAGCCTGACGGTTAAGCACGTATTGCGGCACTTCGTTTTGAATTACCAACACCGGACTCGCCGGCGCGGTCACGTCGCCAGTTGCAGGGTCAACGGTGTCGCCAATTTTGTACTTTGCGTCGTCTTCGTACAGGTGGATCGTGTTCGGATCGCCGTCTGGCACGGTCGGCTGCTCCGATGCCGTAAAAAACGAAATGACCTTGTTGTCGGGTCCGACGACAGCGTATTTGTAATGTGCCATGCGTTACCTTTTGAGTACCAAAACCAACACAGAGCAAAGCATTGGCGCCAGCGTTGCGTTTGTTGAAATCCATGCCGCATAACTGCCGGCGGCCAGGGTTCCCATATTTGTCAACGCTGACCCAAGCCCTGGCGTGTATATGGTTGCATCGCAGCTACCGATGTATTGTGATTTCCCGTACCCGATTCTCTGATTTCCTGAGTATGCGAAAAAAATTACAACCCTGGCGCCACCAGCCGGAACAGGGAAATAGACTGTTGCCGCCGTGGTTCCGCTTGCGCCATACGATCCAGTAATAGCGTCGGAAACAATGTTTGAAGTCTCAATAATTGAGCCATTAACCAGAAGCGACGTGCCATCCCACAACATCGACTTGCTTGGCCCGCCGATATTGAATTGAGGCGTTCCGCCATTGTTTCCAAGCCAAAACCCATTTTGTGTGTCGCCCGCCCAGGTTTTGCCGCTGTTGAAATAGCCACCGTTCAAAACACTGACGGCGCTGGCCAACGTCGTCCCAAGCAAGCCTTGAGCGCCTTGGGCCCCGCCCGGTCCTTGTGCCCCTTGCGTGCCGACCGCGCCCTGCGGCCCCTGGTAGCCAGTGTTGCCCTGGTTGCCCATCACGCCCTGACTACCCTGGTTGCCGGGTTGCCCTTGCGCGCCCGTTCCGCCCTGGTGGCCCTGTTGCCCCGGCGCACCCTGCACGCCAGCGTTGCCAGCCGGCCCTTGACTCCCTTGATTGCCGGGCTGTCCTTGATACCCCATCGCGCCCTGGTTGCCCTGATTGCCAGCCGGCCCTTGAGCCCCTGCCGATCCGGTCGCGCCTTGGCTGCCTTGTGCGCCCGTCGCCCCTTGGAAGCCGTTTGCACCCTGGTTGCCTTGCGCGCCCGCTGAGCCCTGAGCGCCTTGCGACCCTTGTGTGCCTTGCAGTGCCAGCACGTTCCAATAACTCGTATTCGTGACCGCCACACCCGTGCTTGCCGCAATAGCAATGTACGTCGTGCCGCCACTGGAAACGGCGTCATTTGCAGAATAGGCTGTCGAGGCCGAATAAACACCCCTGTACACAATACCAGCCGCACCGACCATGCCGGCTGCGCCTTGATTGCCCTGCGCCCCTGGTGAGCCC
>Ga0194060_10002061_pt1 | contig 14343 bp, 11 predicted proteins | sample SepL225m_MetaG_FD_163427 | JGI IMG/M metagenome (GOLD analysis project Ga0194060, IMG submission 163427) | Anoxic zone freshwater microbial communities from boreal shield lake in IISD Experimental Lakes Area, Ontario, Canada - Sep2016-L222-5m | ecosystem: Environmental > Aquatic > Freshwater >... | reverse complement strand
CCGCCGGGGCCACGGATGGTGACGATCTGGCGGTGCTGGAAGACGAAGAGGCGCATGATCTCGGTCAGTTCGATGGTGCGGCCAAGCAGGCGGGCCGGAGCCTGGAGGCTGCTCGTCAGCGGGGCCGGTGGCTCGATTGCGGGTGGCGGCGGACCGGCGTAGCCCTGGCGCGGCAAACGGTAGCCGACGGCGCGGTAGAAAGCCGGAATGCCCCAGAGAGTCAGATCGCTGGTGAAGCTATTGTGCAAGCGGGTGCGCGCCCGCCAGAGCGCCTCTTCCATCGGTATACCGGCGATCAGTTGCTGGTAGAAGGTCTCAGCGAACAGAGCCGCCCCATCGTCGCGGATGCTGGCCTGGGTACCCAGCACCGCCGGGACACCGTTCTGCACCAGGGTGAGGGCGAGGTTCGCCGCTGGCTCGGCGCTATCGGCGGTACGGCAAGCGTTAAGGAAGGCGAAATAGGTACGCCCGCGCAGGTCAACCGCCAGGTCGCCCACGGGCTGGGATTTCATCGTCCCAGCACCATCGTCAAAACAGAGAATGGGCTGGCCGTCGCGCACGCTGCCGTGGCCGGTGTAATGAAACAGGATCGGATCGGGGCTAGCCAGATTGATCAAGGCGTCGCGGGCCGGGGCAATACGATGCCAGCGCAGCGGAGGCGGCGGATCCTGGGCGCGCAGGTTGTCGCGCAGGGTGTCGAGTTCACTGGCGACACGCAAGCGTGGCAGGGGTGCATAGCCCTTCAGGAAACCCTTCTCGTCACGCACCTCCTGAAGCAGCGGGTCACTAGCCATCACCACCAAGCGCCAGGGCAAGGCCGAGTCAGGGGGAGGCGGGAGCATCCCCGGCGGCACGGGCACCTCGCGCAGCAGAAAATGTTCAAAGGCGACGAAGGTTGTCCCATTGTGCAGGTACTCCCAGGGGATAGCAGCCAGTTCAGGGGCGCTCACCTGGAAGATCACGGCGCTCTCGGGATGCGGCGCACGGGGAAGCTGAATCATGCGCTCCTGGAGGGCCGGGCCGCCGAGGGCAGCCAGCAGGCGCAGGCCATAGGTGTCAGGCGCGACATAGCGTGCGTCATGGAGTGGGTGTTCGGCGAGCAGCGTGCGTGGATCAAAAGTGCCTACGACCTGCTCGCCCACACGCGCCTCAGCGCGGTCGTCGGCGATGGGCTGCAACGTGATGGTCAAGGTCATATCGCCCCCGCTTGATGTGAAGACAAGGTGTCAGGTGTCAGGTGTCAGGATACTACATTCTAGCATGAGACATGGTTCGCAGGTACATGACAGTTCAGGCATGGTTTCAGAGGGGCCGAGTTTACTTGACACTCTTGGCATACGTACCCCCCCTAGCCCCCCCGCAAGCGGGGGGAGACAACGCATTGGTTCCCCCCCGCGTGCGGGGGGGCCAATCGCTGGAGCAGTTCCACCACGGGCTGACCGAGACAACGCATTGGTTCCCCCCCGCGTGCGGGGGGGCTAGGGGGGGTAGAACGGTAAAGTATCTACGAACCATGTCTCAGGTCAGAATGTGGCATCCTGAAACCTGAGAAGTTGTCTGAGGGACGTGGAGATTTTTAAGTATCCCGGTACCTGTCATGCTGAGCGCAGCGAAGCATCTATCCCGGCCTCCTGACAGACCCTTCGCTTCGCTCAGGGTGACATGGGTGTTGGATCTGAAGTTACAGCGTTACTTCTGCTCTACTGCGGGTAAAGATATGCCGATGGGGGGAAGAGTCGGACTCCCGCCCTCATCGGGGGAGAGCTGAGAGGGTGAATTGCGGGATGCGTAACATTTTCAGACAGTCTCTGAGGATGAGGGTCGGTGAGTCGAGGATGAGGGTCGGTGAGTCGAGGATGACGGTCGGCGAGTCGAGGATGACGGTCGGCGAGTCGAGGATGACGGTCGGCGAGTCGAGGATGACGGTCGGTGAGTCGAGGATGACGCCCTTCAATGCATTCTTCTTGGTTACACATTCGATAGCACCCCGACGTATACTACGCAGGTGCGCCTATCGAGGCGATACGGCAGACTTCTCACAACGAAAGGACTCACTCATGGTTCAACACACGAAAACAGTCCCCCCCGACACGCTCGCTGCCGACCACGAAACGGTCAAGGCACTCCAGAGTATGGTTGACTATCAGCCGACCAATGCAGACTACAGCGTCCCGCATCTGCTCCAGGTACAGGCGACTCTGACCCAGGCCGAGTTGGCGGAGAAGGCAGCAGAGGTAGCTCTTCAGCAGGCCCGTATAGTTCGGGCAGAGACGAGCCACTTTTACCACGACTTGGTCGTCAACTCGCGCACTCAGGTGATTGCACAGTTTGGCCCCGACTCGGCTGCCGTTGCTCTTGTTGGGCTCACGCGCAAGTCGCAGCGCAAGCGCCCGGTGAAGCGGCAAACGCCCCCGATGTAGCAGTGAGAACAGATGTCCATGCGCAGGGCGCATACAACACCCCAGGAAAATGACCACGGCCACGGCTATCGGCCACGGCTATCGGCCACGGCTATCGGCTATTACTACAGTTGTCGTTTTAATCACCCCCCCTAGCCCCCCCGCAAGCGGGGGGGGAACCAACCAATGCATTGTCCCCCCCCGCAAGCGGGGGGGAATCAATGCATTGTTCCCCCCCGCTTGCGGGGGGGCTAGGGGGGGTACGTATGCCAAGAGTGTAAAGTAAACTCGGCCCCTCTGAAACCAACCATGCGGCTCCACCGCACACTGCCGCATGAAAAGAGCCACGGCTATCGGCTATCGGCTATCGGCTATCGGCTATTTCCCTACCCCGCCCACGACAGGCCCGAGTCCGCGTCGAGGCGCAGGCCGGTGGTGAGGCGGCGGGCTGTGCCGGCGCGCAGCCCGCCGCTTGCGTCGGTGCTTAGGTCGGCCAGCCACAGATCAAAGCCGCTCTCGCCGGGGGCGATGGCGAGAAAGGCGATCTGCCGCCCGTCGGGCGAGAATACCGGGGCGCGTGCCGCGCCGACATCACTCAGGCGCAGCGGTGCCTTACCGCCCGCGAGCGATAGGGCAAAAATATCGGTGCGGGTGTCGTCGCGGGCGGCGAAGGCCAGCCAGCGCCCATCGGGCGAGATTGCCGGGTCGTAGCCGGGGGTTGGCACGCCAGCTACGGGCGTGGCCGTATCACTCGTGAGATCCAGACGGTAGATCTGCTGATCCCCCGCTGCCCCGGAGCCAGCGCGCACGAAGAGCAGCGCATCACCAGAAGGCGTGTACACGCTGCGCCCGCAGTGGGCGACATCCGAAGCGTAGATCTGTTTCTGCTGCCCATCGCGTATGGGCAGTTCGTACAGACTCAGGTCGTACTCGGCGGCTGGATCGCCTGCGGGGGGGGCGGGCTGCGCCGCAACCACCAGCCGGTCGCCTGCGGGTGCCCAGGCCGGGTAGAAGGCCCAGGTACTCTCGTAGACTCGTTCCAGGCTGTTGATCGGCAGCCGCGAGCCATTTGTGGTGAGCTGAGACACCGGCGCACCCGCCGCGTCGGCGAGCAGCACGTCGCTGTAATCGTTGCCCCTGACCACATAGGCGATCCGGCTGCCATCAGGCGAGAAGGCGGGCTGGAAGGCATCGCCGTTACCAAGCAGCGCGCTGGCCTCGCGGCCACGCCACTGCCAGATGACGCCGCCACGCACAAACAGCAGCCGCCCGACAAGATCCTCGGCGCGGAAGGCCGCGTCCTTCGCAGTCGTGCCGGTGGTCGTCGCACGTACCCCAGGCCCGAGGTTTGGCGCATTCCCACCCCGGCTACAGCCCGCCAGAATCACCATCATCGAGATACTCAGGGCCAGGTGGGCGAACGGGGGCCAGATAAACGCGCTGGCCCATGCGATCAGTTGCTTCTGCATGGTGAAGATCTGTCGTTGTCCCTAATGCGCTACGGCGCGACCTGACGGTACCTGCCACCGAAATAGAGCAGTGCGCTGCCAATCTCCTCTGCCTTCCACAGCGCCTCCACGTGCGCCAGGACGATGATGTGATCCCCGCCATCGAGAACCTGATCGGTGACACAAGCAATGGCCGCCATACAGTCATCTAGCCGGTGCGCCGAGCCGAGGGCGGTGAATGTCGGCTGGATGGCTGGCCCCGCCTGCCCCGCGAAGCAACGCGAAACTGCCTCCTGATCGTCACGCAGGATGCTCACCGCGAACCGCCCCGCCTCAGTGATCGCCCTCGCCATATGCGCCCGCCGATCCACGCAGACCAGCAGCAGCGGCGGGTTGAGAGAGACCGATGTGACCGAGTTTGCGGTCATGCCGTAGATCTTCGTGTCGGCCTCCGCGCTCACCACTGTTACCCCGGTGGCGAATAGGCCGATTGTCGTGCGGAATGTACGCTCATCTATCTCCATCGCATCCTCGTTATGTTACGGTGAATCGTGCAAATTTTTACCCATTATGCGCCAACTCCGTTCTTTTGTCGCATGGGGATGTTTCAATCCACGTACAAAATGCCGTGCTATAATGCCTCTCGTGTCCAAGCAATTTCATCGAATGCGATACGATGCCGTCTGTTACTGTGCGAGACGTCCTCCGCTTAGCACTGCCGCTTGGAACAATCACTGCCGCCGGGGCTGCGGGGATGGGTCGCCAGGTAACCTGGGTGGCTACGCTACGTGCGACCCTGCCCGCCTTCGCTGAGTTACGCGGCGGCGAGATCGCGCTACTCTCCGTTGAGGCTACCCAGGCTCTGGACTCGCGGCTCAGCTTGGCGATACTGGTGCGCCGTCTGGCCCAGGCTCCCGTGCCCGTGTCCGGGGTGGTGGCCCTCGGGTCAGTCACCGCCGAGGATGTCGCCGCCGCCGAAGAGGCGCGCCTCCCACTGCTCCAACTCCCCACGAGCGCCGACCTGCGCGAGGTCGAGCGCGAGATTACGCGCCTGATCACCGATTACGAGGCGCAGTTTGATCGTCGTGGGGCCCAGTTCTATGATCTGCTCACCCAACGCTCGCTGTCGGGGCAGGGTCTACCCGGCCTCCTCGACGCCCTCGCCGAACGCACCGGCCAGAGCGTGGCGTGTTATAGCCCCAACGGGGAGCTACGCACCCAGCGCAGCAAGGGCTCTGCCCGCATCGCGCTCCAGGCTCTGCGTCCACATGGCAAGGGCGAGGCGAACCTGCTCTATCAGCAGATCTGGGTTGAGGTGATCGGTTCGAGCGACTACCCCACCGGCTACCTGGCCATCGCCGGTAGCGACCTCGACGCCTGGGATCGTGAGGCCGCGATGCGCGGTGCTTCTGCCCTGGCCTTGGAGTTCGCCAAAGAGCAGGCTGTCCAGGCTGCCGAAGATCGCCTGCGCGGCGACTTTCTCTCAAATATCTTGGCCGGCCCGCCCTCTGACATGGCTGCCGCAATCCAGCGTGGTCAGGAACTCGGCTATAGCCTGACTCTGCCGCATATGGCGGTTCTCGTCAACTTGGAGGACGGCAGCCCTCAGGTTCTCAGCCGCATCGCCAGCAGCGTGCAGAGCGAACTTAGCCGCCGTGGGATCAACGCGCCGATCTCACGCCGCGATAGTAGCATCCTCACGATGATTCCGGTCAGCGGATCTTCTCGCCCCCGCGACGTTGTCGAGCAACTGCGCGAGCGGCTGGCTATTGATTACCCCGAGATCGCGGTGGCGATTGGTGGACAGGTCGGCGCGCTCAATGAGTGGCGGCGCACTCTGGAGGAGGCCGAGCAGGCGCTGATTCTCGGTCGCCAGCTCTTCGGCATTGCCCACGTGCTGGCGTTTAGCGACCTCGGCGTCTACCGGCTGCTGGTGCGCCTGCGTGAGACGCCCGAACTCTGGACGTTCTACCGCGAGACGCTGGCGAAACTGGCGGATTACGACACCCGCCAGCGCGCCGACTTAATCAAGACTCTTGAGGCGTACTTCAGCCACCTGGGCAACTTGCGCGCAACCTCCGAGGCGCTCCACGTCCACCGTAACACCTTGCTCTATCGGATTGAGCGGATCAAGGAGATCAGCGGGATGGATCTCGATAACTCTGAGGAACACTTCACCCTCTGGCTGGCGCTGCGCGCCCACCGGGTACTCTCGACACTGGATGAGACGTAGGGACGCGGAATATGTCGATAGCCCAATAGGGTAATACTTTTCGAATATAGGGGGCTGTCGCCGCGCAGCCCTCACCCCCCAGCCCCCTCTCCCTCACGGGGAGAGGGGGAGCCGAGCGCATCCTGACGCCTCCTCGCCTCACACCCCGAGTCGCGCCAGTTCCTCCTCAACCACCTTCTCGTCGAGTTTCTTAAAGAGCGGCTTCGGCTGGCAGAGCGCCTGGCCCACCGGCAGTTCGCCGATCTCCCAGCGGCCAACCCAGGCCGTGTAGTCGCCGGTGAGGACGCGGTGACTGCTGCCGTTGGACTCGGTGTACTCCTTGAACTCCAGTGGCCCGGCGATATAGCCCGCGTAGCCAAGATACTCGTGGAGGCACTGGCTGCTGAAGGGCAGGAAGGGCGTGAAGAAGATCTTCAGGCTGTCCACGCAGCGCAGGGTGGTATACCAGATCGTCGCGGCGCGCTCGCGATCCACCTTGATCACCTTCCAGGGCTCTTGCTCGCTCAGGTAGATGTTCACCAGGCCAGCCAGTCGCATAGCCTCGCTGATCGCCGCCTTGAAGCGGGCACCCTCCAGCAGTTCGCCGATACTGGCGAATCCGCCCTCGACATGGGCGATCAGGGCGCTGTCCGCCACCGTCAGTGCGCCCGGCTGCGGCACGTTGCCGAAGTTCTTAAAAACGTTGGTGAGCGTGCGGTTCACCAAGTTGCCCCAGGTGGCCACCAGTTCGTCGTTGTTGCGGCGCACAAACTCGGCCCAGGTAAAGTCGGTATCCTGGTTCTCCGGGCCAGCGATGGTCAGGAAATAGCGCAGCGAGTCGGCGTCGTAGCGACTAAGGACATCGTTGACATAGATCACGATCCCGCGTGAGCTAGAGAACTTCTTGCCCTCCATCGTCAGGAACTCGCTGGAGACGACGTTGTACGGCAACTGAAGGTTGGCTTTCCCTGCGCCATACACGCCGCCCGCGCCATAGCCAAGCAGCATCCCCGGCCAGATTACCGTGTGGAAAACGATGTTATCCTTGCCCATGAAGTAGAAGTGCCGCGCCCGCTCGTTCTGCCACCAGTCGCGCCACGCCTCGGGTGTGCCCCGGTTGAGCGCCCACTCGATACTGGCCGATAGATAGCCGATCACCGCGTCAAACCAGACATAGATCTTCTTGTCGTCGCGGTCGGCGTACTCGGGCAGCGGGATCGGCACGCCCCAGTCGAGATCGCGGGTGATCGAGCGCGGCTTTAGTTCCTTAATAAAGTTGAGCGAGAAGCTACGCACATTTGGTCGCCAGTGCTCCTGGGCCTCGATCCAGGTGCGCAACTGCTCACCGAAGGCCGGTAGATCGAGCAAAAAATGCTCGGTTTCCTTAAAGATCGGCGTGGTACCGTCCACCTTCGAGCGCGGGTCAATCAGATCAATCGGGTCGAGCTGGTGACCGCAGGAATCGCACTGGTCGCCACGGGCGTCCTTGTAGCCGCAGATCGGGCAGGTGCCCTCGACGTAGCGGTCGGGTAATGTGCGGCCAGTAGCGGACGAGAAGGCACCCAGGGTTTCTTGGCGCAGGATGTAGCCTTTATCGTAGAGCGTCTTGAAGAGATCCTGAGTGACGCTGTAGTGGTTCTGGGTCGTTGTGCGGGTGAAGGTGTCGTAGCTCAGGCCCAGGTTAAGTAAATCATCGCCGATCACTGCGTTGTAGCGATCGGCGATGTCGCGGGCGGACACGCCCTCCTTATCGGCGGCAAGGGTGATCGGCGTACCGTGTTCATCAGTGCCGCTGACCATCAGCACGTGGTTGCCGCGTAGGCGATGGAAGCGGGCGAAGATGTCGGATGGCACGCCGAACCCGGCCACATGGCCGATATGACGCGGGCCGTTGGCGTAAGGCCACGCCACCGCCACGAGGATATGCTCGGGCATAGGAACCTTTCTTCCCAATGCAAAATGCAAAATGCAAGATGCAAAATGCACAAAGGAACATTAGGTTATGTGAGCCGATGATAGCACACTCGTTATCCAGGGCTGCGCCCAATGCCGTGTTTTCACGTATGTTTGGCGGCTTTGCCTCCAAATATGCATGAAAACGCTTTGGGGTGGCTTCGGCCATCCTCACCTACCTGCCGCAGCCGCCATGAAACGAGTTACACATCTGGCGGGTTTCACCTATCCCGCCGCTTGCAAAGCTCCAACCATTGTCATATTATACCGTTAGACGAGGTTTCAGGTGCCAGGTTTCAGCTTTACAGTGTGGCGAGGATGCGACGAGGCGACGAGGCGACGAGGCGACGAGGCGACGAGGCGACGAGGCGACGAGGCGATGCTATCGCATCCTCGCGTCCTCGCGTCTCCGCCACACTGTAAAGCTGTTCTGAACCTTGTCTTAGGCATGTTTCAAAATGGGTACATTCAGCTTTACAGTCTTGCGATGAGGCGATGAGGCGATGAGGCGATGAGGCGATGAGGCGATACGGAACGCCTCACCGCGTCATCGTTTCATCGCTGAACTGTCACGCTGGATTGAACCATCCCTTAGATATTGTAGCGGACTGGTCGCATCTGAACAAGGAATTTCGCTCGCATGCAAGAACTCCCCGGCAGCTCCAACCTGACAATTGCGATCATTCTGATTGTCGCTGGCCTGCTCGCGCTAGTGGTCGTCTTCTTCCTCGTGAGGCGCCTGCGGCAACGCCAGCCCTCGATCGAGGAGGCGCTCAGCGCCTCGCCTAGCTTGACCGGCCAGGTTGACTATACCTCGTTGCCCATCGACGAAGAGCCGACCGGCTGGCGCGAGCGATTCACCAACCTCTCGCTCGCCAGCAAGATCCTGGTCGTCCTCGTGCCGATTCTAGTCGTCCTCGGCATTATCGTTTTGGTGCTTGCCCTCTCGAAGGAACAGCCGAAACTTGCCCCAACCCCCATCCCTGTGCCGGTTAGCCTGACGGTGACGAAGGCTGAAATTACGGGGGTTAAACCGGAGATCAAGCTCGGTGTGGCCGCTGAAACTACTGGCTTGAGCGACGGTACTGAGGTGACGGTGGAACTCTTGGCGGACGGCACCCCCTTCCCCTACTTGCGCCCAGAAGAAGCGAAGGGTACGGTTCGGCGCGGGCTGGTCGAGATCCGGCCTCGAAAACTGTCTGCGACCTCAAACGCTCAGCCAGACGTGAAATACACGGTTCGGGTGAGTACCGTCGATGGGCAGGCCACCGGCGAACTGGCCCTGACGGTGATGCCTCAGTTTAAGGCCGCATTCCTTGGGATACTTCCTGGCGAGGAACCGACGCCGACTCTCGTGCCGACCTCAGAGCCGACCGTGCCGCCGACCGAGATCCCGGCGACCACTGATGTAACGCCTGAGCCGACTGTCACGCTGCCCACGACGCCTCCCACCACGCTGCCCACGACGCCTCCCACCACGCTGCCCAGCGGTACCGAGGTGATTATTCGGCATGGCGGTAATGTCCGCGCCATGCCTGTCGTGACCTCTAAGAATCGCGTCGGCGGGGTGGACGCGGGCAATAAGGTGCAGTTGATTGAGCAGACTCCCAACGGCCAATGGTATCGCATCCGCTTCATCAACACCGACGATAAGAAGGAGCAGGTGGGCTGGGTCAGCGCCTCGCTGATCACCCTCACCGCCAACGACAAGGCGAAGATTCCGGTGGCGACGATTGTTAGCGTCTTCAAAAATGGCGCGGTGTATGAGCGGCCCGATGGGAAGAGTACCGAAAAAGACCGCGTGAACATCGGTGAGGTTGTGGAACTCAAGCAGAAGAAGGCCACCGGCGATTGGTACGAGGTCACGAATGTGCGCGGGTTCAGCGGTTGGGTGCAAGCCAGTCTGCTCGGCATTCCGCCGGGGGTCGCGGCGAAGGTACCTGTTGCTCCCTAGCAACCTTATGTTCTCAGCGAGCGCGCTAAGCAGTGCTTGGCGCGCTCGCTGATAGCACCCATATATGCAAATACGTGACAGACAGAGCCTCCACAACATCCCCTTGGTCTTCTTCGACCTTGAGACGACAGGGCTTGATCTGGGTGACGGACATCGGGTGTGCGAAGTGGCAATGCTGCGGATGCGCGGTGGCCTGGTTGAGGATTATGTAGGTGCCCTGACCCGCCCAGGCCGTCGGCTCGACCCGCAGGCGGCGGCGGTCAACGGGTTCACGGATGCCGAGCTTGCGGCTGCCCAGCCGTTCTCTGCGGTAGCCGGTCGGGTGATCGCACTCTGCCGGGGCGCAGTGATGATCGCGCACAACCTCCCCTTTGATATGGCCTTCCTCAGTGCCGAACTGGCTCGCATTGGCAGCCCAGCCCTCAGTAGCCCGGCGCTTGATACGCTCGCCCTGTCCCGCAGACTGCTGCGCCGATCATCGTACAGCCTGGCATCGCTCGCCGCCGCCCTCCAACTCCCCACGCCCTCCCATCGTGCCCTGGCCGATGTACTCGCCCTGCGCGGCCTCTTTAGCCACCTCCAGTCGGCGATGGTTGAGCTTGGGGTGGTCACGCTCGGTGACGCAATGCGGCTTGAGCGTGGCCTGCTCCCCGGAATGCCTGAGCTTGGTGCCCCCCCGCTGATTGCTCGCGCTCTCGCCGAGGGCCGCACCCTGGTTATCCGCTACCGATCCAGTGGCACCCCCGAGTCGATAACCCGCACCATCCGGCCGCTCTACCTCACCCGCGAACCTAGCGGCACCTACCTGCGCGCCTACTGCGAGCTGCGCCAGAATATACGTTCATTCGTTCTGGATAAAATTGAGGAGGTAGAACTCCAGTAGCGGTGAGGCGATGAGGCGATGAAGTGAGGACGCACTCGTATCGCCTCATCGCCAGTAGGTTTGGGGTCGGTAGCCGATTCTGTCTAGTAGTGCCAATACGCACATCGTGACGGTCGTATGTCCCGATGCTGTGCTACTCAATCCTCTCTGCTTCCTCTGCCGGAGCCTCCGCAGGCGCAGATGAGTCGACGGCGGTAATAATCCCCCCAAGCTGGAGTACGGCCTCGCGCACCTCTGCGGCGGCTGATTTCCAGGTAGCCCGAAACTTCGGGTGCGCCTTTACCAGCATCGGCTCGCCGAAGCGCACGGAGACTTTGAAAGGTCTCGGCATCACCTTGCCCTTAGGCATCACCCGTGCCGTGCCACTGAGGTAGGTTGGGATCACCGGTGTGCCAGGGAAATCAGCGATCAGCCGACCGATCCCACTGTAGAAGGGGCCGAGTGTGCCATCTTTGCTGCGCGTGCCCTCGGGGAAGAGCAGCAGGGCGTAGCCCTCACGCAGGGCGCGTGAGGCGTGACGTAGCGGATCCTGCCTGCCGTGGCGGTCACGCGAAATGGGAATGGCGTTGAAGAGGACACGCGAGAAGAACTGCCACGGCCCGCCCTGGAAGAAGTAGTCCTGGGCGGCAGCGGCGACAAATCGCTTGCGGGCGTGGCGTGGAAGTGCGCTGAAAATGACGGCGGTATCGGCATGACTGTTGTGGTTGGCCACAATAATGAACGACCCCTCAGTGGGAATGCTTTCTGCGCCCTCGACCCGTGGGCGTAGGTACAGGCGGACAAATGCCAGGAAGAGGCTGGGCACAAAGCGCGCCGCGATATGGCGGCTACGGTAGAAACTCATGGTTCGCTCCACAAACCCGGGTTGCATTCTCGGCGCACCAGTGCGCCGACTAACGACGCAGGTATTGTACCGCAATGTCAACGGCAGATGGCTATTGCCCGGCCCGTGAACGGGCGGGCTCTGGTCTGCAAAGGCCGCCTACGCGGCCTGAGTCAGTCCGCGAAGGCAGGCTTCGCAGACCAGAGCCGGGGACTTCAGCCCCTCGGTTCTCGGAGATTCACGTCTCCGAACTCGGCCCACTATAATACAGTTGTGTGCTACCGCCATAGGCCGCATTGACTGGAGCTAGGTTCAGCAGTGCGTGTGAGAAGACGCGGCAGCACAGGTGAGGAACGTCATAAGGGATTCGCAAAGGAGCAGGCCCTATGGGCAAGGACACACTGACAGTTACAGACAACCGCACGGGCAAGACCTACGAACTGCCCATCGCGGACAACACCATTCGGGCGGTTGATCTGCGCAAGATCAAGACGTCTGAGGAAGATTTCGGACTCATGTCGTATGACCCGGCCTATATGAATACGGCCGAGTGCAAGAGTACGATCACCTTTATCGACGGCGATAAGGGCATCCTAGAGTACCGGGGCTACCCGATTGAGCAACTCGCTGAGAAGAGTACCTACCTCGAAACCGCCTACCTGCTGATCTACGGCGACCTGCCCACGAAGGAGCGTCTCGACTGGTGGGCCAATCGGATCAGCCGACACACCTTCATCCACAACAACCAGGTTGAACTGATCCAGGCATTTCGCCACGATGCCCACCCTATGGGTATCCTGATCAGCGCCCTCTCGGCGATGTCCACCCTTTTCCCCGAGGCCAAGGAAGTCGAGAACGCGGAAGTGCGCGAGAAGCAGATCTGGCGCATCCTTGGCCAGATTCCTACACTTGCTGCTTTCGCCTACCGTCACCGCATTGGGCGACCGTTCAACTACCCCGACAACTCGCTCAGCTACACCGCCAACCTGCTGTACATGATGGACTACATGAACCAGCGCGACTATGCGGTGAACCCGGTGCTGGCCAAGGCGCTCGACGTCCTCTTTATCCTCCACGCGGATCACGAGCAGAACTGCTCGACGGCGACCATGCGCGGTGTTGGATCAAGTCGGGTCGATCCCTACTCGGCGCTCTCGGCGGCGGTGGCGGCGCTCTACGGCCCGCTCCACGGCGGTGCCAACGAGGCGGTCATCTATATGCTCCAGCACATTGGGAACGTGAAGAACGTCCCTAGCTTTATCGAGCGAGTGAAGAAGGGCGAGGGCCGTCTGATGGGCTTCGGCCACCGGGTCTACAAGAACTACGACCCGCGTGCCAAGATCATCCGCAAGGTGGCCTACGAGGTCTTTGAGGCTACTGAAGCCAACCCGCTGCTGGAGATCGCCGTCGAGCTAGAGCGGATCGCGCTCCAGGACGACTACTTCATCTCGCGGAAGCTGTACCCGAATGTGGACTTCTACAGCGGTCTGATCTACCAGGCCCTGGGGTTCCCGATTGAGTACTTCTCATTCCTGTTCGCCATCCCCCGCGCCGCCGGCTGGCTGACCCAGTGGGTCGAGATGCTCAACGACGATGAGCAGAAGATCATGCGCCCGCGTCAGATCTACCTCGGCCATACCAAGCGCGATTACATGCCGATTGATGATCGTTAGACAAGGTTCAAACTAGCTTTACAGTTTGGTGGGGACGCGGGGACGCGAGGACACGAGGATGCGATAGCATCGCCTCGTCGCATCCTCGTCTCATCGCCAAACTGTAAACCTGAAACCTTGTCTAAATAGGTTATACTGCGGAAGTACCCCCGCAATGATACCTGCGCCCGTGCGCTGTGAACTCTGATGCGTGAGTTGCTGAGCGCAGCCTATACCTATTACCTCGCCAACCAGGAGCGATTCACGACCGAGTTGGGCCGTCATGTGGCTTTGAGTGGTAGCGCTCTGGCAATTAGTTTGAGTATCTGCATCCCGCTTGGGATCTGGGCCGCTCGCCATGCGACCATCGCTCAGTATGTGATCAATGCGGTCGGCGCGTTGCGGCTCATCCCCAGCCTGGCAATCCTGTTTCTGGTACTGCCCTACCTCGGCACCGGCTTTAGCTCAGCCCTGATCGCTCTGACCGTCCTTGCCCTGCCGCCGGTGCTGATCAACGTGTACGTCGGCATCCTGGGCGTCGAACCCGCCGTCGTTGAGGCTGCGCAGGCGATGGGGATGACTACTCGCCAGCAGTTGCTTCAGATCGAACTGCCTCTGGCCCTGCCGGCGATCATCGCTGGTGTACGCATCGCCACGGTTGAGGTTATTTCGAGCGCGACCTTGGCCGCATTTATCGGCGGGGGTGGACTCGGCATCTTCATTACCCGTGGATTTGCTATCTTTGAGCCGCGTATTATGCTCGTCGGCGCGATCCCGGTCGCAGTGCTGGCGCTGATCAGTGAACTGATCCTCGGCCTCGTTGAGCGGTGGGCATCCCCGCACCGCTCGGGCCGCGTATCATAGGCAGACGCCCTGGATAGAGGAGATTCCATGAAGTACCTGTCCGCCCCACTCCGCGTCGGTCCGCTGTTGCTCGCCCTCGCCTTGCTGCTCGCAGCCTGTGGCAAGCCTACCGCGACCGCCCCGGCAACGACCGCCCCGGCAACGACCGCCCCGGC
>Ga0194060_10002060_pt1 | contig 14352 bp, 8 predicted proteins | sample SepL225m_MetaG_FD_163427 | JGI IMG/M metagenome (GOLD analysis project Ga0194060, IMG submission 163427) | Anoxic zone freshwater microbial communities from boreal shield lake in IISD Experimental Lakes Area, Ontario, Canada - Sep2016-L222-5m | ecosystem: Environmental > Aquatic > Freshwater >... | reverse complement strand
GTGTTGATGTAGGTGTTGTCGATCTTGTCGCGCCCGTTATCCGGTAGAATCGTATCGAGGGCCCCGTAGGTGGCGTTGTAGGAGCCGCCGCCGGTATAGGACCCGTAGGTGTCGAAAAGCGAGAACTTGGACTTGTTCGCGTACATTCCGGTCCTCAGTCCGATATCGTGGGCCACGTCGAAGACGCTGGCCACGTAGGAGCCCTTGTTGAGGTGAATCGTCGTGGTCGGGTCGCCATTGCTGCTCCAGCCGTGGCCGGCTCCGCCGATGGGGTCCCTGGGCCGAGCCGTGATGATCGACGTATGGTTGGGCAGGGTCTCCCAATTGTTGTTGTCGCAGTGGGCGGCCAGCGTGCTCGCGCCTTCGTTCTTCAGTCGTGTGAAGTTGGGAATCGCGTACGGTCCCCCGGTAGCCGTCCCATTGAACAGCTTGTTCAGGTATGTCCCCCCGAGACCATCCACGCTGATCACGATGACATACTGCACCTGCTGCTGGATGACCGTGACGTTGACCACAGCGGACGTAGCCGCCAGGCCGGTATTGTCCCAAGCCACGGCCGTCAGCGCATGGTTGCCCAACACCACCGGATTCCAGGCGTAGCTGTAAGGGCCGGTATCGTCACTGCCAAGCAACGTGCTGCCGTAGTAGAAGTAAACGTTGGTTACGGTACCGGCGCCACCCGCGACAGTGGCGTTGATTGCGAAGTAGGTCCCCAGGGGCGCGTTGTTCGCGAGACTCGTAATGCCGACCGTCAGCGGCTGGGGGGTGGAGTCGGGCGTCACGGTCAGGTCATCAATCGCCAGGTAGTCGTCCGCAAGTCCGTTCTCGTTGATGTCATACCAGCGAATGTAGAAGGTGCTGCCGGCGGCGATCGGAGCGGCGGGCATGTACGTGGCCGAGATCACGGTGCGGTTGGTGCCGTCGTTGCCCTCCAGCGGGACATTGTTGGAAGAGTTGTTCGGAGAGTAGAAGGTGAAATTGGCGCCCATGCTTACGAAGCCGTTGGTCGCATCGGTATTGCTGTACCACACGGTGAGCGGTTGCGGGCTCGTGCCTTGCGGGCTGCGCCACTGCTCGCCCGTGTAGTTCAAAACGAATGAGGTAATCGGGCTCCCCGAGTCGTTCTTGATGGCCAACTGGAGGAACTGGTCGCCGGCACTTGTCCGGGCGAAGCTGCCCAGCGCGCGATCGGAAGCACCGCTGATCCCAAAGTTGGCAAGCATCGGGGTGCTATTGGGATCATGGCTGCCGTTATCCACTACCAGGGCATCGGTAACGGTGGTCGCGCCATCGCCGCCGGTGGTTCCTTGGTTAATGATAGGGTTAAAATGCCCGGCATTCCAACCGGTGATCAGCGTGATATCGGTGCCGACTGTGCCCAGGCTGTCGAAATTCTCGGCGATGGGCGTGCCGGTATAGCTCTTAAATGATTCCGCGGCGGTCGCCTCCAGGCAGGTGAACGCGCCGAACGGCGCCAAGAGTACTATGGCAAGACACAGAGATCGTATTCCCTTAGAGCCTGTTTGAAAACTGGGCTTTCGGGAGGGCGAGCGTCCTCGCGAGCCCTGATTTCCAGAGATTCCAAGCGATCTTTGGGCTCGCGAGGACGCTCGCCCTCCCCTATTTGGGTTTTCAAAGAGGCCCTTCGAAGTTCCAGCAGGATGGAGTTGCACTGAACTACTGATAGCAGGAGATTGCTCGGTTGCGGCTCCGGGGGTAGGCAAAAACGGCAAACTGCTATACTGCATGTCAGCTAAAGTGCGGCCAATCGGAGATGGGAGGCAAACACATTTTGCACAACTGGAGTGCAGAAGGAAGCTCCGACCAGGCAGGGAACTTGAGTGAGCATCTCACACTTTTCCAATGTTGTTGGCACGGGTGACTGGAGCGCGGACATTCTTGTCCGCCTTTGCGTGATGGTCAACCCGAAAGCCCACCGGCGGACAAGAATGTCCGCGCTCCAGAACAATGTGAGATGCGCAGGGAACTTGAAGTTTCTTCATTTTCTGCTTGTAAGTCTCAGCAGGAGGAGTAGAAGCGGAGATATGGGGAAGGCGGGGGTAGCGCTTTCTCCAGGATTGGGATTATGAACCATAATGCTGCGTTTCTTCAACACTTCTTAGGTGGATTATGAATATGCATTCGCATCCTCCAGTCTCTGAACCCGCAAGCACCCATTCAACCCAGGATCCACAAGCGGAGGCAGGCTTCAGTCAGGTTGATTTGCTGACGGTGATCGTCGTCCTCATGCTCCTGGGGCTTTTGCTGAGCCCGGCGCTGGCCCGCACCCGGGTGACTGACCAGACTTTGCAGTGTCGGAACAATTTGCGCCAGCTCATCCACGGCTGGCGAATGTATGCGGAGGACAACAACGGCAAGCTGCCCAACTGCTTTGATTGGGTGGGTGGGGGGCTGAACTACACCGCCAACAACCCAGACAACACGAACATCAATTACCTCATCCACGGCCTGTTGGGGCCATACGTGACAAATGTGGCCGTTTATAAGTGCCCGGCGGACCAAAGCCGGGCGATCGAAAGCGGGGGCAATTACCCGCGGGTACGGACCTATTCCATGAGCCAGGCTTTCTGCAATGTAAATGAGGGCCACCTGGAGGATGGGGATAGCCCCCCGAACTATTGGCGGCATTACATCAATACTACGGACATGGTTGCCCCAGCGCCTGCCAAATTATGGGTGATGCTCGAGGAAAGTCCGGACAGCATCAACGATGGGGCTTTCGCCGTATCCATGACTCATAACATCCCCACAAGCGACAAATGGCAGAGTGCACCCAGCACCCTGCATGACGGCGGTTGCGGCTTTGCTTTCGCCGACGGCCACTACGAACTCAAGAAGTGGACAGACCCGCGCACCCTCGCCATGAAGGCCACCTATGGGACGACCTTCCCTTATGGCATTCTCCAGCCCAACAACAACGACATCCAGTGGGTCAAGGACCGGACTACCTCACCGAAGCAGTGACCACAAGGAACAACTCGACCTATGCAACCACATGCACGCATGAACCGGCGCTGCCTTGACAAGGATAACTCTTATCAAACAATGAGCGCGTTTTACTCAGCCAGCATAGTCCGAAGAAGCTGGATCCTTTGCCTTCTTCTGGTCTCGGCAAATATCGCCCACTCTCAAAACGTGACTGCCTGGGGGAGCAGTTTGCAGGGCCAAACTAACACTTCAGATGTCGTCACAAATCCGGTCACACTCGTCGCGGGGGCGTTCCACTGTCTCGCTTTGAATGCCGATGGCACGGTGGTTGCGTGGGGAAAGAACTGGGACGGCCAGACCAACGTGCCGCCTTCAGCGACAAACGTAGTGGCGATTGCCGCCGGCGCCGCGCACAGTCTGGCATTAAGCGATGACGGCTCCGTCATCGCCTGGGGCCGCAACTGGGATGGGCAAACGAATGTGCCCCCGACGGTGACCAACGTGGTCGCCATTGCTGCCGGGCAGGCCCATAGTGTAGCCCTTCGAGCTGATGGTACGGTGGTTGCGTGGGGAAGCAGCGAATACGGACAGGCGTCGGTCTCTTTTCTCGCCACCAGGGTTATTGCCATTGCCGCCGGCTACTACCACACGCTCGCGTTGCTTGCGGACCACACGGTTGTGTCCTGGGGATCACAGGACAGCGTTCCTTCGTCGGCGACCAACGTGGTGGCTATCGCAGGTGGATTTGAGCACAGCGTCGCATTGAAGGCGGATGGGACGGTGGTTGCGTGGGGGGATAACACCTTCGGCCAAACCAATGTTCCAGCTTCCGCCACCAACATCGTCGCCATCACCACTGCCTGGTATCATACCCTGGCGTTGAAAGCTGACGGCACGGTCGTCGCTTGGGGAACGGGCTATTACGGCGTGACCAATATTCCCAGCGGTTTAACGAACATTGTGAACATTGCTACCGGCGAGGATTGTTCTGCGGCAACGGCACGCTCTGGCGACCCTGTTTTTGGCCTCCAACTGACATCCGCAGTGGCACATCTGTATAGCCCGGCACGGCTGAACGTCTCTCTACAGGGATCGTATCCCTTAGCGTGCCAGTGGTTTCATGATGGGGTGGCCGTACTGGATGCAACCAATGCCTATTTGGTTCTGAACAGCGCACAGCCAAGTGACACCGGCAACTATATGCTGGTTGCGTCGAACAGTTTTGGGCTCGCCACCAATCAACCCATCTTGCTGACGGTATCTCCCACCCCATCGATGACTGCCCTGGTGGGCGCTTGGGGAGATAATGTAAGCGGCACCTGCGACATTTCCCCCGCAATTGCAGACCCGCGGGCGATAGCCGCCGGCTCGGGACACTGCCTTGTGCTGCAAGGCGATGGCAGCGTTATCGCCTGGGGTGATAATTCGTTTGGACAGACCGATGTGCCAGGCGAAGCAACCAACGTAGTTTCGATTGCCGCCGGTGATTACCACAGCCTGGCGTTGCGGGCGGATGGTGTATTGCTGGCTTGGGGCAGGAATGATTTCGGCCAAACCAATGTTCCGATCGCAGCCACAAACACCACCAGCATTGCGGCGGGCATGGGACATTCTGTGGCCATGCGAAGCGACGGTGTCATTGTGGCGTGGGGGAGAAACTACGAACACGAAACCGATGTTCCGATGCTGCTCGCTAAAGCCGTTACCGTTGCCTCCGGTTGTTACCACACGCTGGCGTTGCTTTCAGACCACACGGTTGTATCGTGGGGTCTCCTGGACAGCGTTCCTTCCTCGGCGACCAACGTGGTGGCTATCGCAGGTGGATTCGAGCACAGTTTGGCGCTGAAGGCGGACGGAACGGTCCTGGCATGGGGGGACAACACCTTCGGTCAAACCAATGTTCCCGCTTCGGCCACCAACATCGTCGCTATCGCCGCGGGCCATGATCATAGCCTGGCCTTGCGAACTGACGGAGCGCTCATCGCATGGGGACTGGGTTATTACGGCTCAACGAATATCCCACCCCATCTTGGCAACGTCGCCAGTATTGCCGCAAGGGGTGACTATAACCTGGCCGTGGTTCGTCTCGGAACTCCGCAATTCAGCCCTCAACTCGCCCCAGTGGAAACGCATACCGGTCGCGAAGTGGTTCTTAGCGGCAATATCCAAGGGCCCTATCCGTTGACATATCAGTGGCTTCACAACGGGAATATAGTGGCCGGCGCTACCAACTGGTTCTTGTGGCTGCCGGCTTGCCAGGCGGCGGATGCGGGAGATTACGTGCTTGTGGCCACGAATGCCTTCGGCCAGGCGAGCAGCCAACCGATGAACCTGGTTGTCCATACCGACCCGGAAACATTTACTGCCGTGGGGGCCTGGGGCGATAACACTAGCGGCCAATGCGCTGTTCCGCAGGGAGTGGCGAATCCGCGGGCCATCGCAGCCGGAGCATACCACGCGCTGGCCCTGACCGCGGACGGAACGGTCGCCGCCTGGGGGAAGAACCGGGACGGCCAGACCAACGTGCCGCCCGAGGCAACGAATACGGTTGCGGTTGCCGCCGGCGGCAGCCACAGCATGGCCTTGCGCGATGACGGTTCGGTCATTGCCTGGGGCGCCAACTGGGACGGGCAAACCAATGTGCCCTCGGCGGCGACCAACGTGGTCGCCATTGCTGCCGGCTGCGCTCACAGCCTGGCTCTGCGTGGAGATGGAACGGTGTTGGCCTGGGGCAACAACGAGTTCCACCAGACCGATGTTCCGTCTCTTGCCGCTGGAGCCATCGCCATCGCCGCAGGGTATTTCCACAACCTGGCGTTGCTCTCAGACCACACGGTGGTTGCCTGGGGCTTGCAAAACTCCGTGCCGGCTTCGGCCACGAATGTCGTCGCCATCTCTGGAGGCTGGTGGCACAGCCTCGCTCTGCGGGCCGACGGGTCGGTGGTCGCCTGGGGCGATAACGCGTACGGGCAATGCACGGTTCCCTCATCGGCGACGAACGTAATTGGGATCGCCGCCGGCTATTATCACAGCCTCGTGTTGTTGGCCAATGGCAAGGTTATCGCGTGGGGAGCCGGAATTAACGGGGTGACCAATGTCCCCACGGGTTTGGGCAATGTGGCCCGCATCGCTGCCGGGCGCGACTACAGCCTGGTGATGATGGAGCTGGGATTCCCGCGGTTCAGCAGCAGTTCCCAGGCCGTCGTATCGCACGTCGGTGGCAAGGCACGCTTCGTCCCAGAAGTCAGCGGCACGAGTCCACTGGCTTTCCAGTGGTATCACGACGGCGCATCTATTGAAGGCGCCACCAACCGTTGTCTCCTGCTCACCAATGTGCCCTTATCCAGCGCAGGAACCTACACGCTGGTGGCTGGGAACGTAACGGGCCTGACCAACTGGCTCAATTCCAGCCTGGACGTGCAGTCGGCTCCGGCGGTCGCCGGCAATCCAGCGCCTCAGAATGTGATGCTCGGAACGCACCTCTGCCTGAGCGCTGAGGTTTCGGGCCAGGAACCGATGAGCCTGCAATGGCGCCTCAACGGGGCTGACGTGCAGGACGGGTCACGACTCAGTGGCGCCGCTAACCGAGTTCTCTGCCTCGAGGGCGCGAAAAGCGAGGATAGCGGAAGCTACAGCCTGGTGGCGAGCAACGTGTATGGCTTGGTAACCGGGCTGGTCGCGCAGGTTTCGGTGAGCTCGATTATTGCCTGGGGGGATAATTCCGCGCAGCAGCTCAATGTGCCGGTTGGCACGGCGGATGTGGTATCCATTGCGGCCGGCGGCGATCATAGCCTTGCTTTGCGGGCAGATGATTCGATCGTCCCGTGGGGTGATAATTCCTCCGGCCAAAGCAACGTGCCACGGCCAAGCGGCAACATCGTGGCCATCGCCGATGGTGGGGACCATAGTTTGGCGTTGCGCTCAGACGGTCTCGGCCTGGTGTGGGGACAGCAGGTATTCTACCCCTATGGGCAATCGAACATAGTAGGGTTCCCCCAGCCGGTCGTGGCCATGGCTGCGGGCGAGTCCCACAGCTTGGCGCTGCTCCTCGATGGCACCGTTGCCGCGTGGGGTTCCAACTATTCGCTTGGTTGGCTGCCTGTCCCGGCATCAGCGACCAACGTCGTGGCCATTGCCGCCGGTGACGGCTTCAGTCTGGCTGTCAAGTCTGATGGAGCACTTGTTTGCTGGGGAGCCCTGCCACCGGCTCCTGATGACGCGACCAACGTGGTGGCTGTTGCGGCCGGTGGGAAACATGCGTTGGCGCTGCGAGCCGACGGGCTGCTCCTTGCGTGGGGCGGCAATTACTTCGGCCAGGCGTCGGTGCCCGATTTTGTAACAAATGCGGTGGCGATTGCCGCGGGCGGCGACAACAGCCTGGCCCTGCTCGCCAACGGCAGGGTTGTGGGCTGGGGCGCCGACTACTACGGTCGATCCTCGACGCCTCCGTCGGCAACGAACGTGCTGGCCATCAGCGCCGGCGCCGGCCACAACCTGGCCCTGGCAGGCAACGGAACGCAACGTCCCATGTTGCAACCGTTCAACCAATCGGTGACGGTCGGCCAATCGGTGCTGCTCAACGCCGGCTCGCCTATGGGCAGCGTGGCCAGCTATCAATGGCAGCTTAACGGCATCGACCTGGCGGGAGCGACCAATGTGGTGCTCGCCATCCCGTTTGCCACCTGGACCAATCCCGGCCTGTACCGTGTCGTGGTCAGCAATGGGTTTGGTTCCGTGACTGGACCGCCGACCATGCTGTCGGTGCTGCGCACCCCACTCTACTTCGACACCTCACCGGGAGGCATTCTGATGAGCAATGACGGCACGCATCTGCGGGTGCTCGGCGCGTCCGGAGTCGGCCCCGTGGTTATTCTGGCGAGCAGCGACCTGCAAGCCTGGGAACCGATCCTGACCAATCCCCCGGTCATCGGGGCAGTCGAGTTCCTCGACCCTGAAGTTGGCAGCTTGGGCGCAAGACTCTACCGCGCCCTGGAGGGCGCGGTGAGCGGGCCATTGCGGATTGACATCGAACCGTTGCTCTCGCAAACGGGCAGCGCGGCGCCGCCGTTGCAGTTGACCGGGCTGACGGCCAGTGGTCCCGTGATTATCTACGCCTCCTCCAATCTGCTGGATTGGAGTGCCGTATTCACCAACCCCCCGACCGTCGGACCGCTTCAATACCGTGAGGCGCTTCCGTCGGACCAGCCGCTGCGGTTCTATCGGGCGTCCGAAGACCGCCGGCCTTAGCCGTATTCATGCAAGTAACTGTCACTTCTTATGAGAAACATGCGTAAACGGGAGAAGGCTTTCACGCTTATCGAGCTGTTAGTCGTCATCGCGGTCATCGCCATCCTGGCCGCCTCTTTGCTGCCCGCCCTGGCCGCCGCCAAACCCAAAGTGCGGAGTGTGGTTTGCAGCAACAACCTCAAGCAGGTCGGGCTCGCGTTCCGGACCTGGGCGATAGCCCACAACGGCAATACGCCCATGTCGCTGCCTCGATCGCAAGGTGGGGATTCGGAGGATGTCGGCTACAGAACTCTGAGTTTGGAGCAGAGGACCAGCCAAGGTGTCTCTAAAATGTTCCTCTGCATGTCCAATGAGTTGAGCACGCCGAAGATGCTATTCTGCCCGGCGGAATATGAGAACGCCTACCGCCAGACGGCTACTACCTTCGCCGGAGTAACCGCACCCGGCACGGTTCCTTACACCAACGACCTGAACGTCAGCTATTTCATCGGAGTGGACGCCAAGGATACCTCGCCGCAGATGCTCCTGGCCGGCGACCACAACCTGGGCGGAGATGCCAATCCGCCGCAGACTGCATTTTGTGCAGCTCCGCAAACTTACATACCAGGTTATGCGATTTGGCTGGGCACCAACTGGCTGAGTGATAAGGGGCCGGCGTTCATGGCCAACCAGCACGACCAACAGGGCAATATTGCGTTAGTCGATGGCAGCGTGGAGTGCTTCAGCCGCTCCCGGTTGCAGGACGCGCTCAAGAAGACGGGGGACACGGGCCGCACGCCGGGGACGAATTTCAAACCCGCTGCTGGCATTGGCCCTTTGCCGGGGCCAGGCTGCAACCGCATCCAACTGCCTTGATTTGATCAATATGAGAACCATGCGTAAACCGGGTGAAGCCTTCACTCTCGTCGAGTTGATAGTCGTTATCGCTATCGTCGCCCTTCTGTCAGCCCTCTCGCTGTCCGCTGTTACGGGCTCCAAGTCCAAAGCCCAGCGCATCGCCTGCATCAACAACCTTAAACAGGTCGTTCTCGCCTTCCGGGCCTTCGCAATCGACAACGGCGGCAACATGCCGCAAACACTAGCCGGCTCGCAAGGCGGGGCCTCGGAGGATGTTGGTGTCAGAACTCTGGGAAGCAATCAGCAGTCCAGCAGAGGTGTCTCAAAGATGTTCCTGTGCATGTCGAACCAACTGAGCACCCCGAAGATCCTGTTCTGCCCGGCGGAATATGAGAGCTCGTACCGCACGGCGGCGAGCAGCTTCAGGAATCCAGGGACTCCTGGCACGAATAACGCTGCCCTCTACACCAACGACCTGAACGTCAGCTATTTCATCGGGGTTGACGCACAGGAGACCTCGCCGCGGCTATTCCTTACCGGCGACCACAACCTGGGCGGGGACGCGAATCCACCGACAACTGCGTTTTTCGCAGTTGGTTTGTCTTCGTATTATGCGGTTTGGCTGGGCACCAACTGGCTGACTGACAAAGGACCCGCTTTCATGGCCAATCAGCACGATAAAACGGGTAACATCGGATTGGCTGACGGCAGCGTGGAGGGCTTCAACCGCTCCCAGTTGCAAGACGCAATTAAGCTTTCGGGGGACACAGGCCGTGCGCCGGGGACGAATTTCAGACCCGCTACTGGTATTGGCCCCTATCCGGGGCCAGGCTGCAACCGCATCCAACTGCCTTAGCCTGAGGAACTTAGTTCCAGCCCGGATATTTCACACCCTTGAACGCCGCGTGAGGGCACGCGGCCTACAGCAGGGCTGCGCGCTTGTAGGCCGCGTGCCCTCACGCGGCGCACTGTTGGCGGTTCAATCGGAGTATGAAATATCCAGGCTGGAACCATCGGCGCCTCGCCGGGCCTGCGCCGTCTATGAATCGGGCACATAGGCGTACCAACAGCCATATTGCTAATTTCGTAAGTCGCTCAATATCAATGTCTTCTACGACCCTCGTCAGGCCGCCCCCAGACCAGCACCGGACCGCTCCCAGACACCGACGCCACGGTTCACACGAAGCACAGACCCCGCAAGGCCAACCCAAAACCGGCGCAATCCGATCCAGGCAGGAGCAATCAACCTGAAAACAGCAGTTGGAACCACGAAATACAGGTATGACAGGCTGGTAACAACGCTGGGGCGTTCACCCGCGGGGTGAACACTCATTGCATTGCAGGTGGTTCATTTTTCGTGTGTTTCGGGTATTTCGTGGTTTGCAATGCCGTTCTTAGGATCAATCCCCGGTTTTGCTGCCCGGCACGCAGTGCAGCAACCCGGGGAAGTTAAGCCGCTCCTGGTTGAAGTACTCGTAGCTTACGTATTGGAGGTGGGCGTCGAACCCGAGGAGGTTGCCGCCTCGCTTCCCGTGCAACCGCCCGAGCCCCTCGCCTTGCGACGGATAGCTGCTGCCGTCGTTGTAACAGCTCTGTCCCGGGTAGAATACGTAGTAGTTCGGCTCGTCCGGCTCCCACATGCAGTAAGCGGTTGGGTTGAATTGGCTGATCTTGTAAGCGCGCGCGCCAAGGGCACCGAACCCATTCACCGCTCCGTTCATAATGTACGTGGACTGCTTGTTCTGGCGCTTGGTCCAATACGAGTTGAGCGTGGCATTGGTCATGTCCTTGGGACACCAATAGATCTTCATGCTCTTCACGTAAGACCAAACCTGTCCGCCTTCGTAGGCCAGCGTGGGATTTGAATTGTAGGGAGCGGTCGTCATGTTCGGCGGGTTGCCTGCCGAGGGAGTGTAGAGCCACCCGGGGTAGTCGTTGCCCCAGTTGCAATCAGGCATCGAGTCCTGGTTATCGTTGGCGTACATGTGGATGCCGAAGCCCAGTTGCCGGTAATTGTTGGCGCAGGCTATTCGCTGCGCTTTGTCCTTCGCTGCGGCCAGGGCAGGCAGCAGCAGCGCCGCCAGGATGGCGATGATCGCGATGACCACCAACAGTTCAATTAAGGTGAACCCGGCGGTGAGGTCCCGACAGACGCATTCCTTCGAATCCGAGGTTCTTTCTCCGTTCGCCATTGGCTTAACCTTTCTTTTACCCGATGCCTCATCTTGCCGGTTCTCAACGGGCACTTCAACTCATTCTCCGCACGGTCCCTCCGGTGCGCATCTCACATTTTTCTGGAGCGCGGACATTCTTGTCCAATGCCGCTAGGAATTGGAGCCTGGTCTAGAGGGTATCATGCTCAGAACTGCTGGTGCCGTGGAAACGGCGTGCGCCCAGTTCCCCCCCAGAGGTCTCTCCCCGTCCGACGGGGAGAGGGAGAAGCCGCATTGCGCTCAATATCATTCCCTAATTCAACGGCAGCGGGGCCGGGGTGAGGGGGAAGGGAGGCTACTAAAACCACGAGCTGGATTACGAGCCGCCCCATTCAGGGCTTCGGAATATTGATGCCGATGGCGCGTTCGAGGCGGGCGCGGGCGACTGAGAACCCATGGAGGGCCAGGATTTGCGTGGTGCGCGCTTCGGTCAGCGCAGTCTGCGCGCTCAACACGTCCAATTGCGTGCCGGTGCCCGCCTCACTGCGCGCCCGGGATAGACGCAAGGCTTCTTCGGCCTCTTCGCGGACTTTCTCCTGCGACTTGAGCACCTCGTCGGCTTCGATGAAGTTTGAGTAGGCGGTGCGGACTTCCAGTTCGATGCGCCGGCCCGCGTCATCCAACTCCACTCCCGCGCGCTCGTAGAGCGCCCTGGCCTCCACCACTCGGCCCTTGGTGCGCCATCCGTCGAACAGGTTCCAGTTCAGTTGCACCCCGGCGATCCAGCCGTACTTTTCGTCGGCGAGATCCTGGCTGAGGATAGAGTTATGGGCATCATACCCGCCAAAAGCCTGGAGGGTCGGCTTGTAAGGCGCCTTGGCGTTGACGATGTCCTCCTTCCGCAGGGCTTGGGTTTTGCGCAAAGCCTCAAGCTCAGTGCGTCGTTCGAGGGCCAGCGCGATCGCTTGCGGCAGGTCGATTTTGTAGGGTTCGGCCGTGAGTTTGCCCGAGAGCATGAGCGGGATGTCCTCCAGCGCTTCCTTCGGCACATTGAAGCCGAGCTGATTAATCAGGTTGTTCTTGGAGATGCGATAGGTGTTGCGCGCACGGATCAGCTTGGGCCGCGCATTGGCAAGCTCGACTTCGGCGCGGAGCACGTTGAAGCGGGGAACCGTGCCGGCGTTGTAACGTCGCGTGGTGTCCGCCAGCTCCCGGGTGAGCAGCTCGACCGAGGCTTCCTGCACGGTGATTTGCTGAACCGCCAGCAGCACGTCGTAGTAGGCGACTTGCGCCCCGACGACCGTGTTGGCGACCGCAGTCTGGTAATCCAGCATTGACCGCTCCTTCAGCAGCCGGGCGGCGCGGAGGGCCGACATGATGCGTCCGCCTTCGTAGAAGGATTGCACCAGCTTGAGTTGCGTCACCCAATTCTGGGGGGGGCCGAAGTAGAAGCCGGGCGAGACGACCGTATTGTTGAGGACGACCGGCGGGTTGTCAGCCGTGTCCACATCGTTAGGCTGGGCCGCGGAGAAGCTGCCCCCGAGGTTGACTTTGGGAACGGCAATCGCGCGCGTCTGGATGCTGACGCCTTGCGCCACCTCCAGGTCCTTCTGGGCGCGCAGGATGTTGGGGTTGCGCTGTAACGCGAGGTTCACGCCGTCCGCGAGCGACAGTGGTTGGGGGACGAAGTTGTTAGCGGCGGGCGTGGAGACGGCGGCACCTGCCGGGAGCCCGCTGAGGTCAAGGGACTCGAACTTGTTTGTCCCGGCTGGGGCAGCGGATGCACGGGGCGGCGACGCCGAAGCCAATAGCCAGCCCAGGGCGACAAACAGCAGGGCCCGGGGCGACAAGCTGCCGAACATAACCTTGCCGAGCCTGCCGAACTGGAGCCTTCCCGTCAGGCTCCTGCACGGTGTAATCAGTTTCTGCTCTTCCGCTTGTAAAGTTCCTACGCTGTCGTTCATCTGAATCACGGGCGATGGTTTAACATCTTATGCCCCGGCGGCATATACTAAACTTTCTGAATGGTCGGATAGTCGGACAGTTCAAACGGCCTGAGCGGGGCTATGTTCTCATTTGACCGTAGCGACCAGGATTGTTCGAATGCGCGTATTTACTGCCAAGACCGCGGGATAGACGACCCCGAGCAACCCCTCACCCCAACCCTTCGGAAGGGGAGAGGGAGCAGCCTCGGCAGCTTTGGGTGTAGTGTATGCTGCGGATTCCTCAGTATGCCAGGGGTCAAAGCTTCGTTTTGATGCCGCAGGCGCGCATGAGGCACCAGCCACGGGCGGCCTCGTAAAGGGCAAATACGCCGAAAGCCACCAGGAAGATACAAGCCCAGCCGCTCCGCCCGGAGAGCAGGATACCTGCGACGATCAAGGCGATGCCCCACACCGCGCGCACGATGCGTCCGGTCCGGTCAATGTTCCGCGCAAAGAAGTTACCCATGCCCACTCTTAACACACGGCCGGAGTAATGCAAAACCGAGATTACGGCTTGGGAACCGCCGCATCGCTTTGTGGATGAGCAGCGCCGCGGGCCTTACAAGCTCTGGATTCACGAGCACCGCTTCGAGGCCCGGGACGGCGGCACGCTGGTCGGCGATTTCGTGCGGTATGCGGCGCCGGGCGGATGGTTGGTGGAATGGTTGCTCGTGCGCCGGGATGTGGAGCGCATCTTTCAATTCCGCCGCGAGAAGCTTCTGGCACTGTTCGACAAGCGCTGCTAAGCGGAAAGAACAGCGGCCGCGCTTTCGCAAGCGCGGCCGCGTGCTAAGGAATCTCGTTTAGCGTGGCTAGCGGTGTAGGCCGGGTGCCCTCACCCGGCGTTCCCATCACTAGAACTTCCCGCCGTACACCGCGTTCTTGCCGAGAAGCTGTTCGATGCGCAGCAATTGGTTGTACTTCGCCACGCGGTCGGTGCGGCTGAGCGAGCCGGTCTTGATCTGGCCGGCGTTCGTCGCGACGGCAATGTCGGCAATGGTCGCGTCTTCAGTCTCGCCCGAGCGATGGCTGATGACGGCGGTATAGCCGTTGTCCTGAGCCAGCTCCACCGCGTCGAGTGTCTCGGTGAGCGAGCCGATCTGATTGACCTTCACGAGGATCGAGTTCGCCGTGCCGGTATCAATGCCCCGCTGCAGGAATTTGACGTTGGTCACAAACAG
>Ga0194060_10002059_pt1 | contig 14357 bp, 10 predicted proteins | sample SepL225m_MetaG_FD_163427 | JGI IMG/M metagenome (GOLD analysis project Ga0194060, IMG submission 163427) | Anoxic zone freshwater microbial communities from boreal shield lake in IISD Experimental Lakes Area, Ontario, Canada - Sep2016-L222-5m | ecosystem: Environmental > Aquatic > Freshwater >... | reverse complement strand
CCCCCGTGGAGCCGCGCCACGCCGCCCTTCGGGTTGACAGGGCCACTCCGCCGCTCATCCCCCGTTGCTCCAAGCCCCCCGAGGGGTCAGGCGCGTTGGTCGGGCCTCCATGCGGTTCGCGCACTCACCACCATTCCAGCCCTTCAAGGTGTTCGCAAGCACACCCATGTTTCAGCGGCTACGCCTTAGCCCCCTTGCGCCTTTTCGCCCCCAGTGGGGGCGGGTGCGTTGGTTTTGCGGCGGCGCGCCGGCCTCGCGCGAAAGAGCGCCTGCAAAACAACGATGGGGTGATCCCCATATCCCCTTGGAGACGCGCGTGTTGTCCGGCGGCCGGCATTCCCCCAGTCCAGCGTGATCATCCATTCCATCGCGGCTATTTCTGGCAAACCGCCGCAGTGCATTATGCCACCGGCCAGCGAAATCCCTCGCGTCATGGGCGAAATACCTTTACCGCTTTTGACAGCATCGTTACATTTAACCAGTTCTCTTGGATTGTAAGGGATCGATGTTAACTAACAAGTTCGTCACACGAGTAAGGAAGGGTGATTTATGTCCCTGACCGTTGCGGAAATCGAAGAGGCATATTCTGCACTGGCGCTAGCAGCCAAGGTGCATCATCTGAACTGGGTGGTGGATCAAGCAGAATCCCAAATTGCGCTTGGCAGAATCAGAACGGGTAAAGTTCGCGCCAAAGAAGTTCCCTTGCGAGGCACCCCAGAGGATGAGAGCGAGCAAATGTCGAAGGGCCGCCCGGTAAAGTTCACCCTATCCGATAAATACTCACCGCAAGAGAGACTGGAAATTCTGATTCAGGCATTGGAATGCGCAGTGGGCGGTGTGTGGCAAACAGCGTTCGCCGTCTCCGCATTCCTGAGGGATAACATTCCAAACCTGTCAGGCATCAAATTCATGCCCGAGGGTATTTCAAAGGAACCGTTTGCCTTGGTGGACAGGGAAATCCATGCGAGGAAGCAGGCAGTTGATCACTTTCAATCCGTCCTCAAAGAACTGAAGGAGGCCATCTGATGCCCTTGCGCCCCATGCTACTTTCAGACATCCAAAACGCCCTTGGTCCCGCTTTGATCCCGTCGCTCACAGCATCCTCTGCGGCCAATGATCTATACGAAGCGTATCTTTTTAGCATCATGATAGAGGCGGCACGGACGGAGGGTGCGATTCGTGTGGATTTCCGTAGTCGTACGCAGGTGAATCCCGCAGTGTTTGTTTTCCGCACGAGCCCTGGTTATCTCCACTCGACAGCACAGGACTACGGTTATGTGGAGATCGAATTTCAGGGTAAGCCAGTTCTCGAGGCTCATCTAGGAGTCCGAATTGCAGGAGCCTCGAGTGTGCTGCATGAATGTGACGTTTGCGTGCTGCTTCAAGAGGAGGCGAATGTCTGTCGAAACAGCATCACGAGCGTTGCGCCGCGTTCAGCACGGGTTATTCTTTCGGTGGAGGCCAAATTCTATGCGGGTGACCTCGGGTTGCACCTTGGACGTGAGTTCCTGGGATTTCTATCAGACACCTCTATTGATAAGTCATTCTTTGTCGTAAACAGAGAATCAGACTCGATTGAAAAATTGCTTAGCCATAAGGGTAAACTGTGGGAGCACAAGATCAGCCCGCTGAACACAACTGATGTGGCTCGCTTAAGAAACGCATTTCAAACGGGGTTCAAGGACTTTAGAGCAAAGTACTAAATTGCTGAACAAGCGGCACTGAGCGCAAGCTTTAACGATAATCGAAGGAAGAGAAGAGAGCATGAGTATCGATGTGGCAAAACCTGAGTTGGGGACATTGATGCCGAATAACGCACAATTCCTCATTCCCCTATACCAACGAACCTACGAATGGGAGATGAAGCATTGGAAAGTGCTTTGGGAGGACTTGGTAAGCGCTTACATCCGCCGGAAGACAAACCCAGCCTATACCCACTTCTTTGGCCCCGTAGTTACTATCAATTTCGTACCTTTGATCCCGCAACTTGTCAACCAGCAACATCTGGTCGATGGGCAACAACGGATTACCACCGTCACGATTTTGGCAAAGGCCCTTTTCGATGTGCTCGGGGATGGGGCCAGTCTGGACTACCAAAGTGCATTGCAATCACTTTTCTCCAATTCGACAGAGAACCAAGCACACAAACCGAAGGTCATGCCGGGAAAACATGACCGCCCCGGTTACTTGTCTGTTATGGGAATAGCCCCACAAGAGAATCTGCCTGAGACGCAGTTCGATCGGGCGTATCGGTTTTTTCGTAACAAGGCGGCAGAGTGGCGAGATGATTTACCGTCGGCAGTGCGGAGTGACGAGATTCACATGCTATTCATGACCCTGACGCAAGGTTTCCGCCTCGTGCAGATCGGATTGGGTCCCAATGAGAGCTGTTACGAAATCTTTGATAGTCTTAACAGCAAAGGGACGGAACTGTTGCCTGCCGACGAGGTTCGGAACTACTGTTTCATGCTATTGGCTGTCCGCAGCGAAACTGCAGTGCAGTGCACATACGACAATTACTGGTATCCCATGGAACAGCAAATGGCGCAACCTGGCACGACAGAGGGGATATCCCTTAACTTGTCGGCATTCCTTCGCGCGTGGGGCACCATGCGTTTAGGGGAACAATTCGCCGAGCGGCAATTAGCAGCATATCTGAGTAGTAGGGTTGTTGAACAGCGTGCAAAGGTCATTGCCGTGACTGCTCGTGGCGGGAACTCGGAACCAGTCCCGCAAGAGCAGGCAGAGGCGGCGGAAGAATTCGTGAAGGAAGTCCACGGGTATAGTGCGTCTTTTCGGCGCATGCAGTGGCCGCAGACTATTTCAGATCCAGGTGAACTGTCGGTTCGTCGCCGTCTGGAGCGTGCCCAGTCCTTTGGTGTGGCGGGAGCAGCTGATCCGTTGGTTCTCCTCTTACTGAACAGGTACGCAGCCCAACCTGGCAACATGGATGGCTTTATGAAGTGCCTGCAGATTCTGGAGTCCTACACGGTTCGCCGCACGTTATCTGGTATTTCAGGAAAACAAAACAACCGCGTATTTTCCGGATTAGCCCATATCTTGTATAACTTGGTTCGCCAAGAAGGGGAAACGACAATGAATAGCCTTGCGGCAAGACTGCAAGACCTGCTACTGGCGAAACCCAACGATAGTGATGACCGATGGCCAACAGATACCGAGGTGCGAGACGGAATGCGAACGGCACGACTCTACAAGAACTGTCGGACCTTGGTGAAGGATCTCCTCGTGGCCGTTGAGGTGAGTCTGGACGGTCACACCCAAACGACATTCGCATCCTGCGAAGTAGAACACATCATGCCTAAAGAATTGACGGATGAGTGGACTCAAGATCTGGGTCCGACCGCCGGTACTCTCCATGATCGTTTAAAGAACACCATAGGTAACCTCGTGCTTCTGACTCGTGAAGAGCAAATGGCGGCCGGGCAAAAACGCCTGGACGGTAAGAAGACTGTGTATGCCGGTAGTTCTCTTCTGACAACTAAGTGGATCTGTAACTATGGCACATGGGGCGAGACGCAGATTCACGAACGGTCAGACTGGCTTTATGAGCGAGTGCGTCAGTTGTGGCCCCGTCCCGTGACGATCTAAAGGAACAATGATGTGGTATTGCCTGTTCCGCGAACTCAACAGACGATAGCCCTAACCCGGATGTTCACCAGGACGGCTAACTTCTCCCCCAAGCCCCCCTTCATCTCCGCATTCTGCCCGCCGCTGGCCGCCATCCGACCGTGGGGCCCCCGCCGTGCGTGACGCACCGCGCCTGTTATTCCCTGAACGAAACTCCGCGAAATTCAGCGTAATCCGTTGCGGATCAATAGCTTTCGGCGAAAATGCGATTTCCGGTTTTCCCAGCTTTCAAGGGCAAAACCCCCAGCAATTCGCATGGTTTATTGCGAAAATGCCCTGTTTTTGACTGTTATTTTCACAGTCTAAACCATAATTGCCCAGTCACCATCGCCGCCAACATACGCTACATACGCTTCTTTTTGACCTACGCACGTACGCGCGCGTGAGATAAACCCTTTCGGGTTTTAAGAGAGAGGAATATTATTATCCCTGATATAGCCAGAGAGTTGGAAAAGAGCGTATGTAACGTATGTGCCGGGTGCCGCTGGAATCGAGATCATGGGGCTGGACGCCTAGTCGGTGATCAGGAGTTTTCGGAATTCAGACATCCTCAAACATGGGTGACAAAAATGGAAACGTTATCCTATACCGTTATCCATACACATTTGCGCGAAGGGTAAATACGCAGAATAGTCAATGTTTACAGTGGTTTGATGAAAATGGCGGAGAGGGTGGGATTTGAACCCACGGTGCCCTTTAGGAGCACACAGCATTTCCAGTGCTGCGCCTTAGACCACTCGGCCACCTCTCCGTTAAAGATATAAAATGTAGGGCGGAACAATACGAAAAGGGGCTGCCTGATGGCAAGTTGATACTCTCACAATCCCCGCGATCTCAAAGCATGCGTCAACGAATTTTCAGAGAACGCGACTAATAGGGTGTCTATTGTATTGACTGCATCGCGACTCGGGTTAATAACTCTCAGGAGGGGCGTCTCTATGATTGTGCCCTATTTCGGTCATAAGGCGGTCATTTTGATGTCATAATTTCTGGCCACAGGAAACAACATGAATCACTGGTGGGAGCTTTCAACTGCGGATGCTGTGAAGGAACTGGGATCCAACACGGTTGCCGGCTTGAACAGCCAAGACGTTCCCCGTCGGTTAGTAGAATACGGGCCGAATGTTCTGGTTGAGCGGGGAATGAAAAGCCCTTGGCGAATTCTGTGGGAACAACTCACCGGGGTCATGGTCATGATTTTGATCATCGCCGCCATTGTGTCGGCGTTGCTCGGCGAACATGCTGACGCGGTGGTCATCAGCACGATCGTTGTGCTCAATGCCCTCTTGGGCCTAAGCCAGGAGTACCGGGCGGAAAAGGCCATGGCCTCGCTCAAGCGCTTGGCAGTGCCAATGGTGAAGGTTCGGCGTGACGGTGAGGTTCAGGAACTCGCTTCGCATGGATTGGTACCGGGCGACATCGTCATTCTGGAGGCGGGCAACCTGGTGCCGGCTGACTGCCGCCTGCTGGCGGCCATAAACTTGAGGATTCAAGAAGCAGCGCTCACTGGCGAGTCCGAGCCAGTGGAGAAAGACACCCAAGTCCTGTCCGGCCCAGAAACCACAGTGGGCGATCGCCTGAACATGGCCTACATGGGCACCATCGTCACCTATGGACGCGGCGAGGCTCTTGTGGTCGCGACAGGCATGAGGACAGAACTGGGTGGTATTGCCACGATGATGCAGGCCGTCAAGCGCGAGGGTACGCCACTGCAGAAGCGGCTTGAGCAACTGGGGAAGGGGCTTGCAGTTGTGGCCGTAGCCTTGGTGATCGTTATCTTCGTGCAGGGCATAGTCCGGGGCGGAACAGGCCTTGAGAATTTAAAGCTGATGTTTCTGACGGCGATCAGCATGGCCGTGGCGGCCATACCTGAAGGATTGCCTGCGGTAGTGACGATCGCCTTGGCCTTGGGTGCGCAACGGATGCTTGCCCGGAATGCGTTGATCCGCAAATTGCTTGCGGTAGAAACTCTGGGATCCGTCACGGTTATCTGTTCAGACAAGACTGGCACGCTGACTGAGAATCGCATGACGGTGAAGGTGCTGGCATTTGCGGGGCATCAAATCGACCTGACTGAGCACTTGGAAATGTGTGGGCGGGTTTCGGCGGAGAAGGAGGTCCCGCTGCCGTTTTTGGCCGATGCGGCATCCCTGGAACCTCTGCTGGTGGCTTCAGCGTTATGCAATGATGCCACGCTACAGAGCCACACATCTAAACGAGATCAACCGGTCGCCATCGGCGATCCCACCGAGGGCGCTCTTATTGTCGCGGCCGCCCTGGTCGGATTGCGTAAAGGGGATTTGGAACAGGCGTTCCCGCGCGTGGGAGAAGTTCCTTTTGACTCTGATCGCAAGCGAATGACGACAATTCACCGTGCAATTCCCCCCCGAGGGGCAGATTTATTGAAGACATTGCAAGCGAAGGATGCACAAGCTCCGCATTATGCGGTGTTCTGCAAGGGAGCAGTTGACAGTTTGCTCGGCATCTGCACGAAGGTCAGGACGGCCGACGGCCATCAGTCTATGACCGAGGAGGATGGCCGGGAGATACTCGCCGCGAATGACGGTCTTGCGCAACAAGGCATGCGCGTACTGGGCGTCGGATTCACACTTTTAGGGAGTGATGCCGACATCCGAAACCCAGAACACGATATGGTTTTTCTAGGCATGATTGGCATGATTGATCCGCCCCGCCCGGAAGTCAGGGATGCTGTCCAGATCTGCAAGAGGGCCGGTATTCGCCCCGTCATGATCACCGGGGATCATCCATCGACCGCGATGGAAATTGCCAGACAATTGGGAATCGCCTCCGATGCCGCCGTCTTGACCGGTGTTGAACTGGACAAACTTACTGCGGAGGAACTCAGTGCCCGGGCTGACGACGTAACCGTGTACGCACGTGTTTCTCCTGAACACAAACTTAAGATTATTCAGGCCTTGCAACAGCGCGGACACATTGTTGCCATGACGGGCGACGGGGTCAATGACGCGCCGGCCCTCCGGAAAGCCGACATCGGGGTGGCCATGGGTATCACGGGCACGGATGTCTCCAAGGAAGCGGCGGATATGGTGTTGCAGGATGACAATTTCGCGACGATCGTCGCCGCCGTCGAGGAGGGACGTGTCATCTACGACAACATCAGGAAATTCATCAGGTATCTGTTGAGCACCAATTCGGGGGAATTATGGGTAATGCTTCTGGCGCCATGGGTGGGACTGCCACTGCCGTTGCTGCCGATCCAGATTCTTTGGATGAATCTGGTGACTGACGGACTGCCGGCATTAGCCCTGGGGGTGGAGCCGGCGGAACGCGACGTGATGCAGCGACCGCCACGTCCCGTAACCGGTCATATCTTCGGGGGAGGGATGGGGCGGCACATACTTTGGGTAGGCCTCCTGATGGCCGTCGTAGCGCTTGGGACGGGGTATTGGTTCGATCGATCGGGCCGCGTTGATTTTGCCATGGCGGATGACCTCGCTTATTTCCGCACCTTCATTTTCACCCTTCTCACGTTTATGCAAATGTCGCATGTTTTGGCCATCCGATCCGAGAGACAGTCTCTTTTCACGATGGGATTGTTGTCGAACCGGCCTTTATTGGGAGCTGTATCACTAACGATTTCACTTCAGATGGCGCTGGTATACATTCCGTTTCTGCAGAAATATTTTCAGACCGTACCTTTGGCGTTTGGCGACTTGTTTCTCTGCCTGATCCTGAGCACGACCATATTCTGGGCGGTCGAACTGGAGAAATTTAGGATGCGGAGAAAAGGTTGAGGAGGAATGCCCTCACGGGCGCACCTCGGCGAATCAGAAGAGGCCGGGCGAGATTTGGAGTCGGAGGATGTGTAGCGGTCGACAAGATGGTCGGCTGGTATTCCTCAAGCCGAGACGTTATGGTAAGGGGATTGGCATTTGGATAATCGATGGATTGACATGAGCCCCAGTCTCGCTCACAATCTACGGACGTTGAGGTTCTTTGTGCTTCGTTATTATCCGGAAAGGGTTTTGCAGAGATGCATCCAAAGATAAATCATTTGATACAGTTGCAAGAACTCACATTGATTCGCGCTGAGCAGAAGGCCCACCGTCACGGGCATCGTCTCGATGAACTGACGGCGGCCATTGATGATCTCACCACACAACTCTCTCCGGACATTCAGGCTCTCGTGTTCCGGATGCAGAAGCGGGATTCAATCATCATTGCCCCCATGACGAATGGGGCCTGCAATGCCTGCGGGATGCGGTTACCCACCAGCCATGTTCAGGCGGTGAAGGTGTCGGATCAGTTGCAGGTGTGCCCGATCTGTACCCGGCTCCTCTATTTCCAGGAAGGCCTGCCGCGTCATGTGGGGAAAGCCACCCGACACACTGAGCCCCGTAAGGTGGGGGTGGCCCGCTTTTCCTCGCCCGCGCTGATGATTCCCCGATTGGAGGCGACTTCGCGGGATGAGGCCATTCGCGAATTGGCGCTGAGGATGCAGGTGGAAGGGTTTGTGGATGACGCATCCAAACTCGTTGACTCAGCCTTGAAGCGCGAGGCTATTGTCAGTACCGCATTGGATCACAGTCTGGCGTTCCCCCACGTTCGCGGTGTCGAAGGCGGCGGGCTTACACTGGGACTTGGAATCAGCCAGAAGGGCATTAAGTTTGACGGCCACGACAAGGGCCCGACCAAGATCGTCTTTTTTATGGTCATTCCGACGGCGGCAAGCGCGTTCTATCTCAAGTTGCTTGCCGGACTGGCTGAAACGTTTTCGGATGCCGATGCCCGCAAGGCATTATGCGTTGAAGAAAGTTCTGAGAAGCTGTGGAAGGTCTTTGTGAAACTGACCAAGAAGACGATCACGTAAGCCGTAAGACGTGTCCTAGGTGCCGTTCTCACACCTCACGTTTAATTTTTCACCTCTTCAGCCTTTTGACAAACCGCGCCATTCGCTGCGTGGCTTCCTTGATTTCCTCGATGTCGGTCGCGTAGCAGCATCGCAGGAAGCCTTCCCCGCTGGTGCCGAAAGCGCTTCCGGGTACGCAGGCCACGTTTTCCTCGTCCAGCAGTCGCAGGGCGAATTTTTCAGAGGTCAGCCCGTAATCGCCTATATAGGGGAACACATAGAAAGCGCCCTTGGGCAAGTGGCAGGGAATCCCCATCTCGTTCAGGGCGGAACATAGGAAGTTGCGGCGCTTTTCATAAGAGGCGCGCATATCCGCCGTATCCTGATCGGTCTTGAGGGCTTCAATGGCTGCCTTCTGGCTAAGAATGGGGGCGCACATCATGATATATTGATGAATCTTCATCATGGCCTCACTCAGTTCAGGTGGGGCGCAGGCATAGCCAAGCCGAAAGCCCGTCATGGCCCACCCCTTGGAGAAGCCGTGTAGGAAGATGGTTCGTTCCTTCATGCCGGGAACCGCCGCTATGCTCGGGCGCTCGCCTTCATAAGTCAGTTCGGAGTAAATCTCGTCGGTAATGACCAGGAGATCGTGTTGCTTCGCGAAAGAAGCGATGTCGTTGACATCGGCTTGTGTCAGCGTTGCTCCCGTTGGATTGGTTGGGAAGTTCAGCAAAAGCGCCTTGGTGCGTGGTGTCACCTTCTCCTCCAGCATGGCGCGGGTGAGACGGAAGTCGTTCTCGCGGGTTGTAGAAACCGCTACGGGAACGCCGTGCGAAAACCGGATCTCGGGAGCGTAGGACACGAAGCAAGGCTCATGATACATGATTTCGTCGCCAGGCTCGCAAATGGCGCGGAGGGCGAGATCAAGGGCTTCACTCACGCCCACCGTGACCAGGATCTCGGTCTCAGGATTATAGACCACCCCGAAGGCTTTACCCACGTAGGTGGAAATAGCACGGCGAAGTTCCAGGAGGCCGCGGTTTGAGGTGTAACTCGTCGCGCCATGCTCCAGTGCGTAGATAGCCTGTTCACGAACATGCCAAGGCGTGACGAAGTCGGGTTCGCCGATGCCTAAGCTGATCACATCCTTGCGGGAACTGACGATCTCGAAAAAATCACGGATTCCCGAGCGGGGGATATTCAGAAGGTGCCGGGCAATAAATTCGCCGGGCGACCGCTGATGCGGTTTTTCGGGGTTCTCAAGGCGAGACTTTGAGCCGTTCATCGAGCTTCTCCAATTCCATCAAAATACCGTTATTCTTATAAGTTTTGAGCATGAAATGTGTGGCAGTTGAGATGATCCCCTCAATGGTCGCCAGTTTTTCGCTCACAAAAAAAGCCACTTCCTTCAGGTTGTGGCCGGTCACGACCGCCAGCAGATCGTAGGTGCCCGACATCAGGTAGATGGATTCCACCTCGGGGAATTTGCTGACCCGTTCGGCGATGCGATTGAAACCGCCCTCACGCTCGGGCGTCACCTTGACTTCGATCACGGCTCGAACAAGATCCACGTCGAGTTGGTCAGTGTTCACGATGGCTTGGTAGCCGCGAATGACGCCGGAGCGCTCATACTCGGCGATTTTTGCCTTAATGGCATCCTCAGTCGTGTTCAGCATTCGCGCAAGATTTTTCGGCGATTCCAGCGCATTGCGTTGTAAAAGTGTCAGGAGTTCATCCATGGCGCCCATCCTTTCGACGCTGCGGCGTTCTGGCCCCAGCGTTCATCCAGTTGCATTCTTCGTAAAAACCCGATATGAGTAACATTTCGGCGATGGAAGTCAAGGCGCGCGACAAGCGCCAGGGTGAATATGAAAAACGTCAAAATTATACTGGTGGGGCCGCTGTATGGCGGGAATGTGGGCTCGGTTTGCCGGGCGATGGCCAATACAGGGCTGTCGGATCTGACGCTGGTGTCGCCAGCCGCCACGCTTGATTATGATGAGGCCAAAATGATGGCGGTGGCGGCCCATGACATTCTTGAGTGTCGGTGCGAGGTGTCGACCTTGGCGGAGGCTGTGGCCGACTGCGGACTGGTGATGGGAACCACGGTGCGCCCCGGATTATACCGTCAGCATGTCAAGACGCCCCGGGAATGGGCGCCCGCGATCCTGGCTTCGGCATCGGTCAACAACGTGGCCTTGGTCTTTGGGCGTGAAAATTGGGGGCTGACCAATGAGGAGTTGGCCATTTGCACTAACCTCATCCAGATTCCCACATCACCCGACTATCCCTCTCTCAACCTGGCCCAGGCGGTGCTGATTTGTTGCTATGAGTTGTATGTGGCCTCGGGCTCCTTCGAGCCTCCTCTTGAGAAATCGCCGGAATGCCCGACAAGTACCCGGGAACACATGTTCAAGATGTGGCGTGACATGCTGATGGAAGTGGGCTTCATGAATGATGAAAAAGCCGGGCATATGATGCTTGGCGTGCGCCGGATATTCTCGCGTTCGCCGCTGACCACCGATGATGTCAATATTCTCATGGGGATTGCGAGGCAGACTCTGTGGAAGGCACGGCAGGGGAGTGGGCGCGATTGAAAACTGATGCAGAGGGTGTGACCGGGAATGGAAGTTCCCCATCGTTGACTACCGGTTCGGTTTGGAAAGGCCTGATGAGCTTGGCCGGGCCGATGTTTGTCAGTACGACGCTCCAGAACCTGCAAAGCGTCATCGGCCTTTTCTGGGTGGGTCGGCTGGGATCCGATTCCGTGGCGGCGTTGGCGATGAGTGGAACCATCCTGATGATGTTGTTCCCCGTGGTAATGGGGCTGGCGACCGGCACGATCGCCATCGTCTCGCGAAGCGTTGGCGCCGGGCGACCGGGAGAGGCGGCGGAGGTGGGGGGGCAATCCCTTGTGGCGGCCTTGATATGCGGGATTGTCGCCGGGGCGGCAGGCTGGTACTGGTCTGGCGACATGTGCCGCTGGCAGGGCGCGACGGGCGAGGTGGCCCGGCTTGGAGCCCAATATCTGGGCATTTCATTTCTAGGCTGCTTCACCGTTTTTCTGCTCTTTATCGGCAGCAGTATCCTGCAGGCATCAGGCAACACCGTCATTCCGATGTATGCCATGGTGCTGGCCACGGTGCTCAATTTGATCCTGGACCCCATTTTTATCTTCGGGTTGCTGGGAATGCCCCGCCTGGGTGTTGAAGGGGCGGCGCTCGCGATGGTGCTGGCCCAGAGCGTGGCGGTGGTAGTTATTTTACAGGCGTTGGCGAAGGGAAAAAGCGGGGTGAAGGTGGGGCTGTCGGCCTGGCGATTGAGGGTCGAGCCGATCTGGCGCATCATGAAAGTCGGCATTCCCAGTTCAGGCCAGATGCTATCCCGAAGCCTGATGAGTGTGGTGCTGATGGGTATCGTGGCGGAGTTCGGGACCATCGCGGTGGCAGCCTATGGGATCGGGGTTCGTTTTCACATGATGGCCTTGATGCCGGCCTTTGTTCTGGGCAACGCGGCGGGGGCCATGGTGGGGCAGAATCTGGGTGCTGCCCGTCCGGATCGTGCCCGCCATGTGGCCTGGTTGGCCACTGGGCTGGATGCCATTATCATGTTGGTGATAGCCATTGGGCTGACGGTTTTTGCCGCACCGCTGATCAGGCTGTTTGATGCCACGCCGGCAGTTGTGCAGACCGGCGCGTCCTACCTTCGTATTACGTCGCTTTTTCACGTTTTTGCGGCGCTCTCCATTGTATTGGGGCGGGCGCTGCAAGGGGCGGGGGACACGGTGGCGCCCATGGTGACGACCATTATCGGGTTGTGGTGCGTGCAGATCCCCCTGGCCCTGGTTATGGCGCATTTTATGACGCCGCCCACGTCCGGGATCTGGTGGTCCGTTTCAATCGCCCTCGCCGTCAATGGGGCGATGGTGGCCGGCTGGTTCATGACCGGCCGCTGGATGCATAAACGGGTGTGATTTTTGCGTTTATTCTTTCACAATAATGATTGACCTTGGGCTTTTCCCACGTAGAGTATGTGACCTTTCAACAGGCCGTTAGGCTTCACTAAAGGAGAAAAACATGATTGTCGCGACTAAACAATTGTTCAAGCACGCTTATGGTAAGTATGCCATCGGGGCGTATAACATCAACAATCTGGAACAGACGATGGGTTTGTTTCAGGGCAATATTGACAGCAAGGCCCCTTTCATTATCCAGTTATCCAAGGGTGCCCGTGATTATACCAACAAGAAGATGTTGGAAGCCATGATCCGCGCCGCAGACGAAATCTTCCCGGACGCGATTTTTGCCGTGCATCTGGACCATGGTGACGAGGCGACCTGCATGGATTGCATCAAGAGCGGGTTCTATAGCTCGGTCATGATCGACGCCAGCGCGGAGCCGTTCGAAAAAAACATCGAGATCACCAAGCGTGTGGTCGATGCGGCGCATGCCAAGGGTATTTCAGTCGAAGCCGAACTCGGCAAGCTGGGCGGCGTGGAAGAGCACGTCTCCGTGGCCGAGGCCGATGCCAAGCTGACCAATCCCGGCCAGGCCGAGGAATTCGTCAAGAAGAGTGGTTGCGACAGCCTGGCCTGCGCCATTGGCACCAGTCACGGCGCGTTCAAGTTCAGCGGCTCGCAGGGCCTGCACTTCGACGTACTCTCCGAGATCCAGAAGCGCCTGCCCGGCTTCCCGCTCGTCATGCATGGATCCAGTTCGGTGCCGCAGGATGAAGTTGCCCGCATCAACGCCGCCGGCGGCCAGATCAGTGGCGCCAAGGGGGTCAACGCGGATGAATTCAAGCGCGCCGCCCAACTCGGTGTGACCAAGATCAACATTGATACGGATGGCCGTCTGGTCTGGTGCCGTGTTCATCGCGAGTCGTTCAAGACCGATCCCAAGAACTTCGACCTTCGCCCTCCCGGAAAGGTTTTCATGAAGGAATACGCCAAGTTCATCGCGGAGAAAAATGTGAAACTCGGTAGCGCCGGACAACTCGACGAAGTCCGCAAACTGGTGAAGTAAAGTCTGTTTTTGTTGTATGAAGGCGCCCGGGATTCCCGGGCGTTTTTTTTATTTCCTGAAATATCATGTTGACATGATGTGTTCTATTTAATAAGTCATGTTTTCATGAATATTGCATCAGAGGCAACCGGCCATCCAAGCGACCCTGTGGGGGTCGATATCGGGGCGCGGATCAAAGTCTTGCGCCGGGTTCACAACTTCACGCAGGCCGAATTGGCGCGCCGGATTGGCATACGCACCGGGCCCATGAATGCCCTTGAAAAAGGGCGACACATTCCCTCCGGGCGGGTGTTATTCCGGTTAGCCGAGGTATTGGAAACCAGTGTCGATTCACTGCTGGGTGTGGGCGGACATCGGGGAGCGAATGGAGATTTGCAGGGGATGCCGCTTTACGTTGCCGAATCTGCGGGTGGGGTGGCCCAGTCGGAGTCGCAATGGCCCATGGCGGTCAGGGCGTCATTGCCCGACGACACGGCGCTCGACAAGGCTGGCCGGGCGATGGTCGATCAGGTCATACAATCCTTTCTGGCGCTTGAGGACTTATGCGGGGCGCAGAAGCGGGCGCACATTCCGCTCTATGTTCCCTTTTCGCGAACTCCTGAAGGAGTGGAAATGTGGGCACAGCAGGTGCGGCAGGTGCTGGGGATAGGGCAGGCGGTCATTTTTGATTATCTGGAATTGCTTGAGAATGCCGGGTTACGGGTTGTGTTCTGTCCGTTGCCCGACCGGATCCAGAGTGTGGCCTTTTACGATGCCCGGAACGTCAATGCGTTCCTGATTGTAAGACAGGGACTGAATGTGGAGCGGCAATTATTTGAGCTCATCAAGCGGCTGGGCTCCATATACATGTATAC
>Ga0194060_10002058_pt1 | contig 14359 bp, 14 predicted proteins | sample SepL225m_MetaG_FD_163427 | JGI IMG/M metagenome (GOLD analysis project Ga0194060, IMG submission 163427) | Anoxic zone freshwater microbial communities from boreal shield lake in IISD Experimental Lakes Area, Ontario, Canada - Sep2016-L222-5m | ecosystem: Environmental > Aquatic > Freshwater >... | reverse complement strand
TCCTGGCGACACGACAAAGTTTTTTATAAAAAGAATTATTGGTCTTCCTGGCGAGACCGTTGACATAAAGGGCAATGATGTAACAATAACAAACATAGCACACCCAGAAGGTTTAAAACTAACTCAGGATTTCGTTAAAAATCCAGCAAATAATGAAACACACGCTGAATTAAAAAATGATGAGTATTTTGTCATGGGAGACAACAGAAGTGCTAGCTCTGATTCTAGATATTGGGGATCGGTAAAAACAAACCTCCTAATAGGAAAAGCAATGCTACGATTACTACCAATAAGTAAAATAGATTTCTGGCCAGGCAATTATAAGCAAGCTGAATAATAAAAAGCGTCGCGCTAATATGACGGTTGCGCGACGTGATTTCGTAAAATCAATGAAAAAAGCAACAAACACAGGAAAGAACAAGGGTATAGAAATAGCGTCCCCAAAAGGAATGCGAGATTTGATGAACGAAGAGTATTATTCTTTCCAAGGTTTTTTTGAAAAAGCTCAAGAAGTAGCTGTGTATTATGGATTCAAACCGATAGACACTCCGATTTTAGAACAGGAAAATATTTTTACAGGAACTATTGGTGAAGGCACAGACATCATAGATAAAGAAATGTACACACTCAAAACCAAAGGTGGAGACCACCTAGCTCTTCGACCCGAGCACACTGCTCCCCTAATGCGCGCTTATATAGAGCATGGGATGCAAACGATGCCACAGCCTGTAATGTTCTACCAATACGGCCCAATCTTCCGACATGACAAGCCACAACGTGGCCGCTACCGACAATTCTGGCAATTTGATTTGGATTGTTTGGGCAATGACAAAAGCATCATGGATGCACTGGTCATAAAAACGGGCATGACCATTTTAGAGGAAGCTGGAGCAGAAAACCTATCCATTGAAATAAATTCTCTTGGAGATAAAGAGTGCCGCAACGCTTATCTAAAAGAATTAATAAGTTATTATAGAAAAAACATCAGCAGCCTGCCAGCTATAGACAGAGAGCGCCTAAAAACAAACCCACTTCGTATATTAGACTCCAAAGAAGAAAAAACAAAAGAAATAAACGAGGGAGCTCCTGACTCAATTTCTTTCCTTTGTCCATCATGTAAAAAGCACTTTAAAGAGGTGCTAGAATATTTAGAGGAAATGGATATACCATACAACATAAACAAAAATTTAGTTCGTGGACTTTCTTATTACACGAGAACAGTATTCGAAGTCTATACAGCAAATGAAGAAGACGGTGGCGCTCCTTCCCAAATTGCGTCAGGTGGACGATACGACTATTTAGGCAAACAAATCGGTGGGAAAAAGGATGTTCCTGCTGTAGGATTCTCTATCGGTGTAGATAGAGTTGTCGAATCAAAATGGTATAAAAAACTTTCCCCTCGTATAATTAAAAAGCCAAAAATCTACTTCATTCAGTTAGGATCTGAGGCCAAATTGAAGAGTCTAAATATAATTGAAATATTACGCAAAGCACATATTCCAATAGCTCAATCACTATCCAAAGATAGCCTTGGTTCCCAGCTCGCTATTGCAGAAAAACTAGCCATCCCATACGCTATAATATTCGGAGTAAAGGAGGCAATAGACAGCTCTGTGATTGTACGAGATATGTCCAACCGATCTCAGGAAACAATAAAACAAACAAAACTGCTAGAATACCTAAAGGAGCTTAAATAAACAGAGGTTCTCTCCCATAACTTATAACCAGTGAGTAATAATTAAATACAATGCAAAAAAAAATATTGCAAATAAAAGAGAAGGTTCTGCACCAAAACTCGAAGGAAGTGCTTCTGTCTGATATCAAGGGTAAAAAAATACAAAAAGTATTGAAAGAAATGTCAGAATCCCTAGAAGGTCAGAATGACGGAGTTGCCATCGCTGCTCCCCAAATAGGATATACATTGCGCATATTCATTGTTTCAGGGAAAATATTTGCAGAAGATTTCGGAAAAAGTAGAGAAGAAAAAATGCTTAATCAAAATAACACAATAGAACAAATAAAAATAAAAGACTTGGTCTTCATCAATCCTAAAATATCAAAACTTTCTCGTGACAAGGAATGGGTCCCTGAAGGATGCCTTTCTGTAAGGTGGCTTTATGGCAAAACTCACAGGTCTATAAAGGCTACAGTTACAGCCTATGATGAAAATGGCAAGAAATTTACTCGTGGTGCCTCTGGACTCCTAGCTCAAATATTTCAACATGAAACTGACCACCTAAATGGAATACTATTTATTGACCATGCAATAGACATAAAGGAGGAATTACCCCAAGATTAGTTTATAAAGTTATAAAGTGAATACTAACAACTTAAATTTCATATTCTGGGGAACACCAGATGTAGCGTCAGAAACACTTGAAATACTAAAACAAGCAGGTTTTTTGCCTTCGCTTATTGTTACATCTCCAGATGCCAAAAGTGGTCGTGGCTTAGAAATGCACGCCTCCCCTGTTGCGGCATTCGCCCAACAAAACAACATCCCCTGCCTAAAACCAGAGAAATTGGACGACAAGTTTTATAACCAGCTAAAGCCTAGCTGCCTAGCACCTAGTTGCCTATTTATTGTCGTCGCTTACGGAAAAATAATTCCGGAAGAAATTTTAAATATACCAAAGATAGGCTCAATAAACATTCACTACTCTCTACTTCCCAAATACCGTGGAGCATCCCCAGTAGAAACTGCTATATTAAACGGTGAAACAGAAACAGGTATCACAATCCAAAAAATGGAATTGAAAATGGATTCAGGGCCCATAATTGCACAAGAAAAAGTAAACATATTTTCTGATGAGAGAGCTCCAGACCTACGCAAACGTTTGATAAAAGTGGGTGGAGAACTTTTAATAAAAACATTAAATACCCCATCCGCCTCCGGCATCTCCCCCTACGTATGTGGAGGCTGGGTAGGTGTACCACAAGACGAGACAGAAGCAACTTTCTGTAAAAAAATTAAAAAAGAAGATGGGTTAATTGACTTGAACGATGATTCAACAAAAAACTATAACAAATTCCGTGCATATGCCACTTGGCCTAGGACTTTCTTCTTTAGAAACAAAAAAAGGGTCATCATCACAGAAGCGATGTCGGAAAGTAATGTATTCACCATAACAAGAGTGTTGCCTGAAGGTAAAAAAGAAATGAACTACAAGGATTTTTTGAAAACTAATATCTAGATGTAAAAGGATTTCTATTTGAAAGGCCCTTCAACATTTTCTTGACACTAATAGCTCCACGTTTAAACAATGTCTGCCTACGGTCTTTGTTTTTCTGAATTTCATTAAAAAGTTTTTCTTTAACTTCATCGATAGCGCTATACAAATCCTCATGGTCGCTCTCTGCAATAAACTTTTTACCAGCTATGTTTATCATACAAATGGCATGATAAATCTCTCCAGCTTTGTGGTGATTTGTAGTCTTTGCAACCTCAAAATTCACCATCGCCTCTCCTTTTTCCATCTCCAAGTTTAAAAGCAACTTCTCTAAATTAGTAACCCTCTTTGAAACATAATCCTTTATAGCTTCTGTCAACTCCAAATTTTTACCTTGTAAATTTATTTTCATATATATACATATTAGCACAATAATTATGATTTTAAAATGAACATTTTATCTGAATTTTCTCTCAAGCCAAATTTGAAATACTACTATCGACACGATAACCAATAATATAAAACCTATAGCAGCATATAAATTATTATAAATTTGAGCGAAATAAACAAACCCTAGCCCAGAAAAATACCCAATCGGTATATATACAAGCAACCAAATAAGTATTATAAATAATTCACGGTAAATATATTGAGAAAATCTAAGTCCTGTCTTGTTTGTATAAAAAATTAGAAGAAATGAAGTCCCGACAAGAAATTTAATAATAGCTAGGGCGCTAAAAATATTCCCCTTACTTATGCGTTCTACTGCACTAGTTATAATAGAAATTGATGTATCCAAATAGTGGTGGGTTATTATTTTTGTCAAAAACTCTGTTTTCCCAAGATAAAACCATAAAGTATTTGAAAAAAGCGTTCCGAGATAGCTAAATAAAACGAAAGGGAAAATTGGTATAAAATTTTGAGCGACAAGAAAAGCCAAGGTCAACAAAACAAATTCACCTCCAAAAGCTACGCCAAAAAAAATTATCAAAAACTGCCATGATGGATAATTAGAAAGGAAAACATGTAGCCATCCTATTGGTTCTACCATAAAAATATCTATTTTTTATTCCTTTTATTTGTTACTTTAGTATTATAAACATGTTTAATGTCACGTGTGAGTGCTCGCAATACTATATCTAATTTAATCGTGGCAACCCCTACTACAGTATCAGCACCACCGTAATATATGTACAGCAAACCATCCTTTTCCACCATTCCACAAGGAAAAACCACATTATTAATTATTCCCTCTTTTTCATATTTCTCCTCGGGCTCAAATATTGGGTCGGCTGTCCGCGCGAGAACTATTGCAGGATCTTTTAGGTCAAGCAATACTGCACCAACACGATAAGTATTGTGGCTTCTTGATATACCATGATAAAGAAGCACCCAACCATATTTTGTTTTGATAGGAGGAGCTGAGATACCAACTTTTGCACTATCCCAAGTGTTTATTCTGGGCCCCATTATTCGAATACACTTTCGGATTGTCTCTTTTTTAAAATCAAGTGACTTTAGATAATCTCCACAAATTTCACTACCAACTCTATGTAAAATAAAATATTTACCATTAGTTTTTTCTGGGAAAATACAGGTGTCTTTGTCGTCAAAGCCAGCGGGTGTAATTAAAATTGGTTTTTCCCATTTCCAGTTTTTTGCTAAGAAATTTTTCTCTGTTATTGATGTAACAGCAACTCGTGCAGGGCCAATAGCATCAAAAGCGGTATAACACATATATATAATTCCTCCAATTTTGGTAAGCCGTGGATCTTCACATCCAGAATTTCCTCCCCCGATTTTCTTTAACTCAAAATTCTCTCTCGGCACATAGGCTGGCTTTGGAAGTCTTTCAGAAATATTAAACCCATCTTTTGAACTAGCATAACCAATAAAAGAAGTGTTGTCATTTGAAAGCGCGCGATAGAGCAAATGGATAGAATTATTCTTTCCTTTGCCGAGCCTTATCGCTGCGGGGTTAAATACAGCTTTGTCTTCCCACGAATGTGTTTTATCCGGTAATAATATCGGATTCTTATTGGAACGACGAAAATGCCACTTTGCAGAGGTTTCAGGACAAATAGTTCCCATGAGATCTGTAATATTTACATGCGCCATGCATATAGTAGTATCAGCAGCTCCATAATAAATAAGTAGTGTATCTTTTTCTAAAATTGCCCCTGTTGGAAAAACAATATTTGGAACGTATCCCGAAAGCTCATATGATTCTTTTGGAACTAAAATAGGTCCCCTGGTGCGACCAACAATCTTAAGTGGATTTTTAAAATCAAGAAGTATTGCCTCTATGCCAAAAATTCTATCAAAACTATTGGATGAAGAAAAATAATTCTGAATGTGGGAATATAATAATAGCCAACCTCTAGAAGTCTTTACAGGCTGAGCACCAATTTCGGTGTGGTCAGAAGAAAGTCGGTTTAAATTAATTGTATATTTATCAATGTTTTGATACCACTTTTCCCAAAACTTTTTATTCCACAAGTCTTCTATTTTGTCCACTTGAGCAATAGCAATTTTAGATGGTGGCATGTCAGTATTCACAGTGACAATAACTGTGATTTTGCCATTAATACGCTGAGGAAAAAGTGTCATAGCTTTTGCATTAAATGGGGTCACCAGATGACGCTTATCAACCTTTTTTAAATCTTTAGAAATAGCCACTGCGACTTTGATTCCACTCGCCTCAAAAGGGTATTTGGAAAGTGCCGTGTAAAATATATAGTATTGTCCTTCAAAAAATGTAATACGTGGGTCCTCGCAACCATATTTTTCCCATTCCTCTTTTGGTGTAATAAATGGCGCACGCTTTTCGAAATGTCTTCCATCCTTACTCTCGCCTATACCAATAGTTGAAATCTGATGCTGTTCTAACAATACATCTGGCGCTCCGATAGCACGATAAGCACCAAAAAATGTTTTGCCCTTCTTGATTACACTCATATTAAAAGTCGCAAAAGCCTCCCAATAATTATCTAAATTAGGAGTAACAATAGGATTGTGGTGAGATCTTTTTACTACATACATAAATAATTACGCTTTTGATTTTTTAGTTTTTAATTTAGAGTTACTAGAATTTATCAATTCCTCCAAAAATTTGTCTAGGTTTGCAGTAGCTACACAAGTCACTTTGTCTGCCCCTCCATAATATACAAATAACTCACCGTCCTTTACCACAGCTCCACACGTATAGACAACTCCACTCTTATACCCTTCGTTTTCATACCACTCATCTGGCTCCAAAATTGGCTCCTTGGAACGATAAAGAACTTTTGTAGGATTCTTGAGATCTAATATCATAGCACCGATTCGATACCTATCTGGATTCCTATGATCCATGGCATGGTAAATAACTAGCCACCCATATTTTGTCTTTATGGGAGATGGCCCAACCCCACGGAACCAACTATCCCATGTTCTAGTGGTATCAATAGGTCTTTTGTTATTGCTCTTTATAAATTTTTTACCATCAAGATCATTTAGATTATCAAAATAATTAATTAAAATTTTAGGGGCAAAGCTGTGCATTATCGCATACTTACCGCCAATTTTTTCAGGAAAAAGTACCCAGTTTTTATGAATTTCTCCTGGTGGAGAAATTAGAACTGGCTCTTTCCATTTGAAACGCCTTGAAACAAAATCATTTAAACTTATAGATGTAAGAGCAATACGAACAGACCCCCATCCATCAAAAGCAGTATAAAGCATATATACCCTATCGCCGAGAAGAGTTAGTCTTGGGTCCTCACACCCACCTCCCCAACCACCCCCAGAAATATAAGAAATAGCAGGGAGTGAAACATCTCTATTTGCTCTCATGTAGTGTCCATAAATAGGAAAATGAAATCTTTCAGATATTTTGATGCCATCTTTGCTCATAGCATAGCCTATTACTGAGTTGTCGCTATCTCCTATCGCGCGATAGACAATATGTACTTTGCCATCATGGTATATAGCTGATGGATTAAAAGTTGCTTTTGATTCCCAGGAGATATTATTTTCTGGTTCTATTATTGGGTTCCGTACAGCCCTCTCGAGCTCTATTGGAAATTTCTTTTTCTTTAAAATTTTTAGTTTTTTGGGTTTTTTCGCAAATGTCTTATTATTAGCAATTTTGGTTTTTTTTGAAACTCTAATAGCTATTGCCTTTTTGGGCACTATTTTAGCTTTCTTCTTTTTTTTATCACCAGTTATAATCTTTTTTGAAGTTCTAATAGATATTATTTTTTTCTTTTTAGACGCGGCCATATTTATCTTTTATTCTAATAATATCATTTTCATCAAAATTATCACCATAAGCAATTTCTAAGATCTGCACTGCTTCATCTTTTGCCTCTATGCTGTGTAATTCTTTTTTTACAATATAATATTCATCTCCTGTTTTTGCATTTATTGTGTTTGAACCTATTGTCAAACATGGATTCCCAGATAAAACACGCCAAAATTCATCACGATTATTATGATACTGCAAACTTAATGAGGTGTTGGGATCTAAAAAAAGTAGCTTGACTGTCGTTACTTCATTGTGAGTAAATTGATCAAACTGCCCCCACGGTTTTTTTACAACAAGTGTTTTCATATCAAAAAAGTATTATTATATTATACAGCTAAGTTTTATTTTATCCAAGCCATTTTTTAATGATTTCTGCTGTTTCTTCAGGGCCTTTCACAGATATTGCCTCTATGCCTGCTTCATGGACAGAATAATCATTACCCCCAGGAAATAATGCATCCCCTACAAAAATCATATCTGACTTGTTTAAACCTATCTTTATTAGCAATCGTTCGAGTCCTACAGCCTTATTAAAACCTTTTTTGAGAATATCAATACTCGAACTTCCATTAATCAAAAGATCAACTTCGGGCAATTGTGGTGCCAAAACTGCTTTAATTTTTTCTCTTTTTACTCGACTAGGATCCCAAAGTCTTTTTATTTCGACTGGTGCTTGTTGCCCATTTGGAGTAAAGGTAATTTGAGTATCTCTATCCTCAATAATAGCTCCAATTGGATTTGGTGGTATGCCATAAATATCCGAGTCTATTACTTCCTGTAATAATTTTATCGCCCTTATTTTAACATCATCATCTAATGGCTCTTTGTCTGTTAGCTGCCACTCTTTTTTTATTTCATCATATTCATATCTCTGAGTTCCGCTAGCAGGCAATAATGTCAGATTATGAACAAAAGGAATCATAGAATCATCATCATGAAAAGGTGGTAGAAACTGCGTTTTAAATTGTTTAAAACTTCCACCACTAATAACCACAACCATTATTTGTTTGGCGAGTTTTTTAACCAATTCTCCCATTTCAAATGTTATTGGAGATTTGCTCGCCGCAATCGTACCATCAAGATCAAAAGCGATAATTTTTTTATCTAGTAGCATTTTATTTTTTAGTTTTTCTCTTCTCCGCTGCTTTTTTAACTAAATCGGAAGAGCTTTGGACCTTTCCTCCCCATCCAATATCGTTTACGATTTCACAACCTATTTCCTTGCAAACTAGTACCTCAGGAGATGGTATATTGCCAACATGACGATCACCGCCTTTGGCAAAAAGATGTGGACGAAGAAGCTTGATGTCTGCGCTAATACTTATATCCTTAGTATTTTTTTTATGACTACTCAAGATAACTCTATCGACTGCTTCGAATGCTTCAATGATTTCTTTGCGTTCATGCTCCGGCATAAAAACATAACCCTTCTTCAACTTGAGCCAATTGTCATTATTCATAACAACTACTAGCTCATCACCTAATTTTTTTGCCTCATTAAATAGTCTAACATGCCCAATATGTACTGGATCAAATCCTCCGCTCACCATCACTACCTTTTTAGACTTCTTTTTCATATTATATCCACTCATATTTTTTGATAAAATAAACCTTCAAGAATTGAGTAATTAAGAAATACAACACCAATCCCACAAATAATAACACGAAATAAAGTGGCGGCAAAGGTAGGAATTTTAGTGCCCACGCAAATGGAGAAAATGGTAAATATAAACCAAATGATATTACGCACAAAGTCGAAATAATAAGTGGCCAGCTTGCTCTGCTTTGGAAAAATGGAATTTTACTTGTCCTGATAATATGCACTACGAGCGTCTGAGTGAGCAATGACTCTACAAACCATCCTGTATGGAAAAGTGCGGGATTTGTCCAAGCATTAAATACATAAAGCATTACAAAAAAAGTAGCATAATCAAACAACGAGCTTATAGGACCAAAAAATAAAATAAATCTTTTAATGTTCTTAAAATTCCACTTTTTGGGTTTCAATAGGTGGTCCTCGTCAACACGGTCTGTGGGTATAGTCATCTGAGAAAAATCATAAAGCATATTGTTTACGAGTATCTGTACTGGTAGCATTGGTAAAAATGGTAAAAAGATACTTCCACCAACTACGCTAAACATATTTCCAAAATTTGAGCTAGCTGCCATTTTTATATATTTAATTATATTATCAAATATTCTTCTTCCCTCCATTATCCCATCTTTGAGAACGAGCAGGCTTTTCTCAAGCAAAATTAAATCCGATGATTCCTTGGCAATGTCAGCAGCTGTATCGACAGAAATACCCACATCAGCTGCAATGAGAGAAAGAGAGTCATTGATACCATCACCCAAAAACCCAACCACGTGATTTTTATGACGCAAGGTTTTTATTATTCTTTCTTTATCATAAGGAGATAGTTTCGCAAAAACAGAAACTCCTTCTATCGCAACACTTAATTCCTCATCATTTAATTTTTCAATTTCATTGCCAAGCAAAATTTTAGATACCACAATGCCAACATCTTCACATATTTTCCTCGTAACTATTTCATTATCACCTGTTAAAATTTTAACCCCCACTCCTAGATTTTCTAAGTCTTTGATGGTTTCTTTTGCACTTTCTTTTGGAGGGTCAAAAAATGCTAAAAAACCAACAAAAGTGAGCTCGTATTCATCCTCAATAGAAAAAACTTTTTTATATATGCTTGTTTCTTTATATGCGACGGCAATAACTCGAAAACCTTCTTTGTTCAATTCTTTTTCTATTGTTAATTTCTTTTCATCACTAAAATCTTTCAAGGAAAATACCTTTTCATCAACCAAAACACTCGTGCATGAAGCTACGACTTCTTCTACGGCACCAGTACAAACTAACATAGATTTATTGTTGTTATCTCCTATTATTACTGACATCTTTCTTCTATTATAATCAAATGGTATTTCGTCTATTTTTGTATAATTTGCTATCTGCAATTTTTCCTTTGCCTCTTCATGTTTTAGAATAGTTTCATTTATTATATTATTTACCCCTGTTTGAAAATAACTATTAAGAAAAGCGTAGTGGAGGGATTCTGTGTTTTCTTTACCATAAATATCCAAATGCTTTTCTAAAATTATTTTCCCTTCAGTAAGAGTGCCTGTTTTATCTGTACATAAAATGTCCATTACACCCAGATTTTCTATTGCATCTAAATGCTTAACAATTACTTTATTTTTTGACAAAACCATTGCACCTTTTGATAAATTAACAGCCACAATAGTAGGAATCATCTCTGGTGCCACTCCTACAGCCACAGCAATTGCAAACAAAAATGCTTCAAACCAATTACCTTTAAAAAGTCCATTTAATAAAAAAACTGCTGGTACCATAATTGCCATAAACTTCAAAATCAAAGAAACAAACAATTTCAACTCTTTGTTAAAATCAGAGAGATGGTCATTTTTATTGATATCAGAAGCGATACTTCCCAAGTATGTATTCTTGCCAATACTTAAAACGAGAGCAGTAGCAACCCCAGACTCAACACTTGTGCCAAGAAAACATAAGTTACAAAAGTCTATTACGCTTTTCTCATCTAGACTAGAGTCAACTACGTGTTTCTCTACGGGCATTGACTCCCCTGTAAGCGTTGCCTGATTAATAAACAAATCCTTTGAAGAAATCAGCCTAACATCGCCAGGTATAATGGTTCCTGAATATAAATAAACAATATCTCCAGGAACGATATTTCTTAATAGAATTTCTGTTTTGGTATTGTCTCTAATTACTGTAGTTTTCGTATGAATTATTTCCTTTAATTTGTCTTCTGCGATTGAAGCCTTTGTTTCCTGATAAAAATTTAAAACTACGCTCAAAAAAACCATCAAAATGATAATACCAAAAGCTTTTGTGTCACCAACAAGCAAAGACACGAGAGCAAGCCCAGTCAACAATAAATTTAATGGGTCTTTTAAAATAGAAAATAATTTAAGAAAATGATTGGTCTTTTTCTCTTCTCCAATATTATTAAAACCATAAATTTTTAGTCTTTTTTTTACCTCTTCCGCACTCAAGCCTTCTACTTTTGAATGGAGTTCATTTAGTGCGAACGCTGGCTCTTCTTTAGCAAATTTATATAACTTTTCAAAAAGATTTTTCTTGAGAGAATTTATTAATTCGTTATCTTTTTTACTCTTTATAAAAACATGTTTAAACCAATTCATGTTGTAAGTATAACAGAAAAATCCTTGTTGAAACAAGGATTTTTCTGTTTATTGTATAGTTATTTTTTCTACTCTCCTTTTATTTCAGAACCAGAATTCCCTCCGTCAGTAACGCCAGATGGTGCATTACATGCCTTGGCAGCAGCCCTGTATGTTGACCAAATAGTATTGCTATTTGTATTCCATGCTTTGGTAGCTGCTTTCATTGTCTTATTGAAATCTGCCCAAGCAACCTTAACTCCAGCCTGTACTGTTTTCACAGTTGTATTTGAATATGCTCCTGCTAGCTCATTGGTACGAGTTGTATATGCGGCCTGTACAGCTTGAGAATGAGTTGAAACGGCTGCACTAACAGCTGCTTCACGTGCAGCAATAGCTACCTTAACGCAAGCTATTTTAGCACTTACATCGGCAGCTTTTGCAGCGGCTTTTGCTTCCCTAGCAGCAAGAGCGGCGGCTTTTGCTGCTGCATTTGTGCTTGTATTTGGTGCACCAGCTGTCGCCGAAATAGGTGTGACATCTTCTGCAAATGCTGTAACTGCAATTAATGATAATGCTAAAAACGCACCTCCTAACATTAAAACTTTTCCTGAACTTTTTATTTGCATAATAATATTTATAAAAACCTAAAATAATAATCTTTCGACTTTATAATAATAACATATAATATATTCTTTTTGTGAAGTTTAGGTGAAATAAAACTATTTCAAAAGAAACCTGAGAGTAGAGACTACACGAATCTTTTTGTATTCTGGAGAACCGGGGTCTTTGTCTGAGATATCAAACACGCCCTGATTGCCACGAGAGATAGAACCCAAATGAGACCCAGACTCTGTAGCAAATTGTTGTGCTGAGACTTTTGCGTTTTTAATTGCTTCAGCCAACATCTCTGGTTTAACGCTATTTATATCTGAATATTCAAACAAAATAGAATTTTGATTCAATGTGACTCCTTTCTTGACCAACAACAGTGTGTCTTTTGAAGCAGACCTGACTAAATCAACTTTTTTTGTATATACGGAAAGCTGAGTATTTGCATTATATCTAAACAATGCCTCCTTGTATGTTTCCTGATATATATTCACTGGTGCCACATTTATTTCTGCCGCCTCAAAACCCTTCTCTGTAAGGAATGACTGAATAATGAATGTATTCTTTTCTATGTCAGCATATAAGGAATCTATGTTGTTTGATTTAACATCAAAATTAATAGACCAGATGGCTACATCAGCTTTTACTATTTTTTCTGACAAACCTTTGACTTCTACATAGGAACCTTGATCAGAAAAAGCTCTAGCAGAAAAGAAGACCAAAAAAGAAAAGACTACTAAAACTGCACTAATAAGCCAAATACCATAATTTTTTGTATTTTCCATAATACATATATTATAGCACAAAACGTAGAAACAAAAAAACCTTAGAAGTAAGGTTTTTTTGTAAATTTGTATTTAGACTAACTAAATTTGGTCTTGTTGCGGAGAGCTTTCTTTGCAAGCATTACCCTCTTTACTGCGAGTCTCTTCTTTGTCTTGTGAGCTCGTCTTGATTTCTTTTTTGGACTAAGTGTTGTGCTTCTTTTTGCCATTGATTTTGTAAATTACGTCGCACTATCTGATTGATGTGTGGCGCTTTTATGTTACTTATAATATAAATATATCCTACTATATATTGGCTTATATTCCTAATTATTTTGATTTGCGTAATCGAAATTTTGAGCCACAAGAGTTTCACTAAAACTCAAATAACGATTTGCTAAGAATATTGCCCCAATGATACCTAGAACCACTAGCCCATTTGTAACTAGGTCCTTCTTTTGATTTTTCATTTTTATAAATATATAGAAAAACAAAATAACTACAATCAATCCAAAAATAACACCCATGACAATATTCATAACATTACGAGGTGAAGCAAATATTTCTTGCAAAAAGGATGGAACTAAAAGAGGCGAAACCACGATAGGTACTCTATCAATACTTACATCATTAACCTCTGCTCCCAAGATATCTTTTGATTTTGGCTCTACGGCAACAACTGGATTTTCTTTTATCACCACGACTTCCTTTTGTGTTGTTTTATTTTGTGTAGATACAACTGTAGGAAGTGGGTTTGCATACAATTGCACTACAAATATTGTTTCGTGACCTTCATACATACCTGTGGCAATACCCGTACCCATCTCTGTATAATTCCCTTTCACAATGTTGGCTCTATGAGTAGGACTTTGCATCCAGGCATCTGCGACATCCCTTGAATCAACAAAGTTAATTGCAAGATTTTCTCCTGCATATTGATATTTATATCCAACTTTTTTCAACCAATACCATGGATTTTTCCCATCTGGACTTGTGTGCGCAAAATACCCATTCGTAGCCATATCTTGCGCTTTCAACTCAGCTGCTTTGTTTAAAAATTGATTAACAGCAAGAGTGTTCAGACTTTGTGACTCTCTTTCTGTATTTGTAAGGTTAGACAATACTGCTGGCAATACAGCTGCCATACCACCTGTCATGTTTATATGAGCAAAGATTGGTATTAAAAAAGTAAATATTTCACAGAAAACAAGTATGACAATGACATTGCGAGCGCCATAATCACGCAATATATATGGGCGATGGTCATTGATGTAGTATGGAATAAGGTACTTTTTAAGCCAAGAAAACATTGATATATTGTACGCAACAAAACCTCATAT
>Ga0194060_10002057_pt1 | contig 14362 bp, 12 predicted proteins | sample SepL225m_MetaG_FD_163427 | JGI IMG/M metagenome (GOLD analysis project Ga0194060, IMG submission 163427) | Anoxic zone freshwater microbial communities from boreal shield lake in IISD Experimental Lakes Area, Ontario, Canada - Sep2016-L222-5m | ecosystem: Environmental > Aquatic > Freshwater >... | reverse complement strand
CGCGCGCACCGGCTATACCGGGGAAGACGGATTCGAAATCATGCTGCCCGCGGCCCGCGCCGAGCCTTTGTGGCGGCGACTCGCCGATGCCGGAGTCAAACCCTGCGGACTGGGCGCGCGCGACACGCTGCGCCTGGAAGCCGGCATGAATCTGTGGGGCCAGGACATGGACGAGAGCGTTTCGCCGCTGGACGCCGGCCTTGCATGGACCGTAGACCTGGAGGGTACGCGTGAATTCATCGGCAAAGCCGCGTTGCTCGCGCACGGGCAGCACAGGCAACTGGCCGGGCTGCTGCTCGCGGACAAAGGCGGCGTTCTGCGCGGCCACCAGAAAGTGGCGACCGCCGAAGGGGAGGGCGCAATCACCAGCGGCACCTTCTCGCCGACGCTGGCGCGCTCCATCGCGCTGGCGCGGATTCCGTTGCGCGTGCGCGCTGGCGCGACCGTCGACGTGACGGTGCGCGACCGGCCGCTTGCGGCGACAGTGGTGAAGCCTCCTTTTGTCCGAAACGGGAAAATCTTGATCAATCTCTGAGGGTGGGTGCAAAAATGAAAACGCCGAACGATTTGAAGTACACCAAGACGCACGAATGGATCAGACAGGATGCCGACGGCACGCTAGCGATCGGTATAAGCGACCATGCGCAGGAAGTATTGGGCGACATCGTATTCCTGGAATTGCCCCAGGTCGGGAAGAAATTCGCGCGGGGCGAAGCCTGCGCGGTGATCGAATCGGTGAAAGCCGCGGCCGACATCAACATGCCGGTGGCCGGGTTCGTGGTGGCCGCCAACGACGCTCTCGCGAAATCGCCGGAGAGCATCAACGCCGACGCCTATGCCGCCTGGATGTTCAGGATCAAGCCCGACAATCCCGATGATCTCGGCGGCCTGATGGATGCCGCCGCTTATGCCGGACATGCCGAAAATGAATGAGCGCGCGAGGTTCGATGACGCGGCGCTGTGCGCGCTGAAGCGGCCGCGCGTCTCGCTGGCGGAACTGGAGCAGCGCGACGCATTTGCGCGGCGCCATATCGGTCCGGCCGCCGCCGACCAGGCGTCGATGCTGCAAGCGCTGGGCTTCGCTGATCGCGCTGCGCTGATCGATGCCGTCGTTCCGGCGGCCATTCGCAGCAAGGCGGCCCTGGATCTGCCGGCGGGCAAGAGCGAAGCGCTTGCGCTCGAAGAGCTCCGTCGCATCGCCACCAGGAACAAGGTGTGCCGCTCTTTCATCGGGCAGGGCTATTACGACACCGAACTTCCGGGCGTGATATTGCGCAACGTGCTCGAGAACCCCGCCTGGTACACGGCTTATACGCCCTACCAGCCGGAGATTTCGCAGGGCCGCCTGGAAGCGCTCATCAATTTTCAGACCATGGTGTGCGAACTCACCGGCATGGCGATCGCCAATGCGTCCATGCTCGACGAGGCGACTGCCGCGGCCGAAGCGATGACGCTGTGCCGCCGCAGTGCGAAGGGTTCGAGCAGGACGTTCTACGTCGCCGAATCGGTGCTGCCGCAGACGATCGCCGTGGTGCGCACGCGCGCGGAGCCGCTGGGCATCGAAGTGCAAGTGGGCCCGGCTGCAGCCGCGGCAAACGCGGACTGCTTCGGCCTGCTGCTGCAGTATCCGGCGGCGAACGGCGGTGTCGACGACTATCGCGAGCTGGTGCAGGCGGTGCATGCGAAAGGCGGGATGGTGGTCGTCGCCGCCGATTTGCTCGCCCTGGCGCTGCTCAGCCCGCCGGGCGAATGGGATGCGGATGTGGTGGTGGGCTCGGCGCAGCGTTTCGGCGTGCCGCTCGGCTTCGGCGGTCCGCACGCCGCTTATTTCGCTACCCGCGACGAACTCAAGCGCAACATGCCCGGGCGCCTGGTCGGCGTGACCGTCGACAGCCAGGGCAATCCGGCCTACCGGCTTGCGCTGCAGACGCGCGAGCAGCACATACGGCGCGAGAAGGCGACCAGCAATATCTGCACCGCGCAGGTGCTGCTGGCGGTGATCGCGGGCATGTATGCCGTGTATCACGGACCGCAGGGCTTGGTTCGGATCGCGCAAAGAGTCCATCGCCTGACCGGAGTTCTCGCCGCGGGCTTGAGTCAGATGGGCGTCGAAATGGAAAATGCCTCCTGGTTCGATACGCTGACCCTGGCCACCGGCGCGCGAACCGCCGCGGTTCATGCCGCGGCGGACGCATGCGCAATCAATCTGCGCCGGGTTGACCAGGCGCGCATCGGAGTCTCCCTGGACGAAACGAGCACCCGCGACGACGTGCGCCTGCTGTGGAAAGTCATGGCGCCGCCGGCTGCGGCTGTTCCCGATTTCGAGGAGATCGAAAAGACCGTGGTGGAAGGCTACGCGCCGACCTTTAGGCGCAGCAGCGACTTTCTGACCCATCCCGTATTCAACAGCCAGCACTCGGAAACCGCAATGCTGCGCTACCTGAGAAGGCTCGCGGACAAAGACCTCGCGCTGGACCGGTGCATGATCCCCCTGGGCTCGTGCACCATGAAGCTGAATGCGACAAGCGAGATGCTGCCCGTCAGCTGGCCTGAATTCGCGCGCATTCATCCGTTTGCGCCGCAATCGCAGACCGAAGGCTATCGCGAACTGATCTTAGGCCTGGAGAAGATGCTGTGCGCCATCACCGGCTATGCCGCGGTGTCGCTGCAGCCGAATGCCGGGTCGCAGGGGGAGTACGCCGGCTTGCTCGTGATCCGCGCCTGGCACCGGTCGCGCGGCGAGGGCCGGCGCAATGTCTGCCTGATCCCGGCATCGGCGCACGGAACCAATCCGGCTTCGGCGCAGATGGCGGGCATGCAGGTGGTGGTCGTTGCCTGCGATGCCGCGGGCAACGTCGATCTGGCGGACCTGCGCACCAAGGCCGCAGAGCACAGCGCCAGTCTGGCCGCCATCATGGTGACCTATCCGTCGACGCACGGCGTATTCGAGGCCGGCATCACTGAAATCTGCGACGTCGTCCACGGTCACGGAGGACAGGTGTATGTCGACGGCGCCAACCTGAACGCGATGGTCGGTTTGTGCGCACCCGGGCGCTTCGGCGGCGACCTGTCGCATCTGAACCTGCACAAGACCTTCGGCATTCCGCATGGCGGCGGCGGGCCCGGCGTCGGCCCCCTGGCGGTGGCGGCGCATCTCGCCCCGTTCCTGCCGGGGCACGGCGCGACAGGCGAGGACGCATCGCGCATCGGCGCGGTGGCCGCGGCGCCCTACGGCAGCGCCGGCGTGCTGCCGATCTCGTGGATGTACATCACCCTGCTCGGGTGCGAAGGCCTGCGCGCGGCGAGTGAAGCCGCGATCCTGAACGCGAACTACGTCGCCAGGCGCCTCGCGCCGCACTATCCGGTTCTCTACAGCGGACCGGGCGGCCTGATCGCGCACGAGTGCATCCTCGATCTGCGCCCGCTGAAGGAGGCGAGCGGGATCGGCGTCGAAGACGTGGCCAAGCGGCTCATGGACTACGGTTTCCATTCGCCGACGATGTCTTTCCCCGTTCCGGGCACGCTGATGGTGGAACCCACGGAAAGCGAGTCCAAGTCGGAACTCGACCGGTTCATCGACGCCATGATCGCCATTCGCGCCGAAATTCGCGATGTGGAGGAAGGCAGGATGGATCACGATGACAATCCGCTCAAACACGCGCCGCATACGGCCGCCATGGTGCTGGCCGATGATTGGCGCCACGCTTATGCGCGCGAACTCGCCGCTTTTCCCCTTCCGGAATTGCGCGCGCACAAGTACTGGCCCCCGGTGGCGCGCGCCGACAACGTCTATGGCGACCGCAACCTTTACTGCCGCTGCATCCCCGTCGGTTCCTGATCGGACCGCAGGACTTGACCGCAATCAAGTCCTGCGCGGCCGGACGGCCGAATGTCCGGGTTAATCGGGTATAGTGATAAATCAAGCTATTTGCAGCGTCGGCGGATACGCCGCGCTCCATTTCAGTTTAATCACAAAGGGGGAATAACAACATGAAACAAACCATACTGAAGGCCGCCGTAGCGGGCGCGCTCGCGCTCGCAGGAGCGGGCAGTGCGTCAGCGGATTCCTTCCGGCTGACCATAGGCGCGGGCCATCCGGCCGACGCCGCGATCTGGATCACCACCATGCGCGATTTTCTCGCGCCGGAAATCGCCAAGCGGGTCGAGGCCAAGACCGGGCACAAAATCGAATGGGTCAACGCCTACGGCGGTTCCGTGTGCAAACTGGGCGAGTGCCTGGAGGCGGTTGAAAGCGGCCTGGTCGATATCGCCGATCTGCACGTCGCGTTCGAGCCGACCAAGCTGATGGCGCACAATTTTCCGTACTTCGTGCCTTTCGGCACTCCCGATCCTGTGGTCGCCGCCAGGGCGGCCCGCAAGGTCTACGACAGCGTGCCGGATCTGAAGAAGATCCTCGAGAACAAGTACAACCAGGTCTTCCTGGCGATCGGCAGCGTCGGCAATTACAACATGCTGACCACGTTTGCGTGGGACAAGGTCGAGCAGCTCAAGGGCCGCAAGGTCGCGGCGGCGGGGCCCAACATTCCCTGGCTGCAGGCGGTGGGTTCTATTCCGGTGCAATCCAACCTCAACGAGGCCTACACCTCGTTCCAGACCGGCGTCTACGAGGGCTGGGTCATGTTTCCGGACGCGACCGTCGGCTTCAAGCTGCATGAAGTGGCCAAGAATTACACCTTCACCGATTTCGGCGCGATCCCGAATGTGCTGATCACCATCAACAAGGACACGTGGAAGAAACTGCCGAAGCAGGTGCAGGACATCATGCTCGAGGTGGGCAAGGAATACACGGAAGTCGAATCCAAGGCGGCGCTGGAAAAAGGCCAGAAGAGCGTCGAAACGATGAAGGCGGCCGGTGCGACCGTGCGCTCGCTCAGCGATGCCGAGAAAGCCAAATGGGCGAATGCGCTCCCCGACATCCCGAACCAGCGCACCGCCGAAATCAACAAGGCCGGCCAACCGGGTGCTGCGGTCGGTGCTTACATCAAAGCGTTGAAGGAAGCCGGCGTCAAGCTGCCGCGCGACTGGACCATCAAGTAATTCATTTCGCCTATTCGCCGCCCCGCCGGGTTTTTTGTCGACGGGGCGGCGTCTATTTTATCGAGGATTCGAAATGAAAATGACGGTTAAGCTGCTGCACGGCTTGATGTCGGCCCTGAACATCATCGGTGCGGTCTGGGTGCTGCTGATCATGGCGCTCATCACGGTCGACGTTGTCGGCCGCGCGTTTTTCAATTCACCGCTGTTCGGCGTGCCCGAGATCGTCAAGATTTCGGTGGTCGGACTGGTGTGGTGCCAGATGGCGCACACCCTGAAGATCGGCGCGCATCTGCGCTCGACCATCCTCGTCGACCGCATGTCGCCCGCGGTGCGCCGCGCCATGGAGATTGTTACCTGCCTCATGGGGGCGGTCATGTTTGCGCTGATCGTGTATTCCGGTTGGGACACGATGGCCGAAGCATGGCGCATCGGCGAGTTCGAGGGCGAGGAACCGGTGCGGGTGCCGACTGCGCCGATACGCACGCTGGTACTGCTGGGTGCCGCGCTGACTTCGATCCAGTTCCTGATAATGTTGACGGACCTGATCCGCGGCAAGAACCTGCACCAGGCCGAGGCGGAGTTCTGATGGAACCGACGACAATCGCGTTGATCACCGTCGGTTTCGTATTCTTTCTGGTTCTCCTCGGCGTGCACATCGGCGTCGCGCTGGCGCTGTTGAGCGTGATCGGAATCTGGGGCATCACCGGCAAGCCGCAGGTCGCCGTCAGCCTGCTGAATACGACCGCCTACAGCGCGGTCATGGACTACGTGTTCGCTGTCATTCCCCTGTTTGTGCTGATGGGAATACTGGCGACCCTATCGGGCGCTACGCGCGACTTGTTCAATTCCGCACAGGTCGTGTTCGGACGCATCCGCGGCGGCATCGGCATTGCCACGGTCATCGCCAACGCGGTGTTCGCCGCGATCACAGGCGTCTCCGTGGCCTCGGCGGCGGTATTCTCCAAACTGGCGATTCCTGAGATGGAACGGCTGAATTACGACCGCAAATTCAGCTACGGCATCGTCGCCGGCAGCGCCATCCTCGGCATGCTGATTCCGCCCTCGATATTGATGATCGTCTACGGCGTGCTGACCGAACAGTCGATCGGCAGGCTGTTTGCCGCCGGCATCGGACCGGGCTTGCTTGTGACCGCAATACTGTCCCTGGGCATCTGGCTGATGGTCTTCTTCAAGCCGCCGCTGGGCGGGCGAATGGAGAAAATGGCACGGCTGGACATGGGCTCGGCAATGCGTGCGGCACTCAAACCCTGGGGCGTGATCCTGCTGATCGGACTGGTGCTGGGCGGCATCTACGGCGGGTTTTTCACTCCGACCGAGGCGGGCGGTATCGGCGCCGCCGGCGCAATGGTGCTGGTGATCGTCAATCGCAAGCTGAGTTGGAAGAACTCGGTTGACCTGTTGGGCGAAATCGGACGCACCACGGCCAGCATTTTTCTGCTTCTGATCGCGGCGCAGATGTACAGCCGCATGCTCACGATTTCCGGCCTCGCGGCCAAGATGAGCGAATGGGCCGCGGGGCTGCCGGTGCCTCCTATGGCGATCATCGCCATGTTCATCGTCGTGTTCCTGCTGCTTGGCATGATCATCGATTCGGTTTCCATACTGCTGCTCACCATCCCGATCATGTACCCGGTTGCGATCAAGCTCGGCTACGACCCGATCTGGTTCGGCATGGTCAGCATCGTCGCCATCGAGATCGGCCTGTTGACGCCCCCCTTCGGCATGGTGGTGTTCGCGATGAAATCGTCTTTAGGCGCTTCGACGAAAATCGAAGACATATTTATCGGTTCGATACCCTTCATGATCATGCTCGGGCTCGCGCTCCTGGTCATCATCGCCTATCCGCCGCTGAGTACCTGGCTGCCGTCGGTCATGATGTAGCGAGGGCCATATCCATGGAGAATGCAATGAAATTCGATGTCGGCATGGTGGGGCTGGGGATCATGGGATCGGCGATGTCGGCCAATCTGATCCGGGCCGGTTTCAAGGTGATCGGCTTCGATGTGTCCGCGGACAGGATGGACGCCTTTGCCAAAGCAGGCGGCGGGCCGGCGCGCTCGGCGCGCGAGCTGGCGGAAAATGCGGACATCATCCTCTCCGTACTGCCCAGCGTCGCCGCGCTGGACCAATCTGTAAGCGGTGCGGACGGTATGCTTGCATCGGGGCGCGCCGGTCTGATACTGGTTGAATCCAGCACCTTCCCCATTGAAGACAAGGTGCGCGTACGCGACCTGTGCCAACCGAGCATTACCGTGCTCGACTGCCCCTTGAGCGGCACCGGCGCGCAGGCACTGACGAAGGATCTGTCCGTTTATGCCAGCGGCGATGCGAACGCGTGCGCCCGCTGCGGGCCCATATTCGAGGGCTTCGCGCGTTCCCAGCATTACCTCGGCGAGTTCGGCAACGGCAGCAAGATGAAATTCGTCGCCAACCTTCTGGTCGCGATCCACAACGTCTCGACGGCGGAAGCATTTGTTCTCGGGATGAAATCGGGACTGGATCCCGAAGCGATCCTCAAGGTGGTGGGCGATGGCGCCGGCAGTTCGCGCATGTTTCAGGTGCGGGGCCCGATGATGGTGCGGGGCGAGTACGAGCCTGCGGGAATGAAAGTGGATATCTGGCAGAAGGACATGAAGATCATCTCCGAGTTCGCCGCCGCTCTGGGCGCACCGACACCCTTGCTGGCTGCGTCGGCGGCCTACTACACCGCCGCCGTGGCCCAGGGCCGCGGCGGCGAAGACACGGCCGCCGTGTGCGCGGTCATGGAAGAGATGGCGCGGCATGAACGCGGCCAGTCCCGCAAGAAGTCGAACTGAAAGGAATGTCGGTGAACTCAATCCAGCTGGAATCCGCCAATTTGATTGCAGACAAGGCGCTGCAAAAGGCGCGTGAACTGAAATTCGCGCCGATGACCGTGGTCGTGCTCGATGCCGGCGGCCATGCCAAAGTGCTCAAGCGCGAGGACCACGCAAGCCTGCTGCGCCCGGAAATCGCCATGGGCAAGGCGTGGGGTGTACTGGGCATGGGTTTCGGCGGCCGCGAACTTGCGCGGCGCGCGGAGCAGATGCCCGCGTTTTTCATCGCATTGAACGCGATGTCCGATGGACGCATGGTGCCTGTCGCCGGCGGCGTGCTGGTCAGAAACAGCGAGGGTCAGGTGATCGGTTCGGTCGGAATAAGCGGCGACACCTCGGATAACGACGAGACCTGCGCCGTGTACGGGATCGAAGCCGCGGGGCTGACCGCGGACGCAGGGCGCAAAGCCTGAAGAACCGCACCGAATGCCGGGTTTCAGGCTATCGGCGCCGGGCGCCCGTTGGCGTATCCCTGGTATCCGGCAAAACCCATTTCCTGCAGCATCTGTATCGTGGACTCGGATTCCACCGCCTGCGCGATCACCCCGATTTCCAGGGGCAGCGCGATGCTGATGAGCGAGGAGACGATAAAGCGGCTGTCCTGGTTTTCCGACAGTTCTTTGGTGTACAGGGGCGCCAGCTTGATGTAATGCGGCAGCAGCGAGTGCAGTTGGCGCAGTGAATCGTGGTGCAGGCCGAAGTGGTCTATGGCGAACTGCGCACCCAGGCGCCTGACCTCGGCGGCGAAACTCAGGGTGAGCTCAGGAACCTGGACCGCGCCGAATTCCGTCATTTCGAATACGAGGCGCGCGGCGACGTCGCGCCGGCCCCGCAGGGAGTCGATCAGGCGCCCGCGCGAGGCGGCGTCGGCCACGGTCTGCGCCGAAATGTTGATCGCGATGACCGGGGAAAGGGCGGCGCCGGTGTCTATTCTCGCGATCAGCATGTCGAGCACGCGGCAGTCGAGCCTGGGCATCAATCCGTGGCGCGCGGCCATCGGCAGAAACTGCGCGGCGGCCACCGGACTGCTGCCGTCGTCGAGTATGCGCGTCATCACTTCGCTTTGCAGCAGAGAGCGTTGCGGCAGGCTCATGACGGTCTGCGCATAAAGGGCGAGTTTGCCCGAGTCGATCGCCGCCCCGATGAGTTCGCGCCAGGCGCTCGATCCGCGGCCCTTGTGGTCGAGTTCGGCGAACGCGACGAGTTCGAAGGTGTTGGCTCCTTTTTCCTGCGCGCGGGTCAAGGCCGTGTCCGCTGCAGCCCAAAGCTCGGACAACGGGGGCGCGCCGGCGTCGAAATACACCGCGCCGCAATGAAACTTGATGCCATCGGCCGGTGATTGTTCGGCGAGGGCCGAATCCAGGGCTGAATTGACCGTGGCGGCGAGCTTGACCGCGGCGCTCGAATCGAGGTTGACGGCGGCGAGCGCAAAACCTGCACCGCCGAAGCGCGAACAGACCGCCTGGTTCCCGGCGCTGGCGTCGCTGATCGTCTGTGCAACCTGGGCGAGCAGTTCGTCCGCCCTCTGATAGCCGCGGCGCATGTTGTAGTCCTTGAAGCGCCCCAGTTCCAGCAGTATGAACACCCCGGAAAAAACGTCGTGCTCGGCATGGAACAAGCCTTGCAGCTGGTTCTCCAATCCCCGGCGGTTGTACAGTCCGGTGACCGGATCGCGGTAGGCGTCGCGCTGAAGTTTTTCCGAGCGCGACGATTCGTCTTCGATGAAACGCCTGATTTTTCCGGACAGGCTGTTCATCGCGGCGACCACGCGTCCCAGTTCGCGCGCTTTCGGCGCGAGCGCGATGGTGCGGAAATCGCGCTCGCCGATGGCGACGGCCGCCGCTTCGATCTCGGTCAGCGGCCGCAGTATATTGGTGAGGAACGCGCGCAGGGCGACCAGCGAAAGTGCATAGACCAGCATCAGCAAGGCCAGGGTCTGCACGCCCGTGTGCCACAGCTGCAGGTAGGCGAAATTGGGGTGGCTGGTGACGAGCACGCGCCCGAGCTGGCGCCAGCCGGAACTGATCAGGGATTCGGCGCTGGGCGGATTCAGCGGAAACAGTTTGGTGAACCATGCCGGCACGTCCCCCTGTGCTGGCGCCAGCTGCTTGTGCACCAGCGTCTCGCCTTTCACCGAAACCACCTGGATGGACGCAAAGTAGCCGCGATCGAACGACGTGTTGACCGCGGTTTCGATCAGCGCGCGGTCTTCCAGCGGCTCCACCGTCGCCAGCCACAGCGCCAGCGAAGTCGCGGCATCCTGTGAGTGCGATTCGAGCTGTTGCTGCAGGTAGACCCTTGCGTTGGAGAGGTAGATCGCCTCGACACCGGCCAGCACCAGCAGAAACAGCAGGGAAGCGCCTAGAAAGAGCTGTCTGAATAATGTCATGTTGTTCTCGCGCAGAGAGTGGTGTTCGCATTCACAGGAGCAGTTCCTTTTCCAGCTTGTCCAGCAGGGCGCGCCACAACCTGATCTGCAGGGAACTGCCGGCGTTGGCGGCGCGCTGTCCGGGCCGGGTCAGCAGTACATCCTCGTCGTTGAAACTGTAGACGGGGATCAGGTCGGTCCGTTCGTTTGCAGGCCTTACCTTTTCTTCCAGGTTGTCGAGAATCAGCGGCACCGCGTTCGGCACCGGGTAGTAGGCGAGCACCATATGCGCCTGATTCAGGCGAACCGCCTTGACGTACGTGATTCTGAGGCGCTCTATCGGCACGCCGAGCTCTTTCAACGTGAAATATTTTGCAATCGAAAAATCCTCGCAGTCGGCGCCGTTGCTTGCCAGCGCCTCCGCCGGCGTCGCCCAGTAGTCTTCCACTCCCCAATGCTGCATATCGCTCAAGAAGGGGATGCGGTTGACATAATTGTTCACCGAGCTGAGCAGTTCCACTTCGCTTCCCTGGGTCTGGCGCCGCTCGGCGGGATGGGCGCGCACGAACTCCTGCCAGCCGGTGAGGCGTGTACGACTGGCTGAGCCGAACCTGGCTGCGTAATGCTCCACCAGCCCCTTGGTAATGCTGCGGGAAAAGCCCAGTTCGCTCGCCGCGCCCCACGCCGCGCCGGCGCCGACGACGAAGATTGCCAGATACGCGCGCCATTTCGGCCGCCGCCTTCCTTGCGTCCCGGCGCCGTTTCGATTCGGTCGTGATCCGAAACGCGCTATCCGGGCATGGTGTGCAGACATTGCGTGATTGTAACCAATTGGCTCGATGGCAATGGCAGGAGGATAACCAGGGAGGGTACAATTGCGCTTGGTTCACTTTTCGGGGAAGAGAGTACGCCATGAAAACGAATGTTACGCAGGAAAAAGCCGTGCGCTGGGCGGCGCAGGGGTTGACGGTTCTTCTGGTGCTGGCGGTGGCAGTCGCGGCCATGCTCTATTTCAAGGTCGACGAACTCGAGGCGACGGTATCGCGCGCGCGCGCCGAGACGGAAAAAGCGGACCAGTCGGCGGCGGTGGCACGAAAGAAGCTGCAGGACGAGGCCAAGGCGGCAGCGGCCAAGACTGCGGCGCTGGAGCAGAAACAAGCGGAATCGGACAACATGAAGCTGCTACTCGCCAAAGTTGAGCCGCAGATCGCCTCCGCTCTTGAAGCCGTGGCAGGCGCGAAGACCAGCAAGCCGGACGCGCGCGTTGCGGCGCTCACGGGCCTGGGAATCGTCGGTCAGATCGCTCACGGTAGCAATAACGAAGCGGCACTCGCAATCCTGGACCGCGCGCTGCTGATCGACAAGTCCGCCTGCGTGGCCGGTCTTGCCGTGAATTTGGGCGGGGCGAAGAAAATCGAGGTCGCGCCGGATTGCCAGGCTTTGCTGCCCAGTGCAGCCGCAGCCGAAGCCAAGCCTGCAGCGGAAGCCAAACCCTCGGCCGAAGCGAAGCCCGCAGCGGATGCCAAACCTGCTGCTGATGCCAAACCGGCGGCGCCGGCCGCCGCACCGGCCAAGGCTGCGCCCGGCGCGGGCAAGGGCTGATTCGCGCCGCGAGGGGATTTCATTTCATGCCAAAGCTGAGCGCCGGCGCCGTTAGCATCGATTGCGAGGTGCGCGGCGAAGGTCCGCCCCTGCTGATGATCAACGGCTTTCGCCGCAGCAGGGTGGTTTGGCTCGAAGGCGTGCTCAAGCCCTTGTCCGAGCGCTTCCAGCTGATCCTGATGGACAATCGCGGCACGGGACATTCAGACAAGCCGCAGGACGGCTACAGCATCGAGGCGTTCGCCGACGATTGCGCCGCGGTGATCTCCGGGCTGGGATTTCCGGCCGCCCATGTCTTCGGGGTATCCATGGGCGGGATGATCGCGCAGCGGCTGGCGACGCGCCATCCGCAGAAGGTGCGCGGCCTGGCTCTGGGCTGCACCACCTTCGGCCACGGATCGATCGCGCCGGAAAAGCGCGTCGGCGATCTGCTGCGGCTGGTGCCCGGCGCCGGCATGGACGCGCGCGAAGTCGCGCGGCGGCAGGAAGAACTCTATTACATGCCGGAGTTCCGCCAGCGCGAGCGTGCATTGATCGAGGGCATGTTCGATCTGGTTAGCCAGAATCCCACGCCGCTGCACGCGGTCAAGGGGCACCTCAAGGCCATAGACGCGTTCGACGGCATGTCCGACCTGAAGCAGATCAAGGCGCCGACGCTGGTGATCACCGGTGCGGGCGATCCGCTGTTTCCGGCGGAGAATTCGCGCCTGATCGCCGCGCGCATACCCGGCGCCGAACTCGCGGTGCTGCCGGACGCCTCGCATTTTTTCTGGATCGAGAAGCCGCGTGAGACGGCCGGCGCCTTGACGCGGTTCTTCGGCAAGCTTGGTTAGCGCGGGTTTGCCCTCTTGATCAGCCGGCGCGAACTTATAGGATTCGTCGCCTTCCTCGGCATCTGCCTCGCGGCTTCTGCGGTCGGGGCGGCGGCGACCGCGAGCAGCGTGGGCAGCTGGTACGCGGCCCTGGCAAAACCGTCGTTCAATCCGCCGAACTGGATTTTCGCACCCGTCTGGACGACGCTCTTCTTCATGATGGCGGTCGCAGGCTGGAGGGTGTGGCGTCGCGACGGCTTGAACGCGGCGCGGGGGGCGATGATGCTGTTCGGCCTGCAGCTGATGCTGAACATGGGCTGGTCCGTGCTGTTCTTCGGCTTGCGCTCGATCGGCGGCGCGTTGGCGGAGATCGTCGTTCTGCTGCTCGCGATCCTGGCTACGACACTGCTGTTCTGGCAGCGTGACCGCATCGCCGGAATGCTGTTCATCCCGTACGCGGGATGGGTCGCTTTCGCCACCGTGCTCAATGCCGCGCTCTGGCGTTTGAACTAAACGGAACGGCGACAGGCCGGCAAATCGTTTGAGGGTTCCGATCGCTGTTCGCTCTGCCGGGGTTGAACTTCCCGATTTGTTCACCGACTGCGCCGTTTTTGGTTACCATCACGTTGCGCGGATTCACGCTCCGCCCCTAAATCAACCTGCATGCGTCGCACCTGATACGCCGAGCCGACTCCTACCATGATCAGCAACCTGTTTTCACGCACACCTGCGCATCAACATGCCGAGCCGGCGCAACGCGTTCTCGGCATCGCGGCACTGCCGCCGGATTCGGGCGAACTCGCGCAGTTGCTTGCCGCGGACCCGGCGCCGGAGGTGCGCATCGCCGCCGCGCTGCGCTGCGCCGATCTGGCCGCACTGGTTTTGGCCTGGAATGCGGAGAAGGATTCGGCGGTGCGGCTCGCGCTCGCGCCCGCGCTGGCGCGGGTGCTGGCCCTGACGCAGGACGGCGAGGGCGCCCGGGCTGCGCTCGAAGCGGACAATTGCACCGATGCGATCCGCGCCGAGGTCGTGCGCCATACGCACGACGCCGCGCGGCGCAGCGCCGCAATCGCTGCGATCCGCGACGAAGCGTCCCTGGTCGAACTTGCGCTTCACGCCGAGCATGCGGAAACGCGGATCAGCGTCGCGGAGCACGTGAAGACCGTTGACGGTTTGCGCAACCTGGCCGAAGGGGCGAAGAACAAGGATCACGGCGTGGCCAAGCTCGCCCGGCAGCGCATGGACGCAATCAAGCACCGCCAGGAGCAGCAAACCGAAGCCGACGCCATCATCGGCGCGCTGGAAGCGCTGGCGGCCGAGCCCGGCCCCATACTCACCGCGGTGATTGAACTCAACCGCCGCTGGCAGGCGCTGGATGCCGCAGGCCAGGCCGAAGGACTGGTGCGCTGCGAAGCTGCGCGCCAGTTGATCCAGGCGCGCTTCGAGCGCGAACAGAGCGAACAACGCGGGAAAGTGCAGTTCGAGCGCAGGCTGAAGGAATGGATCGCCGCGCTCGAATCCGCGCATCCTGTCGAGCCGGATGCGTTTGCGGCGTTGCGCGCCGGGCTTGCAGGCTTGCGCGAAGAAGCGCAGGGGCGCGGCGATGGTGCGGCGCTGGCGATGCTGGATCAGGCGGAGCAGCGCAT
>Ga0194060_10002055_pt1 | contig 14368 bp, 15 predicted proteins | sample SepL225m_MetaG_FD_163427 | JGI IMG/M metagenome (GOLD analysis project Ga0194060, IMG submission 163427) | Anoxic zone freshwater microbial communities from boreal shield lake in IISD Experimental Lakes Area, Ontario, Canada - Sep2016-L222-5m | ecosystem: Environmental > Aquatic > Freshwater >... | reverse complement strand
AGTTCGTCCCAGCTCTCCGCGCTGATCGCACCCACGGGCGTCGGATAGAACGCGGAAGCGTTGTTGACCAGCGCGTCGAGGGACCCGTAGCGCTCCATGCAGGTCTTGACGATTTCGGTCAGGCCGTCGATTTCCAGCAAATCGGCTTTTACCAGCATCGCCGACTGGGGGCGCTGCAGATTCAGCTCGGACTGCAGGGCATGCGCCTCGCGTTCCGACGAATGATAGTGCAGCGTCAGATTGGCGCCCGCCCGGTGCAGGCGCCTCGCGATCGCGGCACCGACCCGCTTGGCCGCGCCGGTAATCAGGATAGCCTTGTTGTGCAGTTGCGCGGACATGATTGAAGATTTTACCGGATTCGCGCACTATGCATGGTGCGAACAAGCAGGACGTGGGAAGAGCTGGAGTCCTTCCTTTCCCGATCCGGACCCTCGCGTATCCCCAAAAACAGAACCCGCCCATCCCGAAGGTACGTGTCGAACATGCCTGAACTGCCTATCCCGCCGGCGGAAGCCCTGGCGCACAGCGAGCGCCTCGCCGCGCTGATCCGCGGCGACATCGCGGCACATGCCGGTTGGATTTCGTTCGCGCATTACATGCGCCTGGCGCTGTACGCGCCGGGCCTGGGCTATTACACCGCTGGCGCGAGAAAGCTTGGTCGCGAGGGCGATTTCATCACCGCGCCGGAAATGACCCCGCTGTTCGGGCAAACGCTGGCGCGCCAGGCGGCCGAGGTGCTCGAATCCGGTTTCGACCAGATACTTGAAATCGGCGCCGGCTCCGGCGCGCTCGCCGCCGCGCTGCTCGAGGAACTCGAACGGATGGGCCGGCTGCCGCGCCGGTACTACATCCTCGAAGTGAGCCCCGACCTGCGCGAACGCGAACGCGATCTGCTTGCGGCCAGGGTGCCGCACCTGCTCGAGCGCGTGATTTGGCTGAACCAGTTGCCGACGGTCTATCCGGGCCTGATCATCGCCAACGAAGTGCTGGACGCGATGCCGGTGGATATCGTCCGCGCCGGCGCGTCGGGAGCGGAGGAAGCCGGGGTTGCCCTCGATGGCGACGCCTTCGCCTGGGCCTGGCGGCCCGCCGGGGCGGAGTTGCTCGCGGCAGCGCAGGCGCTGCAGTTGCAAGCGGACTACCAGACCGAAATCCAGCTGGTGGCCCGCGGCTTTGTCAGGTCGCTGGCGCAATCGATGGCGCGGGGCGTGATCCTGCTCATCGACTACGGCTTCCCGGCGCACGAGTACTATCATGCGCAGCGCAGCGCGGGCACACTGATGTGCCATTATCGCCACCGCGCCCATGCCGACCCCTTCTTTCTGCCCGGGCTGCAGGACATCACCAGCCACGTCGATTTCAGCGCGGTGGCGCGCGCGGGCGGGGAGGCCGGACTGGAGCTGCTGGGCTATACCGGGCAGGCGCAGTTCCTCATCAACTGCGGCATTACCGGCATCCTGCTGCGCACGCCGCCGGAGGACGCGGCGGCCTACGCTCCGCAGGCGGCCGCGGCGCAACAGTTGCTCGCTCCGTCGGAAATGGGGGAACTGTTCAAGGTGATCGCGTTCGGTAAAGATTACGCGGCGCCCCTGATGGGCTTTGCCAGCGGCGACCGGCGCGGCTCGCTCTAGGAGGTCGACGTGGACATCGTTTCCGCCACCATCTTGCTGATCCTGGTGATGGACCCGTTCGGCAACATGCCGCTGGTCATCTCGGTGCTGCAAAACGTGGACCCTGACGCACGCACGAAAGTAGTGTTGCGCGAATGCGCCATTGCCTACGCGGTGCTGCTCGCCTTCATGTTCGGCGGCCACCGGTTCATGCAACTGCTGCGCCTGTCGGACACCGCCCTCGGTATCGCCGGGGGGCTGATCCTGTTCCTGATTGCGCTGCGCATGGTGTTCCCGCATGCCGAGGGCATTTTCGGTGAAACCGGCGAGAAGGGCACGTTCATCGTGCCGCTGGCGATCCCGGCCATCGCCGGTCCGTCGGCGCTCGCCACGGTGCTGCTGCTGGTGTCACGCGAGCCGCAGCGCGTGCTTGATTGGGTGGCGGCGCTCAGCCTCGCCATGCTCGTATCCGCCCTGGTCATGGTTTCGGCGCAGGGCGTCAGCCGCCGGATTGGCCGGCGCGGCATCATCGCCATGGAACGCCTGATGGGCATGGTGCTTACCGCGATCGCGGTCGAGATGCTACTCGCGGGCGTAGAGCGCTTCGTCCTGCAACTGCAGCGCTAGCCCGGACGTTCGACGATTCGTCGGGTTGAGACTTTGAAAATCCGATCAACAAGGAACATCGCGCCGGGTCGATCCGCAGCAGCGCGCGGGAAGCAATCCGCCCGATTCCAGCCTCGCTAAACGCGGTCGAGTTGACCCGCGCGCATCCAGCCGATGATACGGTCGGCGACCTTCTGCCAGTCGGCTTCCAGCATCATCAAATGGCCCATGTCGGGGAACATCTCCGCCTCGGTGCCGTAGTAGCTCGCCACCAGTTGCGCCTGCGACGCGGGCACCAGGATGTCGGACTCCGCCCCCAGCACCAGCATCGGCGGACAGCGCCCGCGGCGCAAATGCGGCAGGTTGAAGAACGTCATGTCCCACATGGCGCGCTGCGATTCCGGCTGCATCCGGCGATAGCAGGCGCGCAGTTTTTCCACCTCGACCGGATGGGCGAACAGCACGCGCTGCAAGGCTTCCAACGGTACGCGGCCGTGGTGCATCATCGAATTCACGTCCGAGAACAGGCGCGGATTGGAAAACGCCAACGCCAGCGACGAGGACAGCAGGCCCTGCGGCGGCACCGAGGCCATCAGCACCGCCCCGGGAGCCGACTCGCGCTCCAGGTATTTTTGCACCACGAAGCCGCCCATGGAATGGCCGACGAGTATCGGATCGCCGCCGACGCTGGCCACGGCCTGTTCGAGATCGGCGACATAGTCGCCGATCGAAAGCCAGTCCAGCCGCTCGCGTCCGGGACTGCCGCCGTGTCCGGACAGGCTCAAGGCGCAGGCGCGAAAACCTTGCTTGGCGAAATAGGGCAGAAAGTGCTCGGCCCAGCACCAGGCCCCGGCAAACGCCCCGTGCACGAACAGCACCGGCCGCGCGCCGCCCTTTCTGCTTTTTCGCGGCTTGGCCTCGATGATCTCGAGTTCTTCCGTGTTTTCCGTGTCGGCGGGCACGACCATCGCTTGCCCGGCGCCTAGGCCGGCACCGCCATGCCGCTCTGCACCGCCGCGCGCGCGCCTATGGCGTCATACCAGCGCTTGACGTTCTGATATTCGGCAAGATCGGTTTTGTGCCACTCGTGCCGCGCCACCCAGGGATAAGTCGCAATGTCGGCGACGGAATATTCGCCGGCGAGAAATTCAACTTCGCCCAGCCGTCGGTCCAGCACGCCGTAGAGCCGGTCCTTCTCCTTGACGTAGCGCTCTATGGCATACGGCACCTGTTCCTTCGCCGCGCGCAGGAAGTGGTGCACCTGGCCGAACATCGGACCCACGCCGCCCATCTGGAACATGAGCCACTGCAGGGCGATGTATTTGTCGCGGTCGGCCGCCGGCAGAAACTTGCCGGTCTTTCCGGCGAGATAGACCAGGATCGCGCCCGATTCGAACAGCGCAATCGGCTTTCCATCCGGACCGTCCGAGTCGGTGATCGCCGGGATCTTGCCGTTGGGATTGAGGGCGAGAAACTGCGGCGTGAACTGCTCGCCCTTGCCGATGTCGATTGCGTGGGCGTTGTAGCTCAGGCCGCACTCTTCCAGCATCACCGAAACCTTGCGGCCGTTGGGCGTCTTCCACGTATATAGATCGATCATATTTCCTTCCCGCAAGTACGTACTCGTCCCGGGCAGTTTACAATGATTCGATGCAGAAGTGGCTATTGACGCTTGTCCTCGCGCTGGTGGTGCTGAGTTTGTGCACGCCCTGGCTGCGCAAATTCGGGCTCGGCCGCTTGCCGGGCGACGTCGCCTTTCGCTACAAGGGCCGGGACTACTACTTCCCCGTCACCACCACCGTGCTGCTGTCGCTTGCATTGACCCTGCTGACGCGGCTGATTTAGCCGCCGCACGCACGGGCCGGTTTAGGCCTTGTCCTTCTGCTTGCGCCTGGCCTCGCGATAGGCGCGCAGCTCGTCCTGGGTCAGTTTGCCGTCCTTGTTGCTGTCGATCAGGTCGAATTTCTGCGCCAGGCGCGGCGCGTGCTGTTCGGCTTCGGCGCGGCTGATGGCGCCGTCGCCGTCGGCGTCCGCATGCCTGAAGCGCTCGGCCGCCTTCGCCTGTCGCTCGCCCTTGTGCGCTTTCAACCAGGCGCGCAACTCGCCGCGCGACAGCTGGCCGTCGCGGTCGGTGTCGATGCTGTCGAACCTGCCCGACAGCTGCGGCATGGCTTTCTCGACTTCGGCGCGCGACAGCTTGCCATTGCCGTCGGCATCGGCCCGGCTGAACCGGCTGGCGCTGCGCGGAGCCTTGGCACCGGTGGCGCTATCCGCCGCATAGCCGATGGCGGGAAGCAGGAGCAGGACAGCAATCAGGCTGCGTTTGAACATGATAGTCCTCCGGAAATGAGCGTTGCTGAGGACAATAACGCCGGGACTGCGCCGGCCGCTTACACCGGCAACAAACCGTTACACACAACGCCTTCACCGCGGCTTCAGTCTGGCTTCCAGGGCTTGCAGCCGGTCCTTGATCGCGGCGCCGAGGACCATCTGCGGATTGGACGCAGGAAAATTCTGCTCGCGTTCGCGTTGCGCCACCGCGGCGCGGGCAAACTCGAACGCTTCGGCGAAGGAATGGGTCCGGCGCAGCGCCTCGTCGAAATAGGCCTTGCCGAACCAGGTAAAGTCCTGTCCGTTGTCGCAGCCGAAGGACTGGTTTTTCGCGTCGGTCGCGGTAATGACGAGCGTATTGTCGTCCTTGAGCGGTTCGATGAAGCCGCCTGAATAGCAGGCCGAGATGACCACCACTTTCCATTTGATGCCGCTCGCGTGCAACATGCGCGCCAGCGCGGCAGGCCGGATCTGCGACAGTTCCAGCGGCGGCAATTCCACCGACAACTCTCCGTCCTCGGAACCGTGGGTGCTGATGTACAGAAACAGGATGTCTTCGTCCGCATCCATGATCCCGCCAGTGTGTTCCAGAGCCAGGCGCAGATTGGTGGCGCTCGCGATGGGCAAAGCGTCCAGCGTCGCCTGATCGTTGCTGAGCAGCATCGAGCGCCCGGCGACGTCGAAGCGCTCCCGCATCAGGCGCGATACGCCGTCTAGCTCCTTTCCGAACACGTCCTGGGTCCCGTGCGGCGCAAAACCGACGAAGTACAGATCGGCCGTTCCGGCGCGCTGCGGCAGCAACGCGGCAAGATGCGCGCGAAGCAGGCCGTCCTGGGCATGAAACAGATCTTCCCGCAGAACGGGACTTTTCGCGGCGTCGGCGCTCAATTCCTGGTAGGCGGCCCAGAACTCGGTGCGCGGCATGTAATTCAGCAGAAACACGAACAGCACGAGCAGCAGCACGCTGCCGTGAACGAATTGCCGCCGGTGCCATCCGGCCGCGACCCACAACGCGCGCAGCGCGACCGCAAGCACCCACAAGAGATAGGCCAGATAGACGGCCAGCTGCGTTGCGGGGTTCGCATCCGCATCCACGGAGCGAAACGCGATCACGATGGCCGCGGACGCAAGCTCGAACAACGCCTCCGACGAGATCAGGAGCAGCGCGAGCCGCAGCAACAACTCGCGCCTGCGGTACAAGGATGCGATGGCCAGGCTCGCGAGCAGCACCAGCGGAATCTCGGCCAGCGCCAGCGGCAGCGCGCCGTAGTCGACGTAACCCGGGAAGCCCCCGCGCACCATGCCGCCGGCCAGCCATACCAGCAGGTTGAACGCCCACAGCAGCACGAAGTCGCCGGGCGAAACGCGGAAATCGTAGCGGCTCACGGGAAGGAACAGCGCTAGGCGCGCGCCGGCGAACAGGTTGCGCTTCAGCCCCAGTTGCAGCAGCGCCGCGGTGGATTTCACCTCTGCATCTTCCTGCCGTAATCTTATGCTGCCGCGAGCGCGGATTTCACCGCGTCAATGCGCGCCGTGCGCAGCCGGGCGGCGATCCTGTGCGGCTCGGATTCGCTCCTGGCGATCGCGCCCGCATCCACGGCGCGTGCGGCGTCCAGGGCACGGAGCAGGCGCGGCGCAGCGGCGGCGGTCCGCGCGCGACCCGCGGTGCAGTCCCCGGCCGCCTGCAGCAATTGCTCGAAGCGCCCGGGCCTGCGCCAGGCATCGCAGGCTTGCAGCAGGGAGACCACCGCTTCGGGTTTGAGCTTCGCACCGAGATCGATAGTTTCGCGCTGGCGCAGCGCCAGCAGGGCTAGATCGGCGCAGTTCGACGGCGCGCGCAGGCGCGCGCTCATCTGGCGCAGTTCGCTCTCGGGCGCGTCGCCACCCACAAGCGCGCAGGCAAGCACGGCGTAGCGCACCTCCAGCACGCGTTTCTGGGCCGCGGCGAAATCAAGCGCTCGCCGCGTACGTCCATAGCGGGAACGGCTCGCCCAGGCCGCGGCCAGTTCCGGCAACACCCGCGCCAGTGCGCCACAGTTGCGCAGCAGGGCGAACATTTTCGACGGCGCCGCTTCCATCAGACCGACTGCCAGTTCCTGCCAAACGCGCTCCGGCACGAGGGCATCGGCTTCGTCCGCCTCCACCATCGCGCGCATCAGGCGCAGCGTGGCCGGTGCGACTTTGAAACCGAAGCGCGCGGCAAACCGCGCCACGCGCAGAATCCGCACCGGATCCTCGGCGAACGCCGGGCTCACATGGCGCAGCACACCGCGCCTGAGGTCGGCAACGCCGCCGCAGGGGTCGATGACGCGGCCCGCATCATCGCGGGCAATCGCATTGATGGTGAGGTCGCGCCGCGACAGATCCTGTTCCAGCGTCACGTCGGGCGCGGCGTACACCTTGAAACCCTTGTAGCCGCGGGCCGTCTTGCGCTCGGTGCGCGCCAGGGCATATTCCTCGCGCGTCTTCGGATGCAGAAACACCGGGAAGTCCTTGCCCACCGGCTTGTAGCCGAGGCGGGTCATCTCCTCCGGCGTGGCGCCGACCACGACATAGTCGCGGTCTTTCACCGGCAGCCCCAGGAGTTCGTCGCGAACCGCGCCGCCGACCGTATAAATCTTCACCGGAAACCCGTCGTGCCCTACGGCTGGGCGTAGGGTTCGTCGGCGCGCACGAATTCGGTCTCGCGGCGCGCCTGCGCCATCCATTCCTGCACCGCCGGAAGTGCAAGCAGCGCATCCGCGTAGCGCTGCGCCGCCGGCGGCAAGGAGACGGCGTAGGTAAGAAAGCGCGTGGCCACCGGGGCGTAATAGGCGTCGGCGATGGTGAAGTGCCCGAACAGCAGTTCTCCGCCTCCGCCGAAACGCGCGCGGCAGGATTGCCAGATTTGGACGATGCGGTCGATGTCCTTCTGCACCGCTGCGCTCATGCCCTTGCCCGGAAGCGAGGCGCGGATGTTCACCGGCATGGCGTCGCGCAGGTTGCGAAAGCCTGAGTGCATTTCGGCGCAGACGGAGCGCGCGATCTGGCGCGCGCGCGCATCGGCCGGCCACAGCTGCAGTTGCGGAAACATCTCGGCTGCTGCTTCGCAAATGGCGAGTGAATCCCACACCGGCTCGCCATCGACGATCAATACCGGTACCTGGCGCGTCGGGGAGTAGGGCTTGATGCCCGCGACCTTGCCCTCGTCGATGAATTTGAGCTGGATTTCCTCGAACGCGATTCCGGCCTGCTTGAGCAGCACCCAGGGCCGCATCGACCAGGAGGAGTAGTTCTTGTTGGCGATTGCCAGCTTGAGCGGCTTCACGCTACGCGCGTCTTTCTGCCCGCGTGGTAGCGCAGCAGGCTGTAGCGCGAACGCGCGCAGATCCCCTGCAGGTAGACCGGCGCCACCGCCTCGAGCGCGGCGGGCTGGATGCCGAAGGGGAAAGTCGCGGCGCTCACGTTGTCCACCGACATCGACAGCACGTTGTCGCGGCTCATCAGCTTGCCCGGCAGCCACTCCATGATCCATGCCTGCAGCATGGAGCGCTTCGCATCGAGGCCGAGGATGGGGCGCGGATGCCCGCTGGCGCGGCCGGCAAATCTGACCAGCTGGCGCAGGCTGTAGACTTTGGGCCCGCACAGATCGTAGCTATTGCCGAAGCTGGCTTGGTCGGCGAGGGCATGCACGAACGCGCGTGCCACGTCCTCGACATAAACCGGCTGGAATTTCGCCTCGGGACAGGCGAGCAGGACCAGCGGCAAAAACCGTTGCAGCAGCGCGAACACGTTGAGAAAGCGGTCTTCCGGGCCGAACACCACCGAAGGGCGAAATACGGTGATGGCCAGCCGCTTGCCTTCGGCAAACATCCAGTTTTCGCCGTCGCCTTTGGAACGCAGGTAGGCGCTGGGGGCCTTGCCGGACGCGTTCAGCGCGCTCATGTGCAACAGGCGCGGGATGCGCAGGTGCTCGCACGCGGAGACCAGGTCTCGCGGCAGATCGGCGTGCGCGCGGCGGAAATCGACACCGTAAGGCTCGCCCGGCCGGCTCTGCAACACGCCGACCAGGTTGATCACCGCGTCGCAGCCGCGCAATACGGTGGCCAGCTGCGCCGGATCGCATATGTCCGCCTCGATCACCTCTACGGTCGGCAGCATGAACAGGTGCTTGGCACGCTCGCGCCGGCGCGTAGGCACGACGACCCGCTTGCCCTGCTCCACCAGCATGCGCACCACATGACGGCCGATAAATCCGCTGCCGCCAAGTACCGCAATCCGATCAAATTTCATTTCGGTTCTTCCTGTTCCGCCTCGCGCTGCGCGATCAGTTTGTCGCTGCCGCCGCGCGGCGCGATCGTGCCCAGACGGGCTTTGAGTGAGCGCGCCTGCCCCCCCAGAATGGCTGCGTAATACATGGTGTTGTTCATCACTTTCTTGACGTAGTCGCGGGTTTCGTTGAACGGGATGGTTTCGGCGTATATCGCGCCTTCCAGCGGGCGCGCGTCGCGCCACTTGCGCGCCCGCCCGGGTCCGGCATTATAGGCCGCCGCGGCCAGAACCGGACTGCCGTCCAGGTCGTCGAGCACGTGCCGCAGGTAATAGGTGCCCAGGGCCGCGTTGACGTCGGCATCAGTCACCCGCGCCCAGGAATAGTCCTGCATGCCCATGCGCCTGGCCACCCACTTGGCCGTCGCCGGCATCAGCTGCATCAGGCCGGCCGCCCCGGCCGAGGACTTTACCGCCGCTATGAACCGGCTTTCCTGGCGCACCAACCCGAGCACCCAGGCTTCCTCCAACTGCTGCGCGCGCGCCTTTTCGCCGAGCGCTTCGCGGTAGGGCGCGAGATAGCGCACGCCGAAATCGTGCAGCGCCATGGTCTTGTCGGCGGTGTTGATGGCGCGGTCGAACATTTCGTTTTGCCGCGCAAATTCCGCTGCAGCCAGAAGCTGCTTGTCGTCCATGCCCCGTATCGACCAGATCCATTCGCGCGCAGACTCGAAACGCTGGCCCAGGAGGTACAGCGCGATCGCGCGCTGAAACCCGGGCTCGCGCGCGACCGCGGCCACCTCTTCCGGCGCCGGCGTATGCCCCTTGGGCGGAATGGTGAAGGCAAGGCCCAGTTCCTCGGCTGCGAGGCGCGCGTAGAAATGGTGCTCGCCGGCGATGCGCGCAAACAACACCTGCGCCTCGGCGGGATTTCCGAGCACCTGCGCCGCACGACCCTGCCAGTATGTCCAGGCCGGCTCGTTGCGCTGCATCGGCGACATCAGTTCCGACGTCGCTTTGACTGCGCGCCAATTGCCCTGGCGCAGCGCGGCCCGCATGCGCCAGGCGAGCTGCTCGTCAGACAATACTGTGCCGGCCGCTTCGGCGCGCGCGTACCAGTCCAGCGCCTCGGGCAGGTTGCGCCGCGCCGCGTGCAGCGCGAGCTGGCCCCAGGCATAGCCCTGTTCCTCGGTCGAAAATTTTGTCCGCAGCTTCTGCTCCCAATAGCCCTCGGCCGCGACCGGATCGTTGCGCGCCAGGCGGTGCAGAGCGAACAGGGTGAGTTCGCGCACCGGGCGCCGGGACCAGTCCTTCTTCTTCCTGTCGTCGAGATAGCGCTGCGGTCCTGCGGCCACGCTGAATAGCTGCCCTCGATCCAGCGCTTCCTTCCGCGGAAGGTATTCCGCGGCGCGCCAGGCCGCGCTCACCGTTCCGGCCTCGAGCAGCAAACGGATCCGGTCCCATACCTGGCGGGTGCTGAACTGGCCACCCGCGATCAGCGCCTCCGCGAGCGGCACGCAGCCCTCGGGCAATTCGCGCGGCGCGTACCACTGCGTCCGGACCTCGGCCAGCGCCGACTCGTCGCGCAACTGCCATCGCGCCTGCAGGGCGTAGCAGGCAAGCTCGTTGTCCTCGCCGACCAGCGGCGGGAACTCCGCGCGGAACACATCCCATTGCTGCTTCTTGCCCAACAGCTTCAGCCATTCGTGGCGCACCTGCTCGGCGAGGAATGTGCCCTTCTGCCGCTCAAGGAAGGCGCGCACTTCCTCGACGCTGGCGTCATCCAGGCGCGCGCGCAGCATCCAGGATTCGACATAGGGTTCGAGCACGTAGGCCCGCAGTTGCGCGTCATACCTGGCGAGCTTGTCAAGGTCCCCCGCCCGCGCCGCCGCCCGCGCCGCAAGAAAAATCTCGTCCTGGGTCTGCGGCCGCGGCCCCGCCGCATGCGCCGGCAGCAATGCCGCGGCGAGCGCAAGAATCAGTCCGCGAAGCATCGGTGCTATAGTCGGTTTTATGGCTAACTCCATGATGAAACTAGTATAACGCTCCACTGACCGAATGGATAAGCAAATCGATCAATGCAGCACGATGAACTGATGGCCTGGCGGAAAAACCTGCGGCGCGAACTGCTCGCACGCAGGCAGGCGCTGCCCGCAGACCGGCTCCACGCTTGGCGTTTAAGCATGGACCGGCATTTGCGATTCGGGTTCCCGGGGCTGGCCAAGGGCGTGGTGACATTCTGCTGGCCGATCCAGAACGAATACGACGCACGCCACCTGATGCGCTGGCTGCGCGAGCAGGGCGCGACCGCCGCGCTGCCGGTGGTGCTTGCGCCGAAGGCGCCGCTGATTTTCCGCGAATGGCATCCGGGCGTGGAAATGGCGCTGGGCAAGCTCGACATCCCCTATCCGAAGGCCAGCGCCGAGTTGCTGCCGGACACCGTGCTGCTGCCGATGAACGGCTTCGACCGGCAGGGCTATCGCCTGGGCTACGGCGGCGGCTTTTTCGACCGTACGCTGGAAGCCCTGCAACACAGAAAGCCGCTGGTCATCGGCGTCACCTTCGAGACCGGCGCAGTCGAGACCATCCATCCCCAGCCTTGGGACATTCCTGTGGACTACGTCGTCACCGAGCGCGGCGTATACCGTCGCGACGGCGACACGCTCGAGTTTTTGGGCGTGCCGCGGGAGCGGCGCATCGAATTCAGTTCTCCCGTGTGTTATGCGGCGGAGATCGCGCCGGAATATTTCGGAGAAGACCCCGACGGCGGCTAGGCTACGCTCCCGCGTCGGACCCTCTGCGGCGGCGCGGTTGACACGCCGGGCAGTGCACGGCAGGAGCTCAGCGCAGAATCAGCATCCTGCGATCGCCTGCAGAGCCAGTATTGACGCGGCTTTCCAAGATACTTCTGGCGACAAGATTACCCGGAACCGAAGCCTTGGCTGGCGGCCTTCGGGAAGTTTCGCCAAACGCAGCCGTCAGTCTTCACCGGATCTTGGCGCCCATGCTCCAAAGGAGCCGCTCGCACGTTGCCCCATCTTATTCGACCAGGTCGGCCGACCAAATCCGAACTTGCCATCACCCGCAATATCGCCAGGGCGTTCGGGCGCCGAACCGCAATTGAAGGCAAATTTCAAGTCTTCTTAGTCCAGGCAATGCAGTAGCCCTGCGGCGATATTTCAGTATCGCCCTGCATGATCTTGCAGCCACCCAGATCTTTTGCTGAACTACCAGGCACGAAATGGCTGCAGTTGCTGCAACTCATGTCGCCCTCAGGTTTGCTCTGGTACTTAAATGAGGCGCGCATGGCGGTGTTGGTGGCCGCATCGGCTCGGCCCGAAACAGACACTACGGGGACTGATGCCAGGGCTGCGCCGGCGATCATCAGAAACCGGCGGCGCAGCATTGCGTTTGCGTTCATTGAAAATATCTCGAGTGATTAGGGAGGTGATGTCCCACGACCCCTAAACACCGGCGATGCCCGAATTATTCCCTCTGTTGAATAGGAGTTTCTTGGACTCAAATGACCCAATGTGCCTGGTGCCTGCTTTACGTACGCCTAGGTGCGTTCGACCGGCAACCCGCCACCACCTTGCTGACTGACCACGGAAGCTTGCTAACGCACCGTGGTCGGTGCTTCGGCCGATGCCTCCTGAACGCTTCCCTTACTGCGCGTATCGTTTGCATACGCCCCGGCAGCGGCATCCATTGTTTGAAGATAGGCTGCGACCGCATTTACGTCCCCGACAGTCAACGCCTGCGCAATCGGCTTCATTATGCCTCCCTTCGGCCGATGGTCGGTTTGCTGGTACACCATCAGTTGCTTCAAGAGGTAGTCGGCGTGCTGGGAGGCAAGGCGAGGAGAACTGTTGTTCCCTTGGCCCTGGTCACCGTGGCACTCGACACAGGCTGGTACGTTCTGCGAGGGTATGCCGTTAAGATAAATATCCTTGCCGGCGTCCGTGCTATTGAGTGCTGTTTTTTGGACCTTGTTATTTGGCGTCTGTGACGCATAGTAGGCCGCCAGCCCTTCAATTTGAGCGTCGGTAAGCGACCTTGTCAGGCCCCACATGTATTGGACTGCCGCCTGATCCGATCGGCTGCGCTCACGAAACTGTTTTAGCTGCGTGGCCAGATACTCCGGCGTTTGTCCGGCGAGAATTGGAAAGTTTGGCGATACCGCGTTGCCGTCCACACCGTGGCAGTTGGAGCATACCTGCAAAGCAATCGTCCTTGACGATGTGTTTGGGTTGGACAAGTCGCGTGTACGTTCAACGCTCGAGCAGGCCGATAACGTCGCCACCGCGGCGAAGGCCAAAGGTAAGTAAGGATTCATGTAGCACTCCTTGAAAATGACGTTCACTCCGGGTAAAGGGAATTCTTGCCCGCCACATATTCGCAAGCCGTAGCTTCCGCGAGCGCTCGCAGGTTACGTTTTGCAAAGCGCGAGGGAAATACAGACAATAATGGTTCCCATTACCGTATACCCCGCAAGGCTAGGTACTGTTTTGTACCCATGCGACGCTCAACTGCCGGGTTTGCCGAGAGCGGCGAGGTGAACGAGCTGTCAAAAGCAACACTTCCCGGGTAAACTGCCCCGGGCTCACGCTGAAGAATATTTTATTGCGAGTTCGCATGGCTACTACCGTACCCCGTCGTCGTATCAAATTCTGCGAGGTCGCTCTCGGTCAGCGTTTCTATGACCCGATCAGCGCGGAATACTTCGTGAAGCAGAGCGAAAGCATGGCCGCCATGGTTACCGGCATCGGTGACGGCACGATCCCTGACGAATTTGAAACTGACGATGTGGTTGGTATCGACCTGAATTAGGCCCTTCGGCTTGCAGGAACCGCGGCCGGCCGCAACGGGTCCCGCGGCTGCGCTGCGTTCGCTGCCCGCCTTCCGGGCAGCACCTCAAACCATGGAAAGCGGCGATTGTGCCGGTCGGCCCCTGGCGCCTGGAATTCAGGTATATTGTGCGCCGCACGGGCGTTGCCATTCTTCACGGCCACCTAGGTTGCCTGCCTTTTGCGGGCAAGCGCCCCGTTTTCGCGCATCCCAGGAAATTTCTTCTCCGTAATAAAACCAGATCATTTCTCAGGAACAGACATCATGCCGCTATTGTTTTCTAAAACCACTCTCGGACCGCTCGAACTGCAGAATCGCCTGGTCATGGCCCCGCTGACGCGCAATCGCGCCGTCGGCAATGTTCCGAACGATCTCATGGCGCAATATTATGCCCAGAGGGCGACCGTGGGACTCATTATTACCGAAGGCACTTCGCCCTCGCCGAACGGTCTGGGCTATCCGCGCATACCCGGGGTGTTTTCCCCGGAGCAGGTGGCGGGATGGAAACCCATCGTCAATGCGGTTCGCGCGCAGGGTGCAAAGATGTTTATGCAACTCATGCACTGCGGGCGTATCGCCCATCCGCTCAACCTGCCGAAAGGCGCGCGCGTGCTCGCGCCTTCGGCGGTGGCGGCCGCCGGCGAAATGTACACCGACGCCGAGGGAATGAAGCCACACCCGATGCCGCAGGCGATGACGGCGGCGGACCTCAAGGCGGCCATGGA
>Ga0194060_10002053_pt1 | contig 14372 bp, 11 predicted proteins | sample SepL225m_MetaG_FD_163427 | JGI IMG/M metagenome (GOLD analysis project Ga0194060, IMG submission 163427) | Anoxic zone freshwater microbial communities from boreal shield lake in IISD Experimental Lakes Area, Ontario, Canada - Sep2016-L222-5m | ecosystem: Environmental > Aquatic > Freshwater >... | reverse complement strand
GTCAAAGAGCAACGAAGCACAAGTAGGTAGTGCGCGCGTAAAGCGCGGAATGGCAGAAATGCTTAAGGGTGGCGTCATCATGGATGTCGTCAACGTTGAGCAAGCCAAGATTGCCGAAGATGCTGGCGCTGTTGCAGTGATGGCCCTTGAACGAGTACCTGCTGACATTCGCGCACAAGGTGGCGTTTCACGTATGTCTGATCCAGACATGATTGAAAAAATTCAAGCGGCAGTTTCAATTCCCGTAATGGCAAAAGTTCGCATCGGACATTTTGCTGAAGCTCAAATTCTTCAGACTTTAAACGTGGATTACATTGATGAATCAGAAGTACTTACACCAGCTGATTATGAACACCATATTGATAAGTGGAATTTCACAATTCCTTTTGTGTGTGGCGCAACGAATTTAGGCGAAGCTCTTCGTCGTATAAGTGAAGGCGCAGCAATGATTCGCTCTAAGGGTGAAGCAGGAACTGGCGATGTTTCAAATGCAACAACACATATGCGCAAAATAGGTGGCGAAATTCGTCGACTATCTTCAATGCGCGAAGATGAACTTTATGTGGCTGCTAAAGAACTTCAAGCGCCATACGCGCTAGTTAAGGAAGTTGCTGAAACTGGCAGGCTCCCTGTAGTTCTATTCACAGCAGGTGGAATTGCAACTCCTGCAGATGCAGCGATGATGATGCAACTTGGCGCAGATGGTGTTTTCATCGGTTCCGGAATTTTCAAATCTGGTGATGCTGCAAAGCGTGCAGCTGCATGTGTTAAGGCAACCACCTATTACAGCGATGCAAAAATTGTTGCTGAAGCATCTCGCGGCTTAGGTGAAGCAATGGTTGGAATCAACGTTGCAGATATTCCAGTTCCACATCGATTGGCTGAGCGGGGCTGGTAAATATGAACGTTGGAGTCTTAGCGCTCCAAGGTGATTTTCGCGAACATCTACTAGCACTTGGTGAATGTGGAGTTTCCGGAAAATTAGTTAAAACCGCTGCAGAAATTGCTCAGGTTGATGCCTTGGTTATCCCAGGTGGCGAATCCACAACCATTTATAAATTGGCGAAGGCCTTTGATCTTTTTGAACTTATCTCAAAGCGAATTGCAGATGGCATGCCCACTTATGGATCGTGCGCTGGAATGATTCTTGTTAGCAAATCAATTGTGGATCCGGCTTCGGAGCAAGAGACCTTTGGCGGAATTGATATGCAAGTTCGGAGAAATGCCTTTGGGCGGCAGACCGAATCTTTCGAAGTAGATCTAGATTTCAAGGGGATTACCGGCAAGCAATTTCGCGGAGTTTTTATCCGAGCACCTTGGGTTGAAAGTTATGGAGCTGGGGTAGAAGTGTTAGCCAGTGTGGAAATTGCAGGCGTAAGCCACCCAGTTGCGGTTTCAAGCGGGAAAGTCCTGGCTACCGCCTTTCATCCAGAGTTAACGGGCGATAATCGCGTTCATCGTTTTTTCATAGAAGAGCTTTGTAAAAAATAATTCAAGTTAAACTGCGGTAATTGATTAATAGGAGGTTCGACCGTGTCAGGCCATTCCAAGTGGGCAACGACGAAGCACAAGAAGGCGATTATTGATTCGCGCCGTGCGAAAAACTTTGCAAAATTAATTAAAGGTATTGAGGTAGCGGCACGAAACGGTGGCGCGGATATTTCTGGAAACCCAACGCTATTCGATGCAATCGCAAAAGCTAAGAAGGCCTCAATGCCTGCTGACAATATTGATCGCGCAGTTAAACGTGGTGCCGGCCTGGAATCTGGTGGGGCTGATTGGCAGACGATTATGTATGAGGGCTACGGGCCAAATGGTGTTGCGTTAATGATTGAATGTTTATCTGATAATCGAAATCGTGCAGCTTCCGAAGTTCGCGTTGCTGTTACCAGAAATGGTGGAACTATGGCCGACCCCGGTTCGGTTTCCTATATGTTTAATCGTAAAGGCGTAGTACTTGTTACAAAAGCCGCTGGCATTACCGAAGATAAGATTTTAGAACACGTGTTAGATGCTGGCGCCGAAGATGTGACTGATCTCGGTGAATCATTTGAAATCGTAAGTGAACCAAGTGATTTAGTTGCAGTCAGAACTGCTCTACAAAGCGCAGGTATTGACTACGAATCTGCCGATACTTCCTTCCTACCTTCAGTTTCGGTTCCATTAGATGCCGAGGGAGCGCTGAAAGTGTTTGCGCTAATTGATGCAATCGAAGAATTAGATGACGTGCAGAACGTCTTCGGAAACTTCGATGTATCAGATGAGGTAATGGCTAGCCTTTAAGATGCGAGTTCTAGGGGTCGATCCTGGTTTAACAAGATGCGGCTTAGGAATTGTCGAAAATGGAAGTGCGCAAAAATTGGTAATGGTCGGTGTCGGTGTTATCACCACTCCTTCTGATTTAGAACTTTCACAGAGATTGCTTGCCCTTGAAACTGAATTGATCTCTTGGATTAAAGAGTTCAAACCTGATGTGGTTGCAGTCGAGCGAGTTTTTTCTCAACTCAATATTCGTACTGCAATGTCTACCGGACAGGCCGCAGGCGTTGCACTTCTAATTGCAGCTAGATCTGGAATTCCAGTCGCAATGCATACGCCAACCGAAGTTAAGGCGGCAGTAACTGGTTCTGGACGCGCGGATAAGAAGCAGGTGGCACTTATGGTGCAAAAATTGTTATCTTTAAAAGAAATTCCAAAACCCGTGGACAGTACCGACGCACTTGCACTTGCCATCTGCCATCATTGGCGCGGTGCCGGTAATGCGCGAGTCGAAGCCGCAGTGGCTAAAGAGAGAGCGCGTTTAAAGAAAGCGACAAAGTGATGATTGCCTCAGTTTCGGGAGTTGTGAAAGCAACAACCCTTAGTTCTGCCGTGATTGAAGTTGGTGGCGTAGGACTGCAGGTTTCGCTTCCGGCAAGATTTGCTGCTTCGCTAACAGTAGGCACTCAAGCCGAAATTTTCACAACGTTAGTTGTGCGCGAGGATTCATTAACACTATTTGGTTTTGATCGTGCAAGTTCTCGAGACTTTTTTGAACTTCTGCAGACTGTAAGTGGAATCGGTCCTAAGGTCGCACAATCAGCGCTATCTATTTATGAACCGGAAGAGATTGCTAGCGCTATTTCTAGCGAAAACTCTGGCGCACTTGAGCGAATTCCTGGCTTAGGTAAGAAGGGTGCACAACGAGCAGTCCTTGAGTTAAAAGAGAAAGTCTCAGCACTGTCACTGCTGCAAAAACCATCAAACCTGAGCAAAGCAAATTGGCGCAATCAACTTTCTAGTGCGCTCATTGGACTTGGATTTACGGCACGAGATGCGCAGACAACAATCGATGCAGTTTCAAATGAATTAGGCGCCAAAGCAGATACAACTGATATTTCACAGCTTCTAAAACTAGCGCTTCAAAATCAGGGTCGTGGTTAAACATGAGCGATGAAAAGCGAATCATTGAAACTGGAGCAGATGAATTAGAGAGATCACAAGAGTTAGCACTTCGCCCCAAGACTCTTAATGAATTTGTCGGTCAGAAGCGGGTAGCCGACCAATTGGATTTATTGCTTTCAGCTGCACGTAATAGAAATAGTCCAGCGGATCACGTTCTACTTTCTGGACCTCCGGGATTGGGCAAAACAACTCTTGCAATGATTATTGCCTCAGAGATGGGTGCACCGATTCGCATAACAAGTGGTCCTGCAATCCAGCATGCCGGAGATTTAGCTTCAATACTTTCATCCTTAGTCGAAGGCGAGATTCTTTTTCTAGATGAAATTCATAGAATGTCTAGACCTGCTGAAGAACTCCTCTATTTGGCCATGGAAGATTTTCGAGTAGATGTAATTGTTGGTAAAGGCGCAGGGGCAACCGCAATTCCACTTGAACTTCCACACTTCACACTTGTAGGCGCGACGACTCGTGCGGGATTACTTCCAAGTCCACTACGTGATCGTTTTGGTTTTACCGCACAATTAGATTTTTATGAAGATAAAGAGTTATCGGTAATTGTTGCGAGAAGCGCAGATTTACTTGGCGTAAAAATAGATCAAGCAGCGATAACAGAGTTAGGTTCCAGATCAAGGGGAACGCCTCGCGTTGCGAATCGATTGCTCCGAAGAGTTCGGGATTACGCCCAAGTGCATGGCGATGGAAACGTTGGAATCAAGGAGGCAAAAGCGGCTCTTGAAATGTATGAAGTCGATGCCATTGGGTTAGATCGTTTAGATCAAAGTGTTTTAGAAGCGCTGGTAAAGAGATTTAATGGGGGACCGGTTGGAATTTCCACTTTGGCCATGGCTATTGGCGAGGAGGCCGAGACTATTGAATCCTTGGCTGAGCCATTCTTGGTTCGGATGGGATTTATCTCACGAACTCCGCGGGGACGAATCGCAACTGCTTCTGGATTCGAGCATTTAGGCATGAAAGCGCCAATTGGGGCCTCAGATTTGCTGCCGAACGCTATTAGCATTTTCGACACACCCGCTTCAGATGCCTAGACTTGCGTCTCATGTCTGCCACTAATAATCCTCATAATCCTCAGGGCCCAACCCAAAGTACAAAGGGCGCAAAAAATTCTGCGAAATCAGCAAAGTCGATTGCGATACTTGCCATAGCGCTAATTGTTTTTACTGGAGTAGCCGTTTTCCAAGGCGCTACTAAAGTTAAATTGGGACTAGATCTCAGAGGTGGAACAAGCGTCACACTGACCCCTCGCGCAAGTGAAGGATCAAAAGTAACGAATGAGGCCATCGACCAAGCAGTTTCAATTATTAGACAGCGCGTTAACTCTTTAGGTGTTGCCGAGAGCGAAGTAGCAGCACAAGGTTCTGGAAACAATCGTCAAATTGTTATCTCTGTTCCTGGTCAAACCAGTGAGAAGATTGTGCAGCTTGTAGGCCAAACTGCAGAACTTAGATTCCGCCAAGTTTTAGTTGAAGGTGCACCAAATGCAACTACTGCAGCTGCAGATGCAAAGAGTGCAACATTGCCAACTGGAGTAACTCCAGATTTGAACGCTAGATATGCGGCGTTAGATTGTACAAAGCAGGCGAATTTACAAGGCGGTTCAACAGAGTCACCTGATATCGCAGTTGTATCTTGTGATCGTAAAGGAACCCAAAAATATATTCTTGCACCAGCACAAGTTTTAGGAAGCATGATTTCAAAGGCAAGTGCAGCTATTGATCAGCAAGGCGCTTCAGGTTGGTATGTATTAGTTTCATTTGACGGTGAAGGCACAAGTAAGTTTGGTGCACTAACAACTTCTGTTACGACACTTGCAGCACCTCAAAATCAGGTCGCTATTGTTCTGGATGGTTTAGTAGTTTCTGCGCCTCGAATTAACGAAGCAATCAACGGTGGAAGCGCACAAATTACTGGCGGATTCGGCCAAGAAGAAGCATCTAACCTGGCAAATGTTTTGAAGTACGGTGCACTGCCACTTGCATTTGATCAAGGTGAAGTTCTTCAGGTTTCACCAACACTTGGCGCTGACCAACTCCATGCTGGCTTGTTAGCTGGACTCCTTGGATTCTTACTTGTATTCCTCTACTCACTTTTCTATTACAAGGGCCTAGGACTCGTTACCGTAGCTTCACTTCTAATTGCCTCAGCAATCACATATCTCTCATTCCTATTACTTGGTGAGTGGATTGGCTTCACGTTAACTCTCGCGGGTATCGCCGGAGCAATCGTTGCGGTTGGTATCACGGCTGACTCATTCGTCGTCTTCTTCGAGCGGTTACGAGATGAAGTCCGCGAAGGTCGTTCACTACGTTCAGCTGTTGAAAGCGGTTGGGTGAAAGCTCGACACACGATTGTTGTTGCGGACACCGTTTCTATGATTGCCGCAGTTCTGCTCTACTTCTTTGCAGTTGGTGGCGTTCGCGGGTTTGCATTCACACTTGGACTTACAACCTTGATCGATCTTTTGGTGGTATTCGTGTTCACGCATCCACTTGTTGCGCTGCTTGCCCGTACTTCTTTTTTTGCGAGCGGAAACAAATTGTCAGGATTCTCACCTAAGAGCTTAGGGTTGAAAATCAAAACAGATGGCACAGAAAACTTGAAGGGTTAATCACATGAGTTCACTTTCAGGCATCGGTGGCCGCCTTTATCGCGGCGAAACTTCTATTGATTTCATTGGTAAGCGACGTCGTTGGTATGCGTTTTCCGGAATCGTAATCATTATCTCTGCCATAGTTCTTGGTACTCAAGGTTTGCACTTGGGTATTGAATTCAAAGGCGGATCTGAATTTTCTGTAACTAAGGTAGGCGCAACGATTGAAGAAGGACGCGCTGCAATTGCAAAGGCTGGTGTAACTGGCGAGTCCGTAGTTCAGAAAGTTGGAAACGACAGACTTCGCATCCAAACTGGAGCTCTTACTTCGTTCGCAACAGTTAAGCAGTCACTTGCCGATACTTTTGGCGTGAATGTTGACGATATTGATACGCAGATTATTGGTCCATCTTGGGGTAAGGAAATCACCAAGAAAGCGCTATATGGATTGATCGGATTCATCCTTGTTGTGATGCTCTTTTTAACAATCGCATTTGAATCGAAGATGGCACTAGCAGCCATCATTGCCGTGGTCCACGACGTGTTTATTACTGTTGGAATTTATGCACTCGTTGGTTTTGACGTTACGCCGGCAACTGTCATTGGTTTCTTAACTATTCTCGGTTATTCACTTTATGACACTGTAGTTGTGTTCGATAAGGTTCGCGAGAACACCAAGGCGATTACTAGCACCGGGAAGATAACTTATTCCGCGGCAGCAAATCTTGCGGTTAATCAGACCCTAGTAAGATCTTTCAACACCTCACTTATTGCACTTCTGCCAGTCGCATCTATTCTCTTTGTTGGTGCTGGACTCTTGGGTGCTGGAACTCTTAAAGATCTTTCTCTTGCGCTATTTGTCGGTCTTGCAACTGGAACTTATTCCTCAATTTTCATTGCTACTCCAATTTTGGCTCAACTTCGCGAACGTGAACCTGCTATGCGCGCACTAGCCAAGCGAGTTGCACAACATGCGCCAGGAGCTGTGACTGCTGAAGCTAAGAATTCTGTTGGCGTAGATGCCGGCTCCGCTGAAAAAAATAGTTGGGCACGCGGTCCGCGTAATCAACCAAAGCGTAAGCGTCGCTAATCTCGCCCCTTCTTCTTAACTAGTTAAGATAGAACCATGAATCCGGTTCTAGATGTTTTGGCAAAGTCGCTCGTTGCCCATCATCCGCAAACTTCGCTCGCTGAATTAGAACGTGCATATGACATCGCTGCAGACGCGCATGATGGACAACTTAGGAAATCCGGCGAACCTTACATAACTCATCCATTAGCCGTATCAGAGATTCTTGCTGATATTGGACTAGATCTAGAGACCATAATTGCAGCTCTGCTCCATGACACGGTTGAAGATACGAAGTACTCGCTGGCTTCACTTAAAAAGGATTTTGGGAAAGAAGTGGCAAGCCTGGTTGATGGTGTAACCAAGTTAGACAAATTGAATTACGGTCCAAACGCTGAAGCGGAAACGCTGCGCAAGATGGTTATAGCAATGTCCAAGGACATAAGAGTTCTAGTCATAAAGCTTGCTGATCGACTTCATAATGCACGGACTTGGAAATATGTTTCAGTTGAATCTGCACAACGTAAAGCCCGTGAGACTTTGGATATATATGCGCCGCTAGCCAACCGTCTCGGTATGAGCGCGATTAAATGGGAGCTTGAAGATTTATCTTTCAAAACTTTAGAGCCGAAGAAATATGAGGAAATTGAACGTCTAGTTCAAGATCGAAATCCAGCTCGTGAGGCAATGACTTCAGAAGTTTTAGATTTGGTAGAGCGAGACTTAGCGGTAGATGGAATAGAAGCAAAGGTTCTAGGACGTCAAAAACATCTATATAGCGTCTATCAAAAGATGGTAATTCGTGGTCGAGATTTTAACGAAATCTATGACTTGGTAGGAATTCGGGTTTTAGTCGAGAGCGTTCGCGATTGCTATGCAGTACTTGGTGCGATCCATGCCAGATGGAGTCCAGTTCCTGGTCGCTTCAAGGATTACATCGCAATGCCAAAATTTAATCTTTATCAATCACTACATACAACAGTGATCGGCCCAAATGGTAAAGCCGTTGAAATTCAGATCCGAACATTTGATATGCACGCGCGGGCAGAATATGGAATCGCGGCACATTGGAAATATAAATTGGCAACAGTTGGTGACGCGGCTTCCGAGAAACCAGAGATGGCTTGGTTAAAACAGCTGCATGAATGGCAGAAGGAAACTGAAGATGTAGGGGAATTCTTAGATACGTTGCGATACGACCTACGAACTCCCGAAGTATTTGTGTTCACGCCAAAGGGGAGCGTAATCGCTCTGCCATCCGGATCCACACCCGTGGATTTCGCATATGCAGTTCACACCCAAGTTGGAGATCGATGTGTGGGTGCCAAGGTGAATGGGAAGTTAGTTCCACTTGAATCTCTTCTAACTAATGGTGATGTGGTTGAAGTCGTAACAAATAAGAGCCAGAGCGCGGCGCCAAGTCGAGATTGGTTGAATTTTGTATCATCACCAAGAGCTCGCTCAAAGATTAAAGCTTGGTTTAGCAAGGAGCGAAAAGAAGAAGCAATCGAAGCAGGACGTGAATCGATTGCTAGACAGATGCGCAAGGTTGGTCTTCCACTACAGAAGATATTTGCTGGCCATGCATTCTTAGAGTTGTCACATGATCTGCACTATCCAGATATTGAAAGTATGTACGCAGCTGTCGGCAATGGTCATATCAGCGCCCAATTTGTAATCGAAAAATTGGTTTCCAGTAATGATTTACACGAACCAGATGCTGAGATTGAAAGTCATTCAATTCCAACTATCCACTCGTTTGAACACCTGCGTCGCAACACTTCAGGCGTTGACATCGAAGGCGTTGATGATGTTTTGGTTAAGTTGGCAAGATGCTGCACCCCGGTCCCGGGTGATGAAATTGTCGGATTTATTACGCGAGGCAGTGGAGTTTCTATCCACCGCACGGATTGCATAAATGTTACTGATCTTAAGTTGAACCAGGGCGATCGTATTGTTGGCGTGAAATGGAATCTCTCGGCGAAGACTTCGTTCTTGGTAAATATCCAAGTTGAAGCTTTGGATCGGGCGCGGCTGCTTTCAGATGTAACCCGTACGCTTTCAGATCAACATGTAAATATTTTGAATGCATCGGTTAGTACTTCTAAAGATCGAACTGCAATTTCACGATTCACCTTTGAGATGGCTGACGCATCGCATCTGGATTCAGTTCTAGCAAGCGTGCGTGGCATCGAAGGTGTCTACGATGTTTATCGAGTAACTAATAATTAATTAGTTTTAAAGTCTCCAAGACCCTTTTGTGCTTCAGCAAGCCAAACTTTGCGAGCTTCTGCAGCTTCACGAGCTACCTTTGCCTTCGCAGTATTTCCAGCGGCTTCAGCTTTCGCAGCAGTTGCTTCATACCCGGCAATTGCATCAATTAGGCCCTGAACCACATTATTGGCTCGTGCGATCGCGGTTGGATCAGTTCGACGATTTTGCTCTTCAACGAGTGTGTGAATTTCATCTTCAACTCTTGAAAGTCGAGTATCAAGTGCAGCTCGCTTGCTGCGCTCAGTCATACCAATCTTCTGCCATTGCTCCATAAGTGCGCGGAAATTTTTACGAGCGGTATTCAAGTCTGTGATTGGAAGTAGCTCTTCAAATTTAACGATGAGCTCTTCGCGCTTCGTTAAGTTTGCAGCCATAGTTACTTGACGCTTATCTAAGTCGGTGTTCTTTGCAGCGAAGAATTGATCCTGGGCTGCCTTAAATCTCGCCCAAAGTTTTGCATCAACGCTGGCCTTACCTCGACCAGATGCCTTCCAAGAATCCATAAGTTCTTTAAATTTGTGAGCTGTTGGCAACCATTCCTTTGACGTCGCAAGGGCCTCTGCTTGCTTAACAATCTCTTCCTTTTTTGCGGCAACTTCGTGTTGGACTGATTCCAGAGCAGCGAAGTGAGTTCGGCGACGCTTATCAAATTTATTTCTAGATGAAGAGAAACGCTTCCAAAGTTCGGTATCGGTTGTCTTATCTAATCTAGGAGCGGCCTTCCACTCATCTAGTAGAACCTTTAATCGTTCGCTAGTCGTCTTCCAACTTTCGGAGAGAGCTAGGGATTCAGCTTCAGCAACCAATTTTTCCTTCACAATAAGTGATGCAGCTCGTTTAGCTTCGCGGACTGCAGATTCAATATCTTTGCGCTCTTGATAGGCAGCACGATGGTCTTCGATCAAACTTGGAATTTGGTCTACGGAAATTGCAAGTGTTGCTAAATCTCCAACGCCATTTAGATTGGCTACAGTTTCACGTAACTTAACAACAGCTTCGGCAGCATCAGAAGGAACCATCGCGCCACTTTTAATACGGGCAGCAAGTAGAGCAACTTCAGAAGCCACAGCTTCAAATTTACGAACGAAGTATGCGAGAGCTTCTTCGGGAGTTTTGCCGGGATAAGAACCTACGGCTTTTTCGCCAGATGTTGTTAATACGTAAACTGTTCCATCTTGGTCAACTCGACCAAATTTTGAGGGATCTCCAATAAGTGCAGATGCGGCGCTAATGTTTGCTTCGCCAGATGAAACTGCTGCTACTTCGGTCGGTTTGATATCCATTTACTTCTCACTTTCGTTGCGCGGTGGGCTCACGGTGTTGCGAACCATTCGTTATGACTTGTCAGATTAGTTAAGCGTGCGGGCTAAAGATACCCTTAACCGTTGCGTTGGCAAAAGTCAGGCTATAAATTCTTGAATTGGCCCTGAGTTCACGCGTGGGGGATAGGGGTGAGGAAATGATTCTCGAGGTTATTGCTGCGCCCTATTTCGCGACAAACTGTTGGATATTTGCTCCCACCAAGAATTCCGAATGTTTCATCGTTGACCCAGGGATGGCTAATCCAAACCTCGTTTCTGAAATAAAGAGCGTCCTTAATAAATTTAATCTAAAGCCAATTGCAGTACTGGTAACACATGGACATCTTGATCACACTTTCTCAGTACAGCCTTTCGCCAATGAATATGAAATTCCAGCACTCATACATGCAACAGATCGCAAACTCTTGGCTGACCCATATCGCGCACTAACTCCGGGTGGCGAAAGCTCGCAGATTATGGCCGCATTTGGAGTTACAAAATTTGAAGAACCTAAAATTGTAAGAGAGTTAAGTGACGGCGAAAATTTTCAAATTGCGGGTTTTGATATCCGAGTATCGCATGCCCCTGGGCATACTGCCGGTTCGGCCATGTTTAGCGTTAATGATGAATTTCTAATTTCTGGCGATGTTCTCTTTGCGGGCGCCATCGGACGGACAGATTTACCCACGGGTTCAGCAGCTGCTATGCGGAATTCATTGATTTCGAAAATCTTGCCGCTAAATGATGAATTAATTGTCCTGCCTGGGCATGGTCCGCAAACTACAATTGGTCGCGAGCGTCGATCTAATCCATATTTGCAAGAGAATTTCTTGCATTCGAAACCAGAACGGGGGGAGTGATGCGCGAGATCCAAGCCCCTAAAGGTGTGAGTGAATATTTCCCGCCTCGTTCTCAATACTTTGAATTTGTCCGCGAAACTTTGATAACCGCTGCAAAAGTTTCTGGATATCAGCTAATTGAATTGCCGGTCTTTGAAGATACTGAGTTATTCAAGCGCGGTGTGGGCGAATCTACTGATGTGGTTTCAAAAGAGATGTACACCTTTGAAGATCGTGGCGGACGATCAATAACGCTAAGACCCGAGGGAACTGCGGGTGTAATGCGCAGTGTTATCGAGAACAACTTAGATAAATTAACTTTGCCGATTAAGGTTTGGTACTCCGGAGCATTCTTTAGAGCAGAACGACCACAAGCAGGTCGCTATCGTCAGTTCTATCAAGTAGGAATTGAAGCTATTGGACTAGATGATCCTGAAATAGATTTCGAAGTAATTGCAGTAGCAGATCGGGCCTTCAAAGCTTTAGGGCTAAATTCATATCGACTTGATATCACTTCGCTCGGAGATAGCGCCAGTCGGGCAAGTCATCGCAAAGACTTACTAATATTTTTAGATTCGTTAAATTTGGATGAAGCCACAAAGGCTCGTGCTGCAATTAATCCGCTGCGGTTATTCGATGATAAGCGAGAAGATATTCAAAAAGCTATGGCCAAAGCACCTCTACTTTTGGATTATCTCTCACCAGAATCAGCTACAAATTTTGCGAGAGTTCAAGAGTTATTAACAAACGCAGGAATTGCTTTCACTATTAATCCGAGAATGGTTAGAGGGCTGGATTACTACACCGGCACAACTTTTGAATTTGTTAGCGACAAACTCGGCGCGCAATCTGGAATTGGTGGTGGTGGTCGCTACGACGGTTTGATGGCTGAACTTGGCGGAAATGATTTATCTGGAATCGGTTTTGGACTGGGTGTTGATCGAATACTTCTAGCCTGCGAGGCTGAGGGTCTCTTTGATTCAACGGAGGTTAAGTCAGAACTAGAACTTTTCGTCATAGCTTTGAGTGCTGAGCAGAAGATTTATGTTTCAAATTTGGTTAACGACCTTCGCAATCAGGGCATCAACTGCGACATGGCTTATGGCGATCGGGCCCTGAAGGGTTCGATGAAGTCTGCTGACAAGAGTGGCGCTCGTTTTAGCGTTGTAATCGGGAGCGATGAAATTGATTCTGGAAATGTAGCCCTAAAGGATATGAAAACAGGTTCTATAAAAGAAGTTAGAATCTCAGCCTTAAGCGTTGAAGTTAATGCTAACTAAGAAAACTATCGGAGCCGAATAAAGATGATTAGAACGCATACCGCAGGGTCTCTACGTAAGAGTGATGTCGGAACAAAAGTAACTCTTGCTGGTTGGGTAGCTAGACGACGTGATCATGGTGGCGTCGCTTTCATCGATTTGCGTGACTCATCTGGTGCGGCACAAGTCGTTATTAATGACGAATCATTAGCGGGATCACTTCGTGCCGAGTGGTGTGTTCTCATCACGGGAACTGTGCGAATTCGTCCTGCTGGCAACGAAAATGCAAATATTCCCACTGGTGAAATTGAAGTAGTTTGTGAAGAGCTACAAGTATTGAGCGAAGCAGCGCCACTTCCTTTCCCGGTTGATAGCGGCGACTTAAATACCATTAGCGAGGAGATTCGACTCAAGTATCGTTATTTAGATCTACGACGCGAAGGTCCTTCTAAAAATCTGCGATTGCGCTCAAAGGTCACTTCAGTAATTCGTTCGGTTATGGATGACGAAGATTTCTTAGAAATTGAAACGCCATATTTGACCAGATCAACTCCAGAAGGCGCCCGCGATTTCTTGGTTCCAGTACGACTACAGCCAGGCAGTTGGTACGCACTTCCACAATCACCTCAATTATTCAAACAATTATTGATGGTTGCTGGAATGGAACGTTATTACCAAATTGCTCGCTGTTTCCGTGATGAAGATTTTCGCGCTGATCGTCAACCAGAGTTCACTCAGTTAGATATTGAAATGTCATTCGTTGATCAAGAGGACATATTGAAAGTCGCTGAAAAAATACTTGCTCGAGTATTTGAGAAAGTTGCGGACTTTAAGATTCAACTACCAATTCCGCGCATGACTTATTGGGAAGCGATGCGTCGCTTCGGTTCAGATAAGCCAGATTTGCGTTTTGCAAATGAATTAGTTGATTGCACAGAATTTTATTCCGATACGACTTTCAGAGTATTTCAGGCTGACTATGTTGGCGCTGTTGTTATGCCTGGTGGAGCTGATTCACCAAGACGCGAATTAGATGCTTGGCAAGAATGGGCAAAGGCGCGAGGCGCAAAGGGTCTGGCTTATATTCTTGTCGGAGCTGATGGAACACTTAGTGGTCCAGTCGCGAAAAATTTGTCAGAGAAAGAAGCTGCAGGAATTGCGAGCCACGTAAGTGCAAAACCAGGAGATGCTATTTTCTTCGCTGCCGGTGATCGAGTTTCTTCGCTCAATCTTCTTGGCGCTGTTCGCCTAGAGATTGGCAAGCGCTGCAATTTAATTGATGAGAAAGCCTGGAATTTCCTCTGGATTGTTGATGCTCCAATGTTCGAACAGGTTGATAGCGCGGATGTGAATAGTGGTTGGACTGCAGTTCACCATCCGTTCACGGGTCCGAAGCCAGAATTTGCCGAAACTTTCGACAAGAATCCTGGGGCTGCCCTGGCTTACGCTTATGACATAGTTCTAAATGGAAATGAAATTGGGGGTGGATCGATTCGTATTCACGACCGAAAGATGCAGGCCCGAGTTTTTGACACGATCGGACTTTCAAAAGAAGAGGCCGAAAGTAAATTTGGCTTT
>Ga0194060_10002052_pt1 | contig 14379 bp, 13 predicted proteins | sample SepL225m_MetaG_FD_163427 | JGI IMG/M metagenome (GOLD analysis project Ga0194060, IMG submission 163427) | Anoxic zone freshwater microbial communities from boreal shield lake in IISD Experimental Lakes Area, Ontario, Canada - Sep2016-L222-5m | ecosystem: Environmental > Aquatic > Freshwater >... | reverse complement strand
TCATGTCGGTGCGCCTCGATCCCGTATCGTCTGTTTGGACGGTTCATGCTGAAACCGGCGGAAGTATGGTCTGCCGCTACGCTCACCCTCATGCCGAAAGGAAAGCCCATGTCAGCCAGAACAGACCCGCACAAGCTTGCCGCGATCCTCGGCGACTGGCTGGCAAAGCGCCATCCCGACGCGACCGGAATCGCCGTGAGCAACCTGCGCAATCCCGCCCAGGGCTTCTCCAACGAGACCTGGCTGTTCGACCTGGACTGGGTGCGCGACGGCAAGCCGGCGGTGCAAGGCATGGTGCTGCGCATCGAGCCGAGGGCAGCGGGTACCTTTCCCGATTATGACGTTTCGCTGCAGTATCGCTGCATGGAAGGTTTGCAGGGCAGCGCCGTGCCCGTGCCCCGGCTGTTCGGCTTCGAGACCGGGACCGGCCTGCTCGGAGCGCGCTTCTATCTGATGGAGCGGATCGACGGTCAGGTGCCCAACGAAAATCCGCTGTATCACGTCGAAGGCTGGATGCACGCACTGAGTCCGGAACAGCGCGCGGCACTATGGATGGAGGGCATCGACCTCATCGCCAGGATAGGCAATGTGGATATCGCCGGCGGCAGCTTCGACTTCCTCGATCAGCGGCAATTCGGCGCCACACCGCTCGAGCAGATGCTCGGCTATTTCCGCAACCATATGCTCTGGGCGGAAAGCCTCAACCGGCCCTACCCGCACCTGCATCGCGCCTGTGACTGGCTCGACGCCAATCGCCCCGCCGACCAGCCTGCGGGCCTGTGCTGGGGCGACGCCAAACTGGGCAACTGCGTCTACCGCGACGGCCGCCTGGTGGCGGCTCTCGACTGGGAAGGCGCCCACCTCGGCAGTCCGGTGGTGGACCTGGCCTGGTGGCTGAGCATCGACCGCTGCCTCAGCGAAGGCTATGGCGTGCCGCGCCTGGCGGGGCTGCCAAGCCGCGATGCGAGCGTGGCACGCTGGGAGGCCGCTTCCGGCAGGAAAGCCATGAACCTCGAATACTACGAAGTGTTCAGCGCCTTCAAGCTGGCCAGCATCATGGCCCGCATCGGCACCGTATTCCAGCAGCGCGGCCTGCTCCCGCAGGGCTTCCGGATGGACACCGACAATGGCGCCGCCAAGGTGCTGGCGCTGCTCGGCGACCGGCACGGCTACTGACGATTCAAGCGGGCTGATCGCCTAGCGCGATTTTGCCCCGGCGCGGATCAGATCCGACGCCCGTTCGGCGATCATGACGACCGGCGCATGGGTATTGCCGGAGGTCAGCGCCGGCATCACCGAGGCATCGATGACGCGCAGACGGCCCACACCGCGCACCCGCAGTTCCGGGTCGACAACGGAATCGGCATCGCTGCCCATGCGGCAGGTGCCGACCGGGTGATGCACGGTCACGCCGACACGCGCGGCGAAATCAAGCAACTGCTCGTCCGTGGAGGTCGCTGCGCCGGGATAGACCTCGGCGGCAACCAGAGCACCCAATGCCGGCTGAGCGGCGACCCGCCGCGCTATCTTCATGCCGGCCAGGATAAGGCCGCGGTCATGATCATTCGACAGGTAGTTGAAAAGAATGCCCGGCGCCGCAGCGATGTCGGGGCCGCGCAGGTGCACCTTGCCGCGCGCCTCGGGCTGCAACAGGCAAGGCGCCATGGTCAGGCCGGGAAACTTGTGCGGCTGCCGGTAGGCAACGTCGCTCGGATTCAGCTCACCGGTCACCGGCAGGCAATGGAACTGGATGTCCGGCCGTGCCGCTGCGGCCGCGCTCCTGACGAAGGCGCCGACCTCGGCCCCCGGCAGGGTCATGGCACCGCGCCCGGACATCAGGTAGCGCAGCACTTCGCCGACCAGCCTGATGCCCTGCAGGCGGTTGTTGAGGCTCGGCACGCCGGGCTTCAGTTGCCACATCATGGGGATCAGGTAATGGTCCTGCAGATTTGCCCCCACCGCGGGCCGGTCGAGCAGGAGCGGGATACCCTGCGCCTGCAGTTCGCTGCCCGGACCGATGCCGGAGAGCATCAGCAGGCGCGGCGAATCGATGGCCCCGGCGCTGAGCAGGACCTCGCCGGCGGCCAGCGCAACGCAGACCTGCCCGCCGCGCCGGTATTCGACTCCGCTCGCCACACCATCCTTCATCAGCACACGGCTGCAGAGGGCGCCGGTGATGACGGTGAGATTGGGCCGCTGCCGCACCGGGTCGACGAAAGCGCGCGAGCAGGACCAGCGCTCGCCCTTGCGCGTGTTGGCCTGGTAATAGCCGGCGCCTTCCTGGCTGGCACCGTTGAAATCGGCGTTGTGCGGGAAACCCGCTTCGACGAAGGCGCGGATGACGGAATCGCTGACCGGATGCTTGTCGGTCAGGTCCGACACCGGCAGGGGACCGCCGACGCCGTGAAACTCGTCGCGCAGCGTCTGCTGGTCCTCCGACTTGAGAAAGTAGGGCAACACCGAGCGCCAGCCCCAGCCGGCCGCCCCCGCCGCCTCCCAGTCGTCATAATCCCGGGGCTGACCGCGGACGTAGAGCATACCGTTGACCGTGGAACAGCCGCCGAGTATCCGGCCGCGCGGCAATAGCTGGCCGCGCTGATGGGTACATGGCTCAGGATCGGTCTGGTACTGCCAGACATACTTGTCCATGAGGATCATCTTGCCCCAGCCGGCAGGCATGCGCGTCATCAGGTCGCCATCCTTGCCGCCGGCATCGAGCAGCAGCACCCGCGTGCCGGAGTCCTCGCTGAGCCGGTTGGCCAGCACGCAGCCGGCGGAACCGGCGCCGACAATGATGTAGTCGTAATGTCCCGTTGTCATGGCAGCATGTCTCCTCTTGTTGGCCGGCCATCAGGCCTGATCGGTCGAGTGTCTCAAAAAAATGAACACGACGCCCCCGACTTCGCCCAAAATGGGCGAGGAGCCGGCTGGCAAGGCTTTCTCTTCATCCAGCGTATGACTTCGCCCCATGCCCCCTGCAATCCCGTCAGCAGACTTCGATCAACGTTTCGAGCGCGCCTTCGGGCTGGCGGCCTACGTATCGAACCGCTATATCGTCAGCCACATGCGCAGAGTGATGCTTGAACTCGGCATCGATCTTGATAGCGCCTTTATTCTAGGGACATTATCGCAACTGAATGTGGCCGCCCAGTTTCCGCCAGGCGTTGATCCCCTGCTCCGGCTCGATGTCTCCGGGCTGGTGCCGGATCCACATCTGACGCCGGTCCGGCTTGCCGACCTCAGCCAGATAACTCAGTTGCCGCGCGAGACGGTGAGGCGCAAGCTGGAAAAGTTGCGGAAGCTCGGCAAAGTGGAACGCACCGCCGCGGGAGCCTGGCAACTCAGCGATACCAACATGGATGAGGCAACCCGGGCATTTACCCGGGAAACCGTGCTGCGCCTGCTCGCAGTCGCGCAAGACGTGAACAAGGTGCTCGGCTATTGATGCGTCTGCATGGGGCTGAGCGCAATGAAGGCTTATCGAGCCCGTTGTTTTGCCGGGCCGCTTGCGGCGAATCGTCCGTTTGGACGGTTCCCCCTTCGGATGCGCAGACTAGAGTCGCAAAAATGGCGCCTGCTGCATCTGCGGCGCACCCATTTCAACCCTTGCGAGTTCATGCCCATGACTACCAATGACAAGGTTCTGACCCGTGTTGACGGCCACATCCTGCACGTCACCATCAATCGCCCCGAACGCTACAACGCCATCGACAGCGAAACCAACTTCGCCCTGGAAGCCGCCATGTCGCGCTTTGCCGCCGACGACGACTTGTGGGTCGCGGTGATCAGGGGTGCCGGCGACAAGGCCTTCTGCGCCGGCGGCGACATCAAGGCGATGAACACCGCAGCCGGCGGCGGCGAGCCTTATCGCATCCCGCCCACCGGCTATGGCGGCCTCACCAGCCGCTTCGACCTGAACAAGCCGGTGATTGCCGCCGTCAATGGCATCGCCATGGGCGGCGGTTTCGAGATCGCCATCGCGGCCGACATTGTCATCGCCGCCGAGCATGCCGTGTTCGGCCTGCCGGAACCCCTGATCGGCGTCGTCGCCTACGCCGGCGGCATGCACCGCCTGCCGCGCCAGATCGGCATGAAGCGGGCCATGGGCCTGCTGCTCTCGTGCGACAGCGTGGATGCGCGCACGGCCCTGGACTGGGGGCTGGTCAATGAAGTGGTGCCGGCCGCGCAACTCGACGAGGCGGTAGCGCGCTGGACGCAGAAGCTGCTTCGCGCCGCGCCGCTGGCCCTGCGCGCCACCAAGGAATGCGTGCGCAGCGGGCTCGACCTGACCCTGGCCGAGGCCATCGCCGGCCAGGAAAATGGCGGCTACCCGGCGCTGGAAAAGATGCGCCGGAGCCATGACGCGCTGGAAGGCATCGCCGCCTTCGCCGAAAAGCGCCCGCCGCGCTGGACCGGTTCATGAGCGGCAGCATCGGGCCGCTGGTGGCTGCCGACGAGGGTTTCACCCATCAGATCGTCGACACCTTCGCCTCGGTGCAGCAGAGCGATTACGCCTGGACGGAGAAGGTCTGCGGCATGGTGGCGGCGCGCGACGGTTCGCTGTCGATCGGCTTCGGCTTCGGCAAATACACCAATCGCGACGTGGTCGACGCCTACGGCGGCGTTTCGCGCGGCGTCGAGCAATGGACGGTGCGCGCCAGCCGCACGCTGTCCTCCCGGGTCGATGACATCAACGTCGGACCCTTGCGCTACGAGATCATCGAGCCGCTCAACAAGATCCGCGTCATCCTGGAAAAGAACGATGTGCAGCCCGTCGCCTTCGACCTCGTGCTCGAAGGCGTGGTGCCCTGCACGGTGGAAGAACGCGAGGACCGGCGCACGCTCACCGGCTATCGCCACAGCGCCGATCAGATCCGCTATCACCAGACCGGCATCGCCCGCGGCTGGATCGAAGTGGATGGCGAGCGCCGCGAGGTGAACGCGGACGACTGGCTGATGACGCGCGACCACAGCTGGGGCGTGCGCCCCAGCGTCGGCCTGCCGCTTGCCGACCTGCCACCCGATCCGATGGACGGCGCCAACATGAAGGCGCTGGCGCTGTGGAATCCGCTGCTGTTCCAGGGGCCCGCCGGCGACCGCTACGCCTTCATGCACTACTACCTGCTCTATACCGGAGCAGGTTTCCGCCACCAGAAGATCCAGGGCGGCTTCGAATTCGCCGACGGCCGGCGCGAACTGCTGAGCGACATGCAGCCGAAGCTGCGCTTCGATCCGCGCAACCGGCGCTTCCTCGAAGGCGAGTTCCATCTCACCATGAGCGACGGCCGCCAGCGCCTGCTGACGGCGCGCGCCCTGGGCGATACCGGCTTTCACCTCGGCGCCGGGCTCTACCTCGGCTTCGACGGCAAGCGCCACGGCTCCTACCGTGGCAAGCTGCTGGTCGAAGGCGAGCATTTCAGCGATTGTTCGACGCCGGAGAGCGTCGCCCGCCTCAACCAGTTCCGCGATTGCCTGATCGTCGTCACCGACCACGAGACCGGCGCCACGGGTTGGGGCAATTGTCAAACCTACGTCTCGGGCGCCTGGCCCGAATTCGATCTGGAGGAGAAATAACATGCATTTTCTACGCGCCATTGTCTTGCTGCTTGCGGTCCTGGCCACGGCTCACGCCGCCGACCGCCCCAACATCCTGGTGATCATGGCCGACGACGTCGGCCCGACCAATGTCTCCGCCTACAGCCAGGGTCTCATGGGGCAGACGCCCAACATCGACCGCATCGCCCGCGAGGGCATGCTGTTCACCGACCACTACTCCGAACCGAGTTGCACGCCGGGCCGCGCCGCCTTCATTACCGGCCAGTACCCGATACGCACCGGCCTGACCACTGTCGGCCTGCCCAACTCGCCGGTCGGCATCGACAAGCGCGACCCGACCCTGGCCGAGGTCCTCAAGCCACTCGGCTATGTCAGCGGCCAGTTCGGCAAGAACCACCTCGGTGACCGCGACGAGCACCTGCCGACGGCGCACGGCTTCGACGAATTCTTCGGCAACCTCTACCACCTCAACGCCGAGGAGGAACCCGAGCAGCTCGACTATCCGGCGAAGGAACTGGCCAAGTACAAGCCGCGCGGCGTCATCGACTCCAAGGCCGGACCGGACGGCTACATCCACGACACCGGCCCGCTGACCAGCAAGCGCATGGAGAGCGTGGACGACGAGTTCACCGCGCGCACCATCGGTTTCATGGAACGCGCCGTGAAGGAGAAGAAGCCCTTCTTCGTCTGGCACAATCCCTCGCGCAATCACATCTACATCCACTCACGGCCGGAATTCATTGCCGCCGCGGCCAAGGATTCGTCGGAGGAGGATATCTTTCGCGCCGGCATGATCGAGCTCGACGGCCATGTCGGTCAGATATTGAAGAAGCTCGACCAGTTGGGCGTAGCGAAGAACACCATCGTCGTGTTTACCTCCGACAACGGGCCGATGACCTATCACTGGCCCCAGGCCGGTACCACGCCCTTCCACGGCGAGAAGGCCTCGACCTGGGAAGGCGGCGTGCGCGTCCCGACCGTCATCCGCTGGCCGGGCAAGGTGCCCGCGGGCGCAATCTCGAACGGCATCCAGAGCCACCTCGACCTGTTCACCACGCTGGCCGCCGCTGCCGGCATCAAGGATGTCGCCGCCGACCTGCGCGCCAGCCATCACGTATACATCGACGGCATCAACAACCTGTCGCACTGGCAGGGCCAGGGCCCATCGCTGCGTGAAAACTACATCTACTACAACGAGTCGACGCTGTCCGCCCTGCGCTGGCACCAATGGAAGGTCCATGCCAAGGAAAAGAACGGCTTCTTCGACTATTTCCGCGAGAGCTCGCTGCTCTTCAACCTGAAAATGGATCCCTTTGAACAGCACGGCGGCCTCTATTCCAATATCATGGTGCAGAAGAAAGCCTGGATCGGCGGCATCATGCGCGACATCATCACCGACCACATCCGCTCGTTGCACGAGTTCCCGCCGCGGCAAAAGGGCGGCTCGCTGCGCGGCGGCATGGAACTCGTGAAGTAGGCCGGCAGACCCGACCTGGAGTCATAGGCTCTTAATGGCCTCGTCGCGCCGCAGCACGCGCTGGCTGCTGCTTGCGGCACTGGCCTTGCCGCTGCCGGCGCCGGCAGCCGACTACGTCGACGAAGCCGCTTGCGCCGCCTGCCACCCGGCGCAACAGCAGGCCTGGGCTGCATCGCAGCACGCCCGGGCGATGCAGCCGGCAACGCCGGCGACGGTCTTGGGCGATTTCTCCGGGGCCCGCTCGCGCCATGACGGCGTCACGGCGCGGGCCTATCGCCGCGACGGCAAGTATCTGATGGAGACCGACGGGCCCGACGGCAAGCCGGCGAGCTTCGAAGTCAAATACGCCTTCGGCCTCGAACCGCTGCAGCAGTACCTGGCCGAATTGCCCGGCGGCCGCCTGCAGGCCCTGCGCCTGGCGTGGGACGTCAGGCAGGGCAAATGGTTCCGGCTGTATCCGCAGGAGAAGCATCTCGACCATCGCCACCCCCTGCACTGGACACGCGCCGCGCAGAACGCCAACAGCAATTGCGCCGTCTGCCACACCACGGCCATGCGCAAGAACTACGTCGCCGACGGACGCCGCTTCGAGACCCGCTGGGCCAGCCTCGGAGTCACCTGCCAGGCCTGCCATGGTGCCGCCTCGGCGCACATGGAGTGGGCTGCATCGGAGCCGCGGCCGGCGGCCGGCAAGGGGTTCAGCGCCAATTTGAGCGGCCCGGCGCAGCTCGACAGTTGCGCCCCCTGCCATGCCATGCGCACGCAACTCCTGGCCGACCCCGAACCCGGGGCGCCGCTGCTCGACCAGTACCTGCCGATGCTGCTCGACGAGGGCCGCTATCGGGCCGACGGCCAGCAGCAGGATGAAGTGTTCATTTACGCCTCCTGGCTGCAGACGCGCATGCACGCCGCCGGAGTGCGCTGCGGCGACTGCCATGAGGCGCATGGCGGCAAGCTCAGGGCGCCCGGCAACGCAGTCTGCGTCACCTGCCACAACGCCACGGGCCCGGCTGCCGGCAGCCATGTCGATACGCGTGGGCTGCAGCGCAAGGACTATGACTCGGCGCAACACCACTTCCACCGGCCCGGCACCCGCGGCAGCGCCTGCGTCGATTGCCACGCGCCGACGACGAGCTACATGGTGGTCGATCCGCGCCACGACCACAGCTTCCGCATCCCGCGTCCCGACCTGACGGCGGCCATCGGCACACCCAATGCCTGCAACAGCTGCCACGCCAAACGTGACGCGGCCTGGGCGCAGGCGCAGATCGTGCGCTGGTATGGCAAGCCCGCAGCGCAGAAGCCGCACTACGGCCTGGCGCTGGCCGCCGGCCGCAATGCCGCGCCCGGTGCCGCCGACGGATTGCTTGCCCTCGCCGCTGATGTCACGCAGCCGGCCATCGTCCGCGCCACGGCGCTGAACCTGCTGCGACGCTATCCGGGCCGCGACGCCTGGGCTCTGTATCGGCAGTCGCTGGGCGATGCCGATCCTCTGGTGCGGCGCGTCGCCGCCCTCGGCCTGGAAGCACTGCCGCCGCGCAACCGTATCGGGCCGCTGACGCCGCTGCTGGACGACCCGCGCCGCGCCGTGCGTATCGAGGCGGCGCGTCTGCTGGCCGCTGCTGCCCTGCCCGATTCGACCCGATCGAGCTTCCAGCGTGCCTTCGACGAGTACCTGCAGGCACAGAATGAAAACGCCGAACGGCCCACCGCCCAACTCGCGCTCGGCGATGTTCACGCCGCGCGCGGCGACAGCGTCCGCGCCGAGGCCGCCTATCGCGAGGCCATCGCGCTTGAACCCGGCTTCGTCCCGGCGTATGCGAACCTCGCCGAACTTTTCCGCTCAAGCGGGCGCGAAGACGCTGCGCTGCAACTGCTGCGCAAGGGCATGCAGGCCGCGCCGGGCCAGGCGGGACTGCACGAGGCCCTCGCCCTCGCCCTGGTGCGCCGTGGCGACAAGCCCGCGGCGCTGCGCCTGCTGCAGCGGGCCACCCGCCTCGCCAACGCCCAGGCGCACACCTACTACCTTTGCGCGCTGTTGCTGCATGACAGCGGCCGCGAGACTGATGCCAGGTCGATGCTGGCGACGGCATTGCACAAGCATGGCGGCGACCGCGATCTGCTGCTGATCCAGGCGGCCTATCAGCGTCAGGCCGGCGACCTCCGCGGCGCCGGCCTGACACTGGCCCGTCTGGCGGCCATCAACCCCCACGACCCGGCGCTGAGCCAGCGCCAACAGGAGACAAAACCTTGATCAAATCCATCAGCCTGATCCGGCGCAAGGCCGGCGTAACGCCCGAGGAATTCAGACGTCATTACGAGGAAGTGCATGCGCCGCCGGCATTGACCTGTCTGCCGGGACTGAAGAAATACGTGCGCAACTACGTCGTCGGCGATGTGTTCGGCGCCCCCGCCGATTTCGACGTGGCGTCGGAGTTCTGGTACGAAAGCGCGGACGACGTCAAGGCCAGCCTGGCCTTCTACCACTCCCCGGCCGGGCAGGTGCTGCGCGACGACGAACTGCTGTTCATGGACAAGGATTCGATCCGCGCCTGCCGGGTGGTGGAGTGCGGCGGGGAGGTCGCCGGATGAGTCGCCCGACGGTACTCATCACCGGCGCCAGTCGCGGCATCGGCAAGGCCACGGCGCTGGCCTATGCCCGCGCCGGCTATGACGTCGCCATTACGGCGCGCACCGAGGTCGAGGGCCAGCACAGTCAGTACAGCCTCAGCGGCCGCGATGGCAACACCCTTCCCGGCAGCCTGGCGACGACGCTGCGCGAGATCGAGGCCTGCGGCGCACAGGCCCTGGCAGTGCGCATGGACCTGCTCGAACCGGCATCGGTCGATGCCGCGGCGGACGCCGTTCTGGCGAAGTTTGCCCGCCTCGACGTGCTGATCAACAACGCCATCTACCAGGGCAGCGATCTCAATGCGCGTTTTCTCGACCTCGATGCCGAGGTTCTCGCCCGCGTCTGGCAAGGCTACGTTGCCGGACCGGTGCGCCTGACGCAGCGCCTGCTGCCGCGGATGCTGACACAGGGCGGCGGCACGGTGATCAACGTCACCTCGGGCGCCGGCGAGAGCGATCCGCCGCTGGCCGCCGGCCGCGGCGGCTGGGGCTATGCCTACGGCGCGGCCAAGGCAGCGGTGTCACGCCTGTCCGGCGTACTGGCCATCGAGCATGGCGAACAGGGCATCCGCGCCTACACGGTCAATCCCGGCGTAGTCAGCACCGAGGCACTGCACGCCACGCTCGGCGAAAACGGCGCCCTGTTCAAAAAGATCGGTGCCGCACCGCCCGAGGTGCCGGCCCGGGTCATGCTCTGGCTGGCGACGGACCAGGACGCACCGGCACACCAGCGCTGTACCATCAACGCCCAAGCCTTTGCACTCCAGCACAACATCGTGCCGCCCTGGGCGGCAGAACGGAGCAAACCATGAACCGACGCAAATTCCTCGCCACCAGCGGCGCCCTGCTCGCTGCAGCCCAGTTGCCGCAAAGCGCGCAGGCACGTGCCCTGGCCTACAGCGACTATGCCGGCTACGACGCGGTAGGACTCGCCGAATTGATCGCCCGCGGCGAAGTCAGCGCCGGCGAAGTTCTCGAAGCGGCGATCGCCCGCGCCGAGGCGGTGAATCCCGTCATCAACGCCGTGGTGCTGAAGCACTACGAACTGGCGCGCGCCGCCGTCAGCCGCGGCCTGCCCGCCGGCCCGCTGCGCGGTGTGCCGCTGCTGCTCAAGGATCTCGGCGTCGGCCTCAAGGGCACGGTGACGACCAACGGCTGCCGACCCTTCCGCGACGCCGTGGCAACCGAGAACAGCACCGTGGTCGACCGCTATCTGGCCGCCGGCATGGTGATCTTCGGCAAGACCGCCAGCCCCGAGTTCGGCCAGACACCCACCACGGAATCGCTTCTCTGGGGCCTCACGCGCAATCCATGGGACCTTGCCTACAGCGCCGGCGGGTCCTCGGGCGGCGCCGCTGCCGCCGTGGCAGCAGGCATCATCCCGGCAGCACATGCCAGCGACGGCGGCGGCTCGATACGCATTCCCGCATCGAATTGCGGACTGTTCGGCCTCAAGCCCAGCCGTGGCCGCCTGCCCTTCGGCCCGCGCGCTCTGGAGAGTTGGATGGGACTTTCCATGATGCACGTCATCAGCCGCTCGGTGCGCGACTCGGCAGTCCTGCTCGATGCCACGCAAGGCGCCGAGGCCGGCAGCCGCGTCGTCCCGCCGGTGGGCGCCGCGTCCTACCGCGCCGGGCTGGCTGCGCCGCTGAAACCGCTGCGCATCGCCCTGTGGGACAAGAACCCCTTTGGCTTGCCAGTGCATGCTGATTGCCAGGCAGCGTTGGCGCACGCCGCCAAGCTCTGCGCCGACCTCGGCCACCGCGTCGAACATGCCGCTCCGCAACTACCGGTACAGGAAATGTTCGCGGGCATGGGCGTGATGACCGGCACCGGTCTGCTGCTTAGCATCCGTGATCGCGAAAAGGCGCTGGGACGGCGCATCGCACCCGAGGAACTGGAAAAAGTCAATGCTCATAACCTGACCAAGGCAGCAGGCTACAGTGCCGAGGACCTCTATCGCGCCCGCGCCGCCTTCGATCGCGGGGGTCGCGTCCTCGACGAATTCTTCGGCACCTATGACCTTATCCTGTCCCCGGTAATGGCGATACCCCCACCGAAGCTGGGCGTGATGTCGCTCGACCAGGATTACGACAAGTTTGTCGCAGGGGTCATTAACTCATCTCCTTTCACCGCCCCCTACAACATGAGCGGACACCCGGCGATGTCGGTGCCGCTTTTCTGGAACAGCGCCGGCCTGCCCATAGGCTCGCAGTTCGCCGCGCGTTTCGGCGACGAACTGACCCTGCTGCAACTGGCGGCACAACTGGAACAGGCCGCGCCCTGGGCGGCACGGCGGCCCACGCTCGAGACGCGCAAGGGCTGACATGCAAACCGAGAATCCCTACAGCATTGCCGGCAAGACGGCACTCATCACCGGCGGCTCGCGCGGCATCGGCCAGGCCATCGCCGAACTGTTCGCCCGCCAGGGCGCCGAGGTCGTCATCTGCTCGCGCAAGCAGGCGGGTGTGGACGAAGTGGCGGCGGCGATACGCGCAGCCGGCGGCAAGGCACACGCCTTCGCCGCCCACGTCGGCAAGCTCGACGAGATTCAGTCCTTGTTGCGGCAGATGGAGGAACGCGGCCTGGCCGTGGACATCCTGGTTAACAATGCCGGCATCAGCCCGGCGGCAGGCCTCGATCTCTGCGACACGACGCCGGAACTGTGGGACAAGGTGATGGACGTCAACCTGCGCGGCCCTTTCTTCCTCACCGCGGCAATCGCCAAGCAGATGATGGCGCGCGGCTGCGGCGGCAGCATCGTCAACATCAGCACCACCTCGGCCCTGATGGCGCAGCCGGAGATCGGCACCTACTGCATCTCCAAGGCGGCGCTGAACACCATGACGCGGGTCTTCGCGCGCGAACTCGGCCCCAGCGGCATACGCGTCAACGCCATTTCCTGCGGCGTCATCAAGACCGCCATGGGCGACCACACCATGAACGACCCGCAGCGCTATGCCGACATGATGAAGGTCAATCCGCTGAAGCGCGTCGGCCTGCCGGAAGAGGTCGCCGCAGCCGCGCTGTTCCTCGCCAGCGATGCCGCCAGCTACAGCTCGGGACAGATCTTCCAGGTCGACGGCGGGGTGTTGAGCTGATGCCGGAAATGACAAATCGAGGCAATCGGAATTCGTGATTGATAGTTTGCCGTGCAGCGCACAATGTCATCTGCCTGGCGTTTGAGATGGAACGTGATGTCGCTGTTCGGCCAATAGCGGAAGTCGACCAGTGCTATTCCATATTCATGAACTCTTGCCTGTTGCGACGTTGTAGTCGATTGACAGGGGCGATATGCTGAGTCATGGCTGCATCCAAACCACAGAAGGCCCAGGACGTATCAACCCGTTTGGCAAGGAAACGGCGAAACGGGATTCTGAGGCGAGAGGTGTGGATGGATAGTCAGGGCAAGGTAGTCCGTTACAACCTGGCGTATATCAACCATGACGTTTTTCAGGGTGACAACGGACGGGTGGTTGGTTACGACAACGCCCACGGTGTTCATCACCGCCATTCCAAGGGCAAGGTGGAGACTGTGGAATTTCAAAGTTTCGGCCATATCGAAGAGCGTTTCGAAGCGGATTGGTTGGCGTTCAGCAGAAAGGGCAAGAAATGAGGACCGTGATTAAAGTGGAAGGCCCGGAGGATTTTTTTAAGCGCGGAAAGATTGTGGCCAAGCTCGCCGATCAGGGCAAGGCGATTCCCCGCGAGCACATTATCGCTTTTGAAGATCCGGAAGATATGGCGCGCCTGATTACCACAGCGAAGTTGGCGCTTTTCAGAGAGATTCGTCAAAGTGCCGGGTCAATCACTGAGCTTGCTGAGCGACTACATCGCGATCGTAGCGCGGTCAAACGCGATATTGATGAACTGGAAAAAGCGGGGCTTATCGAAGTCCGGGACATGCCGCTACCTGGGCATGGGCGAAAGAAAGAAGTTCGTGCGGTGGCGGAGCAGATATTGTTAGCGATCTAACATGGTGTACGCTCCAAACGGCCAAACCCGGCCGGTCGAGGCAATCATTCCATTTCAATAATTGACGGCTTCAACAGGCGTAAGCGAAGCGAATTTTTACTGACAGCGAGTTGGAGTGCGGCGCAACTGTTAAGCGTTACTTAATAGTTCAATCCGAGGGCAATCGGGACGTCCAGCGCGCAGTGGAACACTACAACCTCCAGGCGATTATCGCTGTTGGCTTCAAAATCGAAAACCAACGTGCCGCGCAATTCCGCGCCGACAATGCTCCGTCGCCACCATCAAAAAGCCGTGGCGCAAAAAAAGTCGTGCGCCACGGAACATTTCTCCTGCAAGACGGGACTCAGTAAGCGGCCAAATGGCGGAGGCATCATAGTGGATTACCTGAGAAGCTACCTGTACTGCCGGAATAGTTCGCCATAAAGAAAATACGCGGACTGGCACGCCTGCGTATCATCGCGTGTGCACGTTTGCGGCAGGCATGGCGACTTTCGGGACAGACTACTGGTCTTCTTGCGATCTAGTGATCGCGTGGCGACAGATCGGAGCTTCGCTGACTGCTAGACCTTTACCCTGTGGAGAAAAGAACCATGAAAATGGCCTCGCCCTTGCTCGCTTCGGTGTTGTTGGCAACCTTGAGCACCCTGAGTCTCCCTGGATGCGCCGCCACAAATGACACCCCCGCCTCTTTACATCCACCAGAGACAGTCTCCGCGACAGCAGCATCGGCAACGCAGATA
>Ga0194060_10002051_pt1 | contig 14380 bp, 13 predicted proteins | sample SepL225m_MetaG_FD_163427 | JGI IMG/M metagenome (GOLD analysis project Ga0194060, IMG submission 163427) | Anoxic zone freshwater microbial communities from boreal shield lake in IISD Experimental Lakes Area, Ontario, Canada - Sep2016-L222-5m | ecosystem: Environmental > Aquatic > Freshwater >... | reverse complement strand
TTGTTCAACTGGTCGAATGTGGGCAGCCCACCGGAACGCCGAACTGCAACCACTGCCGCACCGACCTTATGCCTCAGCAAACCATTATTTACACCGGCAACATAAAACGCGCGATCCATAAATGACTTCAATGTTCCGGCCATAGCCGCATAATGAACTGGCGAGCCGAAAATAATACCATCGGCCTGTTTCATCTTCTGTATCCAGTCATTAACCTCATCTCCAGGCAAAACACACTGCTCATTTTTGTTTCTAGCACACTGACTACAGGCGGTACAGCCTCGTATTATTTTATTGCCGACATGAATTATCTCGGTTTCAATATTCTCTTTTTCCAGTTCAGCAGTAACCATTTTAATGGCATGCCAGGTATTACCTTCCTTGTTGGGACTACCGTTTAACGCCAAAACCTTCATACAAACCTCCCTTTGATTACTGCGTTATAGTTCAGTGGGCATACATACGTTTCGGGACGAATTTGTTTCGGCTCCGCAGTTTTCACATTTTACAGTCGGGTTCTCTGTTATCTGCCGAATGATATCCCACTCCTGCTGGCTTTCCAGTTCACACATATGACCAGAATGAAATTCAGGCTGAGTGCAGGGCTTTTTTGTAGATTTCTGAGTCATGATTTTCTCCTTATAAATAGCGAATGCACACTATGACCTACTTTACCCCCACTGTCAAAAACGACCGTCGTTGTTTGCCCTATGCCGTCATTTTCTATGACGGTACGCGCATCCATCCCCACCCATTCACCTTCTGGTTGACGATGCAACCCGAGAGTCAAATCGACTGGAACAAATGTCCATGAACGAACGTCAAGTTCAGCGCTAACCCCATTGGCAGAATCTACCATCAGCATGAGTGCTTCAAGCGGGTCGATTGCAAGGTTTTCTACCAACGGAATACGGGGTTTGCTCCAGACGGTTGCGGGCCCCAATGTATCATAACTACCGCTGGTAAACCGCCAATCTATGGCTTCACCATATGGAAAATAGCGGACACCCTGAAATGATTTGTAGATCTGCGGCTCCGGTAACATCGGCACTTTATATGAATCCGATAATACCGTTGTTGCTCCCGGCTCTGAAATAAAGCGCCAGGCGTGGGCAATCAAAAATGTTTTACCTTCTGCTCTGTACTCTCCACGAAGCAGCTCAATCCGTTTACCTCCACGAACGACTTCTATCGATATTTCGCATGGTTTTACCGGAACAGCACTCAAGATCTCGATAGTCACCCGTGTGATCTTCAAAGGAAGAGATGATGGATAGGTACGCAGTGCATGTGTCAGCAATGCCGATGGCGGACCTCCATGTTGAAGCTCTGGAGACCAAGGACCTATGGTAGCCTCGCTCGGCTCAAATGTGTTTTTTCCTGTTTGCCTGAAAAATGCTGCCGGTAAAACAATCATTAAGCACCTCGGTTACTACTGTTTGGTCATTAGTGGTGCATTCTCACGTCCGCTGTACTACCCCACGAAAAATCTGTTTCAACCACCCATAGCCACTTACCAGTATGATGCCGGCAATGACAAACAGCGCACCGGTAAAAAAACTCGGATCAAGAGTTTCGTTTAATAACCACACCCCAAAACCCATACCAAATAGAGGTGTCATAAACGAAAACACCCCCAACCTGGATGCTATATAGTTACGCAGCAACCAGAACCAGACAAGAAAACTTGCAAATGACACCACCAGCGAATGAAAAAAAAGGCTTCCCCATGCAAGAGGCGTACTTTTGAAACCGGTTTGTCCAAGCCAGATGGCTGCAGGAATCAACAGTACAAATGCACCGAGAAGTTGATACAGCAATGTCCGTGTTGCTGAGGTTGAAGAGAGACGTGAACAGCGTATTACCACAGTTGTTGCTCCCCACGCAATCCCGGCGAGAAGTGCCAGGAAATCACCCCATTGGGAGTTTACTTGTACACCGCCAGTTGTGGAGCCTCTTCCGAAGAACGCTATGGCAATACCGGTAAAGGCCAGCAAAATTCCAAGCCATTGTAATAACTGCAGTCGTTCCACAGGCAATTTCGAATGAAGGCCAAGGGCTGCAAAAAGGGGGGCGGTATAGAGAAAAACCACCACATGGGAGGCGCTGGTATGGCGTAATCCTTCACCAACAAAAAGAAATTCAAGCGCAAAAAGCAATCCGACGAGTAATCCAGGGCGCCACGTACCATCTTTAAGCAGAAGTCTTTCACCTCGAAAGAGCATCAATATCCCCACCAGGATCGCGGCGATGCCCGATCGCAGTGCGATCTGAAAGAGTGGAGCAATGTCCGATGCTGCGGCCTTGAGTACGACTTGCTGCAGTCCCCATATCATGCAAAGGAGAAACATTATCCCTATTGCCTGACCGTCTATCACTTTGCGGGTGTCTATGATTACTCCTCCTGATTATACTTTGCACGGCATGAATCGGTATTCGGTTTCTGCTTTGTTTTTTGAGTACTTTGTTATCGTAAATGCAGGAAGAGGCTATTTTCCGAACCTGCACTTAAAAAATAGCCCCTCTCTTTTTCTGTTTCTGTTTCGTTTATCGTTCCAACGCTCCAGCGTCCCGTATTGCCGCTTTCTGACCAACTGAAATATTTGGCCACTTTTTAAAGCTGTATTCTTTAAAATCAGTATGTTAGCTACAAATTCCGGACGTCCGGAATTCTCAGGTTTTTATCCACGCTCAAACCCGAAACGCCGCGTATCACCGGGGTTATTTCTACTCATGCTCGCACGTAAAGACACTCATGGCTTTTGTAGAGTGGGCAGGTTATATTGCCCACCAATGTTATATCGCTCCGCGTGGGCATGGTGAAACTATGCCCACCCTACTTGGCTATGCGACCCATTTATAATTCGCCCCGCAAACTTTTAACCATCTCGCGACCTTTTTCAGTGAGGCGATACTGCTGTAATCTGCTGTTAGGCTTTTCAGGAATAGTGTACTCCAACATACAGGCATCACGAAGGTGCGGTAATGCTTTCCGAAGATTCCCACTCAATTGCTTATGTCCCAAGGCTGATGCTATTTCTGCAGACGAAAGTGGTGTCGCCAGGCAGGCAGTCAAAATCGCTATTTCGACTTGTGCCTCGACTTGTGCCTCGACTTGTGCCTCGACTTGTGCCTCAACTTGATTTGGGTCAGCTTTGGCAAAGATTTGTGTATCTCCCTCTGGCTTTGACCTCGACTCTTCGCCCATTCTTATCACCGTCACTTCCAGTGCTGCAGGGTGTACTGGCAGTCGCACCATAAAATAGCTGTGATCGTTATCAAATTCAAATTCGGCGGGTGGCGAGCCGTTTTTCTCCATCGCTTCCATTATCTTGGGAATACCGGTGGAGCGTCCTTCAGTAAATTCCAGCTCTTTTAAAAACTCACCAATGCGACGGTTGCGGTACACGGGGAATGAATTCCCCGTATACCATCCATCTGTCGCTACGCGACGTAAGCAAAGGCGCTTTCTAGCACCGTGTGGAGTATAGCAAATGATCGGCCTCATCTCAGAGAGCAGAAACATGAAATCGTCAGGGAAGCGATCGATAAAGCAGTTAAAAACCAAATTTCCGAACGTTCGGAAATGACTTAACTATCTGAAATTATACAAAACAGCCTTCAAAAAAAACACTATTTAGCGAGAAACGGAGAAATCAATATCTTACACATCTTACACAAAAAACTGTATTCATCATAAGGCGAACGACAAAATATAACCTGTTTCGCGATTATTCAAGAAGAGCCTGATACGCGAGCACCTGAAAATCCTTTTCCAACGTATCGAAACTAACCATGTATTGCGCCATTAATATACCGATAAGCTCTTCTTTCGGATCTACCCAAAAATAGGTTTTCCCCGCACCTGACCAGCCATACTCCCCGATTGATCCAGGCAGCGAGGACTCGGCGACGTTCATGAGCACTCGTGATCCAAGACCAAAACCATAGCCGCTCCGCACTAATCCACCAATCCCGAATGGGAGGAGAGACTTCTGAATATGATTCTGGTGCATGAAGTCTACGATGTGAGGTGATAGTATGCGTACTCCATCCAGAACGCCTCGATTAAGCAGCATTTGCGCAAACCGCATATAATCGCTGGCTGTAGAGAAAAGCCCGTGCCCGCCACGAGCAAAGCTATGCGTATTATTTGAGGGATAGGTGGCTTCAACGTCTATAAGTTCATTAAAACCGTTCTTCCATGCCGAAAAGATTTGACTAAGGGTGGAGGTAGTAATATCAGGATGTCCGTACATGGTTGCGATACGATTATAATCACATTCTGGCACGGAAAAACCGGTACTGTTCATATTTAATGGAGTAAACAACCGCTGCTGAAGAAAATCCTGAAGTGGTTGACCGGAGAGTACCTCAACAAGATGAGCAATGACATCGGTAGCCATGCTGTAATGCCATGTAGTGCCAGGTTGGTAGGCAAGAGGAATCCGTGCCAGCTCACTGATCACTGATTCCAGTGAGCGATCCGCATTACTCATAAGGTTGGCACTGCGATAAAGTTCGCTCACCGGTGAATCTTCGAGAAAGTTGTAGGTCAAGCCTGCCGTATGCGTGAGCAAATCACGCACAGTTATGGGACGAGCAGGTTCTACCTCCACTCTTTCAGATAACGTGCCTTGCAGCACCTTGGTTGTGCGGAATGCGGAGATATATTTTGAAATGGAATCGGTGAGCTGGAAACGCCCTTCTTCATATAGTGTCATCAATGCTACGGAAATTATCGGCTTTGTCATGGAATAGATACGGAAAATTGTGTTATCAGACAGTGGCGTTTTGCGCTCACGATCTTGAAAACCGGCATGTTCACAATGTATGACACTACCACGCCGGGCAAGCATGGTAGTCACCCCTGCATACCCGTGGCTATCAATGTATGACTGCATGAAGGGTTTGATGCGGGCAAGCCGCTCTGCACTGCAGCCGACCGTTTCTGGTGACACTGGAGAATATTTCATAATGTTTCTCTCTAACACATCCTCTGAGGTAAAATCACAGCGGTTCTCCCAGCAGCGAATTTGGATAGGCTTTGACAATTCTGACATCGACAAAGCTGCCGATCAGAGAGCGATCTCCACTGAAATTAACAGTACGGCCGATATCCGCCTTGCCGGAAACCTGCCCTGGAAGCTTCCCTTCCCCTTCAACAAGCACAGACATAACGCTACCGATATAGATTTGGCTGATCTCACGAGTATGCCGCCGCTGCAGTTCCATCAGACGCTCAAGACGCGCCATTTTTAACGTACGGGGGAGATCATCAGCCAGTTCAGCGGCTTTCGTGCCGGGGCGGGGTGAATAGACAAACGAAAAAAGATCGATGTAGCGAACATCCTCCATCATAGAGAGTGTCTGCTCAAAATCGGCATCGGTCTCGCCCGGAAAACCGACGATAATGTCGCCGGTAAATACGATATCCGGCCTTAGCGCCTTAAGTTTTCCGACCTTGTCCAGATAGGATGCACGGCTGTAACCGCGCCCCATTCGCTTTAAGACATCATCACTGCCGGATTGAGCAGGGAGATGAATATGGCCGCTAAGTTTCGGAACGTCGCAAAAACAGGCGATCAATTCATCCGACATATCCTTGGGATGCGAGGTAGTAAAACGGATGCGATCAATTCCGTTAACGTCAGCAACCTGACGAATCAACTGAGCAAAAGTTGGCTCACTTTCCGATTTTAAACCGTAAGAGTTGACATTCTGGCCCAAAAGAATAACTTCTCTAACCCCTTCATCTGCAAGCTGCCTGACTTCGGTCAGGATATCCGACGAGCGGCGACTGATCTCGCGGCCACGAACATACGGCACAATACAGTACGAGCAGAAATTATCGCACCCTTGCATGACCGTCACAAAGCGCGAGAGACGAGACTCCCCCTTGATGGAGGGAAACAGGTCAAGCCGCTGGTCATTATCGATGAAAGAAGTCTCGGAGCGCCGCTCGCCACGCTCGGCACCGCGTACCATGTCCGGCAGCAGGTGCAGATTATGGGTGCCGATCACCAGATCAAGAAAAGGGAATTTACGGAGAAGCTCCTCACCTTCCTGCTGTGCCACGCAGCCGCCAACCGCAATAATCTGGCTCTTTCCGCCCCGTTTGTAGATCCGCAGATTAGCCAGTCTTCGATAGACTTTTTCCTCTGCACCGCCGCGCACACTGCAGGTATTAAGCAGAATCATATCGGATTTTGCCGGATCGTCAGTCGCAGCATAACCCAGGTCAGCCAGCATGGAAACAATCCGTTCGGAATCGTTGACATTCATCTGGCAGCCGAACGTTTCAATATATAGGAGCTTATATGGCATGGTAGAGCGGGATTTATAAGTGATAAGTGTGCTTAAAGTCAAATGTTTAGGCGTCATTATTGCTCATTCAGGAAAAAAATATACAGGGCATCGTGTGCTATGTTAGTATTCCAACTCTTTAAAAGTTGACTGTTATGGTCTGTTTTATAATGGAGTACGGCAATGTTGCTAGAAATAATAAATTCACCGTTAGATCTGAAAAAACTTAGGCCGGAGCAACTGCCAGGACTTGCTGCCGAGGTTCGTTCATTCCTTTTGAAAACGGTTTCTACAACCGGTGGTCATCTTGGTTCAAATCTCGGGACGGTAGAACTCTCCATCGCCCTTCACTACTGTTTCGATTCCCCCAATGACAGCATAATATGGGATGTCGGCCATCAGGCCTATACTCACAAAATTCTTACCGGACGGCGCGACCTTTTTCATACCCAACGCCAGTACAAAGGTATTTCAGGCTTCCCGAAACGCAGTGAGTCTGAGCATGACGCCTTCGGGGTCGGCCACGCCTCAACGTCGATCTCAGCTGGGCTTGGCATGGCTGCAGCGGCGGCAATTGATGGAAGGAAAAAACACTCCATAGCGGTTATCGGTGATGGTTCTCTGACCGGCGGCATGGCTTTTGAGGCGTTAAATCAGGCGGGGCATCTCAAGAAGAACCTGATTGTCATACTAAATGACAATGAAATGTCGATTTCAAAAAACGTTGGCGCTTTTTCTGCGTTTATTTCTCGGAAAATGACGGGGCGAAATTTTCGCGATTTAAAAAAAGAGATTCAGGTGCTTCTGACTCATATTCCGGCTATTGGCACAGATATTCTGCATTTTGCCCGTCGTGCCGAGAATTCATTGAAGGGATTTCTTACGCCCAGCGCACTCTTTGAAGCATTGGGTTTCGATTATATCGGACCACTGGACGGGCACAATCTGCAGCAATTGGTTGATGTATTCAACAATATCAATGAGCTTGATGGCCCGCTGCTTGTGCATATTATGACTACAAAAGGAAAAGGTTATAAACCTGCCGAAATGACGCCAGCCAAGTATCATGGTGTTGGGGCTTTTGATGTGGCCACAGGAAAAGGAGCGCCCAAGTCAGACATCAAATCATATACTGACGTATTTGGTGACACACTGGTCCAATTGGCGACAGAAGATCCTAAAATTATTGCCATAACTGCTGCCATGCCGGATGGTACCGGCCTTAATCAGTTCAGTCAGCGTTTTCCTGAACGTTTTTTTGATGTTGGAATCGCCGAGCAACATGCCGTGACGTTTGCAGCAGGCCTCTCTGCGGAGGGATTCAGGCCGGTAGCTGCCATATATTCAACCTTTCTGCAGCGCGCCTACGATCAGGTATTACACGATGTATGCCTGCAGGGTTTGCCGGTAACCTTCGCAATGGATCGTGCCGGATTGGTAGGTGATGACGGCCCGACGCATCACGGAGCTTTCGATCTTTCCTATTTACGGCATTTGCCCGGAATATCAATTATGGCTCCTAAAGATGAGAACGAGTTACGCCATATGCTTAAAACAGCCATTTATTCAGGCATGCCGATTGCGCTTCGTTATCCACGCGGTGCCGGTTATGGCGTAGCATTGGATCAAGACGTGCACTGTCTTGAAATAGGGAAGGGTGAACAGCTAATTTACGGCACTGATCTGACCATTATTGCAGTTGGGTCAACGGTTTACCCGGCACTTCGAGCGGCAGAAAAACTCGGAATAAAAGGCATTTCAGCTGGTGTAGTTAACGCTCGTTTTGTGAAACCGCTTGATAAGGAACTGATCCTTACTGTTGCCGGTCAGAGCGGCATGATCTTGACAGTGGAGGAAAATGCCTTGCAGGGTGGCTTTGGCAGCGCCGTTTTGGAGTTGTTTAATGATCACAATCTGCATAATGTAAAAGTGCGGCGTCTTGGACTACCCGATAATTTTGTTGAGCAGGGGAGTCAGGCGCAATTGCGTAAGGACGTAGGGATTGATGCGGAAGGGATTATTGCGGCTGCAGTAGAATTCATGAAGTGAGGGCGCCATGACTTTAGAGGAAGCAAGAAAAAAAATTATATTTGCCATGGATCTGCATGGTCTGAATGAAATTGACCGGTGGAGCGAAATACTGACTGATAAAGTAGGCATGTTTAAAGTTGGCAAGGAGTTGTTCACCTCCTGTGGCCCGGCAGCGGTCAAGGCTGTCCAGCGCCATGGCGGCAAAGTTTTTCTTGATCTTAAATATCACGACATACCGAACACTGTGGCGAATGCGATGCTGGAAGCTGCGCGCCTTGGCGTACAGATCGTCAATCTGCATGCGCTGGGTGGCGCTGAAATGATGGAAACCGCTGCAAATGCCGTACACAAGGAATTTCATGACGCTGAGTGTCCTAAGCTCCTCGCCGTGACCATCCTGACTTCATCCACAGTGGAAACGCTGAGACAGGTGGGTATTGAGCATTCTGTTCAGGATATGGTGGTACGTCTTGCCAGGCTTGCGAAAGCGTCAGGCATGGATGGTGTGGTAGCTTCTCCGCTGGAGATAAATCTGATCAGGGAAGCGTGCGGCCCGGATTTTCTCATTGTTACTCCGGGTGTACGCCCTTCTTTCGCTTCAGTAGATGACCAGAAAAGAGTTATGACACCTTTTGAAGCGGTGCGTTCCGGTGCAGATTATCTGGTGATCGGTAGACCGATTGCAAAAGCATCAGATCCATCACAGGCAGCAGAACATATTGCAGCAGAAATTGCGGACGGCACAAATTGAAGGGGGAGCTGATTTTTGGTGTTAACCCGGTTAAGGAGTCACTTCAGGGGAGACGCGCTGCTTACAACCTGTATGTTCAGATCAGTGCGACCGATCACCGGGTTGATAAAATTATCAGATTGGCTGAAGAGCGGGGAGTAGCGGTTCATCGCCGGGAGAAGGTTGATCTCACAAAAATGTGTGCGTCGTCCCATCACCAGGGTATCGCCCTGGAGGTGGAGCCTTTTTCATATGCGGACTTTGACGCTCTGCTGACTTCAATTAAACATTCCGGAAAAACCGGATTTATTCTGGTTCTGGATGCCATTCAGGATCCGCATAATCTTGGGGCGCTCATCCGCTCTGCCGCCTGTGCGGGGGTCGATGGTGTCGTTATTCCAAAAGACCGTGCCTGCGGAATTACCGCTGCAGCTGAAAAAACATCGGCAGGCGCAGTAGAGACTGTTCCGGTTGCCATAGTGACAAACATTGCGCAGACGCTTGAAGCACTGAAAAAACTTGGCTACTGGGTCTACGGTCTTGATGTCACTGCCCGACAGTCCCTTTATATCGCTGATTTTTCGGAAAACGTCGTACTGGTTGTTGGCGGTGAAGGAGAGGGGATCAGACCTCTAGTGCGGAAACAGTGTGATGTCGTAATGTCGATACCTCAGTATGGCGGGGTTGGGTCACTGAATGCTTCCGTTGCCGGGGGAATCGCACTCTTTGAAATAGCCAGAAAAATTAGGTAGCAATTGTTTTAGAGCGGCACAACAAATAAGGGAGGTATTCCATGCTTGAGTTACTTGAAAAGGCTGTAATGACGTCAATCGGTGTTGCAGCTATGACACAGAAGAAGGCTGAGGAGCTGGTTGCAGAAATGAAAGATCGCTGCAAGATCAGTGAAGACGAGGGGAAGCAGTTTATTGAAAAGATTCAGAACCTTGCGAAAGAGAGCAGGGAGAAGATTCAGGCTGTCGCCGAAGATGAAGTGAAGAAAGTCGTTGATAGGCTGGGGCTTGTTTCGCGGGACGAATTTGACAGATTAGCCAAACGTGTCCAGGAACTGGAATCGCGCAGCAGCAACTGATTCATGCTCCCATTTTTGAAGATAAACCTGAACATCCGCAGTATCAGGCGCTATCTGAATATTGTTCGGGTTCTCAGCAGTTACGGTTTTGATCATGTGCTTGAGGTGATTGGGCTTGCCGACGTCGTAGCGCGCAGCCGGAAGCTGTTTGATCAAAAGAGACCTGACATAGCCAGGCTTACTGCTGCAGAGCGGATGCGCCTTGCTCTGGAGGAACTTGGGCCGACCTTTGTAAAATTGGGGCAACTGCTCTCGACACGGCCGGATGTCGTGCCGCATGCTTTTGTGGTGGAGTTTGAAAAGCTGCAGGACAGCGTGCCAAGCTTCCCGTTTGAAGAGGCGCTGTCCCTTATCGCTACTGAACTGGGAGCACCTGTTGAGCAATTCTTTACGGAGATTGACCCTGAACCGCTGGCTGCAGCTTCAATTGCCCAGGTTCACAGAGCCAGGTTGATAACAGGTGAGGATGTCGTCATCAAGCTGCGTCGTCCCGGCATAGTTGCCGTGGTTGAAGCTGATATAAGTGCCATGATGGCGCTTGCTTCTCTTGCCGAACGGCATTTTTCCGGCAGTGATCTCTATGATCCGGTTGCTGTAATGCGTGAATTTGCCCGGACTATCCGCAGAGAGATGGATTTCTCCCGAGAAGCTCGTACAATCGAAAAATTCAGAGATAATTTTGTTAAAACTCCATGGATGTACTTTCCCAGGGTATTTTGGGAACAGACCTCCAAAGCAGTCCTGACCATGGAGTATATAGCCGGGGTGAAAATATCTGACAGGGACAGATTTATTGAACATGGACTTGACGGAAAACTGATCGCCCGGCGCGGAGCGGTCGCGTTTCTGGAAATGGTACTGACTCATGGTTTTTTCCACGGTGATCTTCATCCGGGAAATATTATGATTTTGCCTGATAACGTAATATGCCTGCTTGATTACGGGATAGTCGGACGGTTGGATGAAGGGCCTAAAACATTTCTTACCGATATACTCTCTGCAATTGTTAAGCGTGACATGGACGAGGTCGTCTCTCTCCTCATCTTTGCAGGGGATATGTCGGACTCGCTGGATAGTCGGTCGCTGAAACGGGATCTGTCCAATTTTATCGATGGCTACTACGAAATGCCGCTTAAAGAGCTCGAAGTTGGACGGATGCTGCTGGAGTTCATTGAAATAATAACCATGTACAGCATCAAAATACAGCCCGATCTTATGCTGCTGGTCAAGTCGCTGGTTTTGATCGAAGGAACCGGGCGTGCACTTGACCCCACCTTCGATATGGCTGAACACCTAAGGCCGTTCATTGTAAAGGAAATTCGAAAAAAAATCTCACCACGACTGGTCTCGCGAGAGATTAACCAGGTTCTGGTTTCCTACCTTAATCTGGCTAAAAACATCCCGCGAGACTTAAAAGAGATTATCAATCGCGTCAACCGTAACAAGTTTAAAATCGACCTTGAACATCGGGGTCTGGATAAATTTACCGCCGACTTTGACCGCTCAATCAACCGACTTTCAACAAGCATGATTCTGGCGGCCATGATCATCGGCTCCTCGATCAGCATGCAGACCGATAAAGGTCCAAAAATACTGGACCTCCCGGTGCTTGCGTTTATTGGGTATACGGTGGCGGGATTTGTGGGGCTCTGGCTGGTTTATGCAATTATTCGTTCCGGCAGGATGTAGATTGTCATTCCAATTGGGGTACTAAGGCAAACGGCAATATATAATACTTCCATTATAGACATAATAATGTCTATCTTGGCTATATGAAATTGGAACTTACATCAGAGGTAAAATGCACCATTCAGACCGGTGTTGGATTGCTGAAAGGAGCCGCCAAGCGCAATTTCATGGCTTCCGTTGTTCTACAACTGGTCCGACTTTTCGCACAACCCGTCTGTATACGCGCTTGACCGCCAAAGAAGTACGGCGGCAACTTTTGGAAAACAAAGGTTACAATCCGAGCCATGTCCCCAAAGAGCGCAGCATGCGTGATCTTTTGAATGTGCTCGGGTTTCATCCCCGGAAAGTAGTCAAAAGCAAACCCTTGCGTAAGATCAAGGAGACCGATGCCATATTCAATAGTGTCCATCAGGTGAATCAACAAGCCGACGACGATCCGGGAACAGTTCGCATATCCCTTGACACCAAAGCGATGGTGGTCATTGGCGATTTGAGCCGTGGCGGGAAGAGTCGCCAAGGTGAGCATGCTTTGGATCACGACCTGGAACCGGAACAGAAATTGACGCCATTTGGGCTGTTTAGACCTGATACTAATCAGACTTGGTTGTATTTTACGAGCGGTTCTGCGACAGCAGACTTTATGGTTGACCGTCTCCAGGAACACTGGCCAGAACTTAAAAAAACGGTAATACTCCACATACCTTGCTGATTAACGCTTCAAAGTAATTCCATCGCCTGTTACAGCTACGCGTCAGATCATTGGTATGTAAGAATCCGTCAACAAGTATGTGTTATCAGCTCACGTATTTTCCGTAACAGCTCAAACGGCATGATCGGTTTAGCTATTATTTCAACATCGGCACCAAACTCTCCTTCACGCAAGATTACGTCGCTGGGATGGCCGCTGACAAATATGAATTTCACGCTTCCAGACATCTCCCTTATTTCGTCGCTCGCCGCCTTGCCGCTCTTGCGGGGCATAACGACATCGGAAATCACCAGCTCGATTTCCTCCTTCCGGACGGCAAATTTTTCCACGGCATCCTGACCATCTATAGCGGTTATGATGGTGTAACCGGCCCGTGTCAAAAAATCTTCCAAAGCGCTGCGGGTATCCGCGTCGTCTTCTGCCACCAGAATTGTCCCTGAAGCCTTCTCTCTCTGATATACCTGTTCTTCAGGTTCGGCAGCAATCTCTTCCGAATCCACCAGCGGCAGAAACAACTGAAAGACGCTCCCTTTGCCCGGTTCGCTCTGCAGGTCGATAAAGCCGCCATGCTGCTTAATGATACCCATTACCATCGCCAGGCCAAGGCCGGTTCCCTTGCCAACTTCCTTGGTGGTAAAGAACGGATCAAAAACCTTGAGACTGGTCTTTGCGTCCATGCCGGTACCGGTATCTGTGGTCGTAATAATGGCATAACGGCCAAGCTCTCCGTAACCATGGTTTGCAATGAATTGCGCATCGATACACCCTGTTGAGGTAGCAATATTGAAAACACCGCCATCCGGCATCGCATCCCTGGCGTTGGAGGCAAGATTCAGCAATACCTGTTCCATCTGTACCGTATCGACGTTCACGCTAAGAGGATCAGCCTGAAGCGAAAGGGTGAAGGTGATGTTGTCACGGATAATCCGTTTGATGAATGAACCAACGGTTTCAATCAGGAGATTCAGGTTCTGCCGCTGCTGAATCATCTCCTGTTTCCGGCTGTACGCCAGCAGACTGTGAGTGAGCGAGGCGGCGCGAGAGGATGCCCGTGTGATTTCACTGAGATAGTTAAATACCTTATGATCCTTGTCTATTTCATACTGCGCCAGAGCTGTATAGCCATTTACCACGCATAAAATATTGTTCAGATCATGCGCCAACCCTCCGGCCAACTGCCCGATGGTTTCCATCTTTTGCGAATGAATCAACTGCGCCAGAACACTTTTCTTTTCGGTGATATCTTCTTTTACCCCCAGATAATGAGTGATGGTTCCATTATCGTCGTGTAGCGCAGAAATAATGGCTTGCTCAAGGAATATGCCGCCATCTTTGCGTCTATTGACAAACTCCCCTTCCCAAGTTCCCCCCGCAGTGATCGTTGCCCAAAGTTTTTTATACGTTTCAGGCGGAGTCTTGCTCGATTGCAGTACACGAGAATTCAGGCCGATAGCCTCTTCAGCAGTATATCCTGTAAGTTCGACAAACTTTGGGTTTACAAATTCAATCGTTCCTCGAGAATCCGTAATTACAATTGAAACCGGACTCTGCTCAACGGCGCGTGCCAGCTTGCGGATCCGGGTTTCTGCCTGTTTGCTGTCCGTGATGTTGCGGATAAAAGCCACAGTATGTCCACCATCAGACGGCCGATACTGGCCTCCGATTTCGACGTCAAAAATAAAACCATCCTTGCGCCGGTGGCGGGTCTCGAAACGAACCTCTCCCAGTTCCTTAATCTTTTGCATGCGAGTGGCCACGTCGTCGGCTGTATCGTCGGGGTCTATATCAGAGATGTTCATGGACAACAGTTCCTGTGAGCTATAGC
>Ga0194060_10002050_pt1 | contig 14386 bp, 15 predicted proteins | sample SepL225m_MetaG_FD_163427 | JGI IMG/M metagenome (GOLD analysis project Ga0194060, IMG submission 163427) | Anoxic zone freshwater microbial communities from boreal shield lake in IISD Experimental Lakes Area, Ontario, Canada - Sep2016-L222-5m | ecosystem: Environmental > Aquatic > Freshwater >... | reverse complement strand
GATATAAACGCTATACGCAAGGCTATACCTCTCCAAATCCCTGATCAAAAAACTCCACCAACTGACGGGCAGCCTCTTCGGCATCCTCGCCATCAAGCTTGAGAATCAACTTTGTGCCCTTGGGTGCAGCAAGACTCATCACACCAATAATGGACTTTGCATTGATCTCCGTGCCCTGCATCTCAATATAAAAATCGGATTTAAAGCGGGATGCCAGTTTGACAACCGCCGCCGCAGGCCTGGTATGCAGACCCGCCTTGTTTTTTACAACAACCTCCTGAACAATCACGACGTTACGCCCCTATTTAAATACGTTACAGTGTCTTCACCATTGCAATTTCGTCGCATGCCATCAGCTTGGGGCAATGCGTGCAATCCTTCCAAATCTTCTGGGGAAAATACTCTTTCCTGATTTCGCTGTAGCCAATCCGGCTGAAAAACTCACGGCTCAGCGTCAGAACAAAAACCTCCTTGACCCCCTCCTCGCGCAAAACCACCTCTGCCTTTTCAACAAGCAGTCGCCCGATCCCCTTCATTGTATAACGGTTAAAGACCGCCAGGGAGCGAATTTCAGCAAGTTTTTGGGTATAAAAGGCAATAGCACAGCAGCCAATCACCTCACCATTATATTCTGCTACAAAAAAGTTACGAATATTTTCAACAATATTATCCGGGGAACGCTCCAGCATAATCCCCTGCCGGGCGTACTCCACCGTGATTGCAGCTATCGCCGCAGCATCAACAAGACGCGCATACCTGACAAACAGTTCAGCCTGATCCATTGTTCAACCCACCTCTTCCTGAGATTCAACGACTCTTGTTCGACCTGACACCTCTCTCCAGAGTTCATCCTTAAGCTCTTTAAGCCCCACTCCAGAGACGGCTGAAATTGGAAGCAGCTTGACACCCTCTTCAAGAGCGGGAATCTCAAGATCTTCAGCAGCAATATCCATTTTAGTGATGACCACCATTCGTGGTTTTTCAAGCAGCCCCTTGTCAAATTTTTCCAGCTCCTCAAGAAGTGTCCGATACTCATCGGCAATATCAGGCGAATCGGCAGCAATGAGAATTGCCAGAATTTTTGTACGCTCAATATGACGCAAGAACTGCAAGCCAAGCCCCTTGCCCTCAGCCGCACCCTCGATGATTCCGGGAATGTCAGCCATAACGAACGATTTATACTCCTCATAACGCACAATGCCAAGATTCGGCACCAGTGTGGTAAACGGATAATCGGCAATCTTGGGCTTGGCGGCACTGATAACAGAGATGAGCGTCGACTTTCCTGCATTGGGAAAGCCGACCAGTCCAACATCGGCCATAAGCCGCAGCTCCATATCGAGCGTCAGCCCCTCACCTTTCTGACCTGGCTCGGCATAGCGAGGCGCCTGACGGGTTGGCGTGGCAAAATGCTGGTTTCCTCTCCCGCCCTTGCCTCCTTTGGCAATCAACAGCTCCTGCTCATCTCCAGTGAGATCAGCAATAATCTCATGGGTTTCGGCATTTCTGACAATGGTGCCACACGGTACATCAATCACAATATCAGCCCCGTCTTTTCCTGTTTTACGGGCACCCTGCCCGTGCACACCACGAACGGCGATGTACTTTTTTTTATATTTGAAATCAAGAAGGGTGGTCAACTGACGGTTGGTTCTGAGCCAGACGTGCCCTCCACGACCACCATCACCCCCATCAGGCCCCCCCTTGGGAACAAACTTCTCACGGCGAAAACTGACACACCCTTTTCCACCGTCTCCGGCCTGAACAACTATAGACGCACTATCAACAAACTTCACTCACACACCTGCCTTTTGAATAATCTCTCATCTTTACCTACCTTGAACAACAACATATAAACTTATGAAAACTTATGGCAACATCACACGCAACAAAACCCTCAATTGAGGAGCTGATAGTGCGGCTCGAAGAGATCACCCGCAATATCGAAAATCCTGACACTGGACTTGAGGGCTCAATCGGCCTCTATGAGGAGGGACTCACCATTGCCGATACCTGTAAAAAAAGACTTCAGGAGGCCAGAAAAAAAATAGAGGTGATCAACCCTGAACTGGCCAAAACATTGCCCGAGACACCACGCATCAAAGATCTTTTCGACAGCGAGCCCTGAGGAGGCTCACCCCTCCAGCTTTTTCAATAACACCTCATTAACCATTTGGGGATTGGCCTTGCCCTTCATCCGGCTCATGCACTGCCCGACAAAAAAGCCCAGCAGCTTGGTTTTTCCACCACGATACGCTGCAAGCTGACCGGGATTTGCATCCAGTATCTCCTGAACAACCGTTTCAATGGCTCCGGTATCCGAGACCTGTGCTAGCCCTTCACGTTCAACAATCTCCTCTGCGGCAGCCTGCTCCGACAGCAGTATTTCAAACACCTGCTTGGCAATGGTATTGCTTATAGCACCCTCTCCGATAAGACGAATCAATCCGCCCAGCCTTTCAGGAAGAATGGTAAACTCTGCAATATCGAGATACTTCTCCTTGAGCGTGCGCATCACCTCGCCCATCACCCAGTTCGAAGACACTTTGGCATCATCGGAAACTCTAACCGTCTCCTCAAAATAGTCGGCAACCTCCCTCTCGACCGTCAGCACTCCGGCATCATAGACGGGAATACCGTACTCCTCAGCAAAACGAAGCGCACGCGCTTCAGGAAATTCGGGGAGTTCCTGCATCACACGATCAATCATCTCCTGGTCAACAAGCACCGGCACCAGATCAGGATCGGGGAAGTAACGGTAGTCGTGAGCAAACTCTTTGCCACGCATGGAACGGGTCTCCCCCTTGTCGGCATCCCAAAGCCTGGTCTCCTGAATGATCACTCCGCCATTCTCAAGAATCTCCCGATGGCGCAGGGCCTCGAACTCTATAGCCTTCTCGACATTCTTGAAAGAGTTCATATTCTTGATCTCGGTACGGGTACCATACTCTGTTGCGCCTTCAGGCCGAAGGGAGACGTTGGCATCGCAGCGAAGACTACCCTCCTCCATGTTGCCATCAGAGATACCGAGATATTTGACAATCTGACGCAACTTCTGCAAGTAGGCTGAGGCCTCCTTTGAGGTGCGGATATCGGGATAGCTCACTATCTCAAGCAGTGGCACTCCGCTCCGATTAAGATCTATATAGGTCTCCTCTCCAATGTCATGGATCGACTTGCCAGCATCCTCCTCAATATGGATTCTGATCAAACGGATATCTTTTCGCCCGTCACCGACATCAATGTGCAGATTGCCCTCACTGCATATCGGCTCCTCAAACTGTGAAATCTGATACCCTTTCGGAAGATCGGGGTAAAAATAATTTTTCCGTGCCAGCACAGAGTGGGGTGCAATGGAGCAACCCGTTGCCAGACCAAGCTTGACCGCATCCTCTACAACCCGGCGATTCAGCACCGGCAATGCCCCGGGAAGCGCAAGACAGACTGGACAGACATTGGTATTGGCATGTTTGCCAAACTGGGCAGAACAGCCACAGAAGGCTTTGCTGACGGTATTGAGCTGACAATGAACCTCAAGACCAACCACTAATTCATACTTCATTGCAAAAATTATCGTTGTTGAAAAACAGCACCCCGCGAAACCCTGGACGGGGTATGCTTATAACATTATTTGGACGGATTAAAAGAGAACTTCTGTCCTCCAAAAGTTGCTTCAGCCATAAAACCTGCACGGGGAATCACAAAAACCGCCACACCATTGGAGTAATCGGTATTGGTACCAACACCGGCGGTCACCACAATGGCTGTGAACTGGGCATTAAGCTCAAAATTCTCTTTTTTAAATTTCTCAAAATCAACTTTCTCTTTAAAAAAGAGAACCTCGGAAAAAGACTGCACTCCAAGCTGCGGGCCTATGTTCAACTGAGTCACTGATGAGCGAGCGACAAACTTGCTATTTTCATAGACATATCCCTTGCCATGGCCTACGCCAAAAATGAAATATCCCCCCTTATAAGCCTCTGGAAAAACCGCATAACCATAGGCCGTATCAAAATAACGGGAGAGCCAGGGCGCACTTTTTTTGAAAGAGTCCGCAGATGTTCTCGCATTATCCTCCTCTGCCGGATCCCAGCCCGCAATAACCTTTGTTGAAAACACTCCTGCCAACAAGAAAGCAAGAGCTGCAATTTTCACCATCTTCATCATCGACAAATTAAATGTTTTGTTAGTTTTTGAACATAAACCTTTTAAACTCCAGGCTTATTATCTACCCCTCAACGCATTGTATTTCCTCATCATTCATTTTTCCCTCCTCTTGTGGATAATGCCGCACCATCCTGCACGTCATCATCCATTTTACAGATGATAATTCGCGCCTCTTACCCCCCAACCTCAATCTCGCGTTTCAATGCCTCTCGCTCGATTTCGAGACGACGAATATCGCGATTTATCCTGTCAAGCTCCTCCGGGCTACTGTCGATCTCAAGCCTGAGTCGCGATGAGGCTTCGTCAACCAAGTCGATAGCCTTGTCGGGCAGAAAACGATCGGCGATATAGCGATTCGACAGCTCGGCTGCGGCCACAAGAGCTGCATCCTTGATACGAACCCCGTGGTGAATCTCATATTTCTCTTTCAGGCCTCGCAGAATTGATACAGTATCTTCAACACTCGGCTGATCCACCAGCACCGTCTGGAATCGGCGCTCAAGAGCAGCATCCTTTTCGATATGCTTGCGGTACTCATCAAGCGTCGTGGCACCAATACAGCGCAATTCACCTCGGGCAAGCGCTGGCTTGAGAATGTTTGCCGCATCCATTGACCCCTCTGCAGAACCAGCGCCAACAAGCAGATGAAGCTCATCAATAAACAGAATAATCTCGCCATCGGCAGACTGAACCTCTTTGACAACCGCTTTAAGTCGCTCTTCAAACTCTCCACGAAACTTTGCGCCAGCAACAAGCTGGGCAATATCAAGCGCAGCAATCTGCTTGCTCTTCAGGTTTTCAGGAACATCGCCAGCAACAATGCGTTGCGCGATGCCCTCGACAAGGGCGGTCTTGCCTACACCCGGGTCGCCAATGAGCACCGGATTGTTCTTGGTTCGACGGCTGAGAATCTGCAACACCCTGCGAATCTCCTCATCACGACCTATCACCGGATCAAGCTTACCCTTTCGAGCCTGATCATTGAGATTCCTCGAATATTTTTTCAGTGAATTATAACTCTCCTCAGCGTTCTGGCTGGTCACCCTTTGTGTTCCCCGAATTGACGTGAGCACCTTGAGAAGAGCATCGCGGTTGAACCCCGCATCACGCAACAGTCGCGAAACCGGAACTCCAGCCTCACACAGCGCAATGAGCAGGTGCTCTGAGCTGATATAGTCATCCTTCAGGTTTTCAGCCTCTTTCAAGGCCACATCAAAAACCTTTCCAAGATTCCGGGAGAGATACTGGCCAGTACCAGACGCTCCCGTTACCTTGGGAATCCTCTCAATTTCACGATCAACGACATCCTGCAGCATCTCCAGAGGAGCCTCAAGCTTCTGCGCGATCTGAACCGCTATGCTGCTTTTATCACCAAGCATCGCCGAGAGAAGATGCTCCGGCTCTACCTGCTGATGCTGTCGACTACTGGCAATGGTCGCCGCTGCCTGGAGTGCCTCCTGTGCCTTCAGTGTAAATTTATTGGGATCAAACTGCATGGTTTCTCCTGTTTTGCATAATGCATAACACTCAGGATTGAGCGGTACCTCAGTTCTATAACTGCGGCATGTTTTTGACAAAAGCACTCATCACAATCCGAATAATCTCGGTGCCAGTTGACAGCAGCTCCACACTTTTTTCCTGGATATGTCGCTGAGTATCAAGCTGCTCCTTGAAAAGTTCCACAGATGCGGGATCATAATCCCCCCCACTGACATAGTCATCAATCACCTCTTCAGCCTCGTCGAACGGCAAGTTAAACACCTTAATTCCAAGCTTTGCCCTTTCGATAGAGTCAAGAGCTTTTTTACCCGAATCCTGTTGCTCCATCATGATATCTTTTTTCGTCTATGAATGGTTTGATTGTACTTTATTTCAGTGGTAATGTAACAATTTTTTCAGCAAGAAAAGGGAGGCTGTATCGAAGTAGCCTAACAGACATATTCCTTTTACTAACCTCTGAACTCACATCTTCCGATAAAGGTTTCGGCAACGAGAAGAACAACTGCTACGACAAGAAAATAGTTCGAAACAGGCTCCCTCTCCGCTGGCTCCATCACCCAGCGTGATGCTGCCGCCATACGATTGATCTTTTCTGAAACCTCCCCCGAAACGGCATGTTCCGCCCTGCTCCTGAAGTAGGTGCCTCCCGCATCACGAGCAAGCGCCTGTAGCGTTTCAGGCCGAAAACTGCTCATCACCACGCGCCCACGTTCATCCCTTTTGACTCCTCCCCCTTCCAAAGGCAAAGCTGCAGGCTGACTCATACCAACCCCAATAACAAGAAAATGAATCCCCTCTTTCTGAAGTTGAAGGGCTGCAGAACGCAAACCGCCAGCATGGTCCTCTCCATCACTGAGCAACACCACAATCTTCTCCCCTTTAATTTCTGATGCGACCCGACTCTCCGATGTCGGGTGAAGAAGGGTCACCGCAAGTTCCAGCGCAGCATGAATAGCGGTACCTTGCTCTTCAATAAGATCGGGAGATGCCATGCCGAGCAGTGCATCAAACGCCGCCTCATCAGCAGTAAGTGGGCATTGGACAAGCGGTGCGCCAGCAAAAAGAAGTGTTGCCCGCCGACCACCTCGCACAGCATGACTGATACGCGTAATCTCCTGTTTCGCCTGCCCGAGACGGTCTGGCAAGAGATCTTTTGCCAGCATGCTGCGAGAGACATCAAGGATAAAAAGCAGATCTGCGCCATTTCGGAGCACCGGCTTTCCTCCACTGCACAAGCTTGGCCCTGTCGATGCAATCAGCAACGAGGCAATACCCGAAAACAGGAGCACCTTTTTCAGGATAACCACCCATCGCCTGACACGAGGCATCATAACATCGGCCACAGGCGCACCAACAACAACCTCCCGAAGATGCAATTCACGGACGATCCCGTATCCAAGCACAACGGCAAGAGGAATCAGCAAAAGCAGAAAGACAATATTTTCAGGCCAGGCAAAACACATGGCAACACTCCTCTCTACGCAACATTATTCCATACCAGCACAGTACTACGGTATTCTTGTCAACCGAGTATTTGCAAGCAGAACTTCAACGAAAAGCAACACGACAGCCGCAAGCAACAAAGCAACAAAGAGTCCTGAACGTTGAACCATCGCAGCTCCTGCATGAAGACTCTTTTCCTGACGATCAATCATGCGGATTGTATTTTCCAACCCGACAGGATCATCCGCCCTGAAATATGCCCCCCCTGTGGTTCGGGCAACACTCTGCAGTGACTCTTCATCAACAGCAGCATGGCTGCTCTTCTCAGCAGAAAACTCCAGCCGATCCTCAACGGTTTTAAAGCCTGCATTGATCACATAAACCCTGATTCCATTACTGGCCGCAATGGCGGCAGCCGTGGCTAGCCCCACCTCCCCAGCATTGTTTTCACCATCGGTCACCAGAATAATAACCTTGTGGGCCGATTCCGACGCTTTGAGACGGTTAACCGCAATGAGTATTGCCGTACCGATCGCCGTCCCTTCGTCCCTTATTACCGCTGGCGAAAGATGCTCTATCAACATGGCAAGCACCTCATGATCGAGCGTCAGCGGACACTGGGTATAACCCTCGCCTCGAAAAACTACAAGACCAAGACGGTCGTTCGAACGGCGCAACACAAAACTGCGGGCAACATCCCTGGCTGCATCAAGACGACTTTTACCTGTAAAATCTCTCTGTAACATGGATTCGGAGATATCGAGGGCGAGAATAACATCAATACCTTTTGCCTCAGCTTCACTCTGAAGAACAAGAAGTCGAGGTGCTGAAAGCACCAACACCAAAAGCAGCAGTGCACACCATCGAAGCCATTGAGGCAACACTCGCAGCCATCGCTGCATCTCAAATCCCGACGATTTGAGCCGATCAAGAGCAGGAAAAAGTATCCCTGGTCGACCCTGACGATCACCACGCTCTTTCAGCCAAACCAGGAGAGCAAGCAACGGCAAAACCAACAACCACCAGGGCTCGGCAAACTCAATGCGGGGAAGATGTGATAACCATTGTGACATAGAGCTATAATACTTCGTTGAGACTTCGATGAGGGCCATCGCGCTGTACCATTCACCCCGAAAACCGCAGAAAGTAACCTGTATCTCTGACCTCACAGGAGCAAAAAAATTGACACCAAGCACAAATCTTTGCTGATCAAACATTCTGATGATCAGCTCCAGCACTTACGACACTTACAATACCAATAGTAGCAATATGCTGCATTGAAATCAAATCATAGCCTGAGATGACAACTATTTCCCAAAAAAGAGAGGAATTGGTTGCCGGAGGTTGTACTGTAATTGTAATTTTCGTTATACTGTCCTCATTGCGCAATCCTTATTTTTCCTGCATGATATGTGCAAAGTGTCGTCAGTAACCCAAGACCCAATAATATGAACATTCATGAATATCAAGGCAAGGATATCCTGAGAAAATTCGGGGTTGCCGTGCCGAAAGGAATTGTGGCCCATTCTCCTGATGAAGCCAAACAGGCGGCAGAACAGCTTTTTGAGGAGACTGGTTCTCCTGTCGTGGTTGTTAAAGCACAGATTCATGCTGGTGGCCGAGGCAAGGCTGGTGGCGTTAAACTCGCAAAATCTCCTGTCGAGGCTTTTGAGATTGCTTCGGCAATGATTGGCTTGACTCTCGTCACTCACCAGACTGGTCCCGAAGGCAAAGAGGTAAGGCGTTTGCTGGTTGAAGAGGGTATGAATATTGAAAAAGAGTTTTATCTCGGTATCACTCTTGATCGCTCCACTTCACAGAATGTGCTGATGGTCTCCACTGAAGGTGGCATGGAGATTGAGAAGGTCGCCGAAGAGAGACCGGAAAGACTTCTCAAGATTCAAATTGACCCTCTTTTTGGCATTCAGGGTTTCCAGGCTCGTGAAGCCGCATTTTTCCTTCAGCTTGAAGGTGATCAATTCAGAAATGCTGTCAATTTCATTACCTCTCTGTACAAGGCATACACCTCTATTGATGCATCCCTTGCAGAAATCAACCCGCTGGTGATCACCAAAGAGGGAAAAGTGCTTGCGCTGGATGCAAAAATCAATTTTGATGACAATGCTCTCTATCGCCACAAGGATTTTCTTGAGCTCCGCGACACCCATGAAGAGGATCCTTTTGAGGTTGAAGCATCGAAATCCAATCTGAACTATATCCGTCTTGACGGCAATGTAGGATGTATGGTCAACGGTGCCGGTCTGGCTATGGGTACCATGGACATGATCCAGCTTGCCGGGGGAAAACCAGCCAACTTCCTTGATGTTGGTGGCACCGCAAGCCCACAGACCGTAGAGGAGGGTTTCAAGATTATCATGGGAGACAAAAACGTCAGGGCAATTCTGGTCAATATTTTTGGAGGTATTGTGCGTTGCGACCGTGTCGCGGCAGGGATTATTGAAGCTGCAAAAAAGATTGACCTTCACATGCCCGTTATTGTGAGACTTGAGGGTACCAATGCTCCAATAGCACAAAAAATGCTGGATGAATCAGGATTAAATCTCATCGCTGCAAAAGGGTTGCGCGATGCGGCACAAAAGGTGCAACAGGCGTTGGCTGTGGCCTGAGGTATTTGCTTTATCCTGAAATGTCCGACAGTATCTGTAAAAGATCAAACACCCCGCCTCTCATGCGGGGTGTTTGTGTGAACGTTCACCAACTATTTTTCATGACCTTGTAACCTCACAACATCAAAAAACGGAGTTCCTACCAATGAAACCTTTAAAATTATTAGCCGGAGCAGTAATTCTTTTTGCTGCTATTCAACTCATCCCTTATGGCCGAGACCATAAAAACCCGCCGGTCACAGGAGAACCCCAGTGGGATTCTCCTCGAACCAAGGAGCTTTTTAACCGCTCCTGCAAGGACTGCCATTCAAACAATACTGTATGGCCCTGGTACAGCTCTATCGCTCCGGCCTCCTGGCTGACACAGGTTGATGTCTCGTTTGGACGGGATGCATTCAACGTCTCTGAATGGGGACGACCTGAGGAAAATGAAGGCGATAAAGCTGCTCGTGAGGTAAGAGAGGGAAAGATGCCTGCATTTATCTACCTCCCGGCTCATCCGGATGCCAAACTGAATGCGACAGAGAAGGAGGAGCTGGTCAAGGGACTGGTGGCTACATTTGGTGATAAAAAAAGCTCTGGAAAAGGCAAGGACAAGGATAAAGACAAGGATTAACAGAACAGTGCCGCCCGGCAATTGAGCTGGGCGGCATTTGATCAAGGCTGTCTGGAAAAAGTTTCAGCAATAATGTCATGAGTTTTTTGAGTTCTCCAAAGCGCGCAATTTTTGCCAACCAGAACTACCCGCTTCATCTGGCTCTCTTCCTCCTGACTGTGCTGACAACCCTGTGGGCAGGGGCATTCTGGGGTGGCCATCCGGTACGTTTTGGCACTCTTTCACGCATGTTGAAAGACTTGAGTATCGGCATTCCCTACTCAGCCTCGCTGCTGCTTTTTTTAACCGTTCATGAGTTCGGCCATTTTTTTGCCTGCATGCACCATCGTGTCAGAGCAACACTTCCCTATTATCTGCCAATGCCACTGCTCCCCTCACTTCTGAGTCTGGGAACAATGGGGGCCGTGATAAAGGTGAAAGAGAGAATTTCAGGAACAAACGCCCTTTTCGACATCGGTATCTTCGGACCGGCAAGTGGATTTATTGTATGCACCGGGCTGCTGCTGTACGGGTTTCTCCATCTTCCCCCTGCCGACTTTATCATAACTCTTCATCCTGAGTATCTGGCAAAAGGTGGATTACAAACACCAGCACCATCTGGTTCCCTGATTCTGGGAAAAAATCTGCTCTGGCTTGCACTGGAACATCTCATCGCTCCCAAAAACCTCCCCCCAATGACCGAGATGTACCACTATCCCTTTCTTTTTACTGGATGGCTTGGCTCACTTGTCACTGCCTTGAATCTGCTCCCCGTCGGCCAGCTTGATGGAGGACATCTCACGTATGCCATGTTTGGCAAAAAAGGACACACCATAGCCGCAAGAACATTTCTGCTGTTTATCACTCTTCTCGGGCTTCCAGCTTTACTGGAGCTTGTGCTTGCGCTGCTCAAACCAGAAGCGGTGTCACTGATCCCGCCGGTCATGTTACAATGGTCATGGGTGGGCTGGATGCTCTGGGCTTTTATCCTGTTTCGTCTGGTTGGATTAAGTCATCCACCAACAGGAGGTGACTCTCCGCTCAATACTCCAAGAAAAATCTCGGGATGGGTAACTCTCGCGATCTTTTGCGTGACCTTTACACCCGTTCCCTTTGGATTAACATGACGTGACGGAAGTGCTTATGAAGAGCAGGCAAAAGAGAAACACACACTTCCAGATCAATTCTGCCGACAGAGCTCTTGACCTTGGAAAAGGGGCTGCAATCATGGGTATCCTGAATACAACCCCCGACTCATTCCATGATGGAGGCGTATTGCAGGATGATTGTGGTGGTATCGATCTTGATCGGGCAGTAGATCAGGCGCTTGCGATGGTTCGTGATGGCGCGGCGATCATCGACATTGGTGGTGAATCTTCCCGGCCAGGTGCCGATAAAATTTCAGCAACAGAAGAGATACAACGCACGGTGCCGCTTATTGCACGTCTGCGGAAGCTGAGCAACGTGATGATTTCAGTTGATACCTACAAGGCAGAGGTTGCTGAACAGGCCTTGAAAGCTGGTGCTGATATCGTCAACGATATTTCCGGTTTTACCTTTGACCCTGCCTTACCATTGATCTGCAAAAAATATAAGGCAGCAGTTGTTCTGATGCACACACCCGTGATTCCCGAATTAATGCAATGGAGCATGGGAACAAATTCGGGAAAAGATGATATTATAACGAGGGTGAGTAACTTTCTGGCTAGCTCCATCGCGATTGCTGAACAGCATTCTGTCCACAACATCATCATTGATCCTGGCTTCGGATTCGGAAAGAGTATTGCGGAAAACTTCCGGCTTTTAGGACACCTTGGCTCATTTCTCCAACTGGAAAGACCGATTCTGGCAGGTGTATCAAGAAAATCCTTTCTGGGATATGCCATTACTCCCCACGGGAAGGAGACGCTCCCGCCTGCAGAAAGATTTGCTGCCACTCTTGCTGCAGAAACCGTTGCCTTGATGCAGGGAGCCTCCATTGTGCGAGTCCATGATGTCCTGGAAGCAGTGCAGAGTATGAAGATCGTTGAAAACATCAGAGCCTTGAGCCCATCAAATTCTCACCATTCAGATGTATCTTTCAAAAATTGAGCTTTTTGGGTTCAAAAGCTTTGCACAGAAAGTCAGAATAAAATTTGACAAGGGTTTGACCGCAATCGTCGGTCCGAACGGGTGCGGCAAGACCAATGTGGTTGATGCCATGCGATGGGTACTCGGCGAGCAGAAATCTTCACTGCTCCGGTCGACGAAGATGGAAAACATTATCTTCAACGGCTCCAAAAATCTCAAACCGCTCAGTCTTGCCGAAGTCTCCCTGACAATAGAGAATACACGAAACGTCCTTCCAATAGAATATACGGAGGTGACCGTCACACGCCGTATCTACCGCAACGGTGAAAGCGAGTTTCTCCTGAATCAGGTACCTTGCCGATTAAAGGATATCCTTGATCTCTTTACTGATACCGGCATGGGCAGCGATGCCTACTCGGTGATTGAACTCAAGATGATTGAAGAGATTATCAGTAATAAAAGCGAAGAGCGACTGAAGCTTTTTGAAGAGGCGGCTGGCATAAATCGTTATAAACAGAGGAGAAAACAGGCCTTCAAACTGCTGGAGAGCACCTCTCTGGATCTGGCACGTGTTGATGATGTGGTTGCCGAAGTTGAAAAAAAAGTGAAAAGTCTGAGGCTGCAAGTAAGAAAAGCTGAGAAGCTGAAGGAGCTGAAAAACAAGATTCGGGGAATGGATCTCGCTCTCTCCTGGCTCTCCATGGAAGAGCTGCGCGAAAGGCTGGAGCCGATACAACGACGCATCAGTGAAGAGGAGCTGCTGAACCAGGAGTATATTGCCAAAATTGCCACGGAAGACAGCGTCGCCCAGGAGAGAGAGCTGCAGTTGCTTCAGCAGGAGATCGCCCTCTCAGAGCAACAAAAAAAGCTGAACGAAAGCAACAAGCTCATTCACTCTTGTGAAAAAGAGCTGCTACAGCATGAAGAACACCAGAAAAACCTTGCGGCAGAGAGCGTTCGAATAAAAGCCATGATCAGCAGAAAAGAGCAGAAAATTGCAGAACAGAAGCTGCTCGAACATGAGCTGAGGCAAAAAAAAGCTCCTTGCGATAAGAGATGTGATGCGCTGCGAGCAGCATTTCAAAGCGTAGTCACTGAACACGACCAGCTCAACGCTCTGCTCGGTCTACAGAGAAATGAGATGGCAGTTGAACGCCGCCTCAGCGCTGAAGAGCAGAGTACTGCGAACCATCTTGCCCTGACCAAACAGAGCCTTGAATCGAAAAAAGAGTACCTGCGAACAACAGCGACACAACTTGAAACAAAAAAAGTGACGCTTCTGGAGACGCAAAAGAGCTTCAGCAGTGCTGAAAAGGGTGTTTCGGAAGAGCTCATGCTCAAAAAGTCACGAATCGCTGAAGCAAAAAAACAGGAAACCGAATTACAACAACAGCAGGATAAGATAAAACGACAGATCGAAGAACAAAAGGAGTCCCTCCTTCGGCAACGCTCCGTGCGCGACAAGCTCCACAACCAGATTCTGCTTGCCAACTCAGTGCTCGACAATTTTGAGGGAATGCCAGAGGGGATTGGATTTCTTGAAAAGCAGAGAGGTGGAAAGCCGGGATTGGGCTGCCTGTCGGATCTGCTCTCACTTGAAAATTCGTACCGGAAGGCGGTAAATGCCGCGCTGGGTGAGAGTATGAACTATTATGTCTGCCACTCTCTGAACGAGGCTAAAGAGGGAATCGCTTCACTGACGCGCTCCCAAAAAGGAAAAGTCAATTTTCTTGTCCTGGAGCTTGTCACAGCAAGCGTCGAAAATAATTACCCGGACATCAGCGAGGCTAAAAAAACTCTTGCTGTTATACACCATCCTCCTGAACTGCGTAACGCACTTCAACTGCTGATTGGTCAAACCTAATCTGTGCGATAATCAAAGCTAGGTACCAGAGCCAAGTCCGAAATCCAGCAAAGAAAAACAAGAAGTCAAATTTATAGCCAAAAAGCCGAAATATACCTGATTTATACAAAAAAACGAATA
>Ga0194060_10002049_pt1 | contig 14390 bp, 14 predicted proteins | sample SepL225m_MetaG_FD_163427 | JGI IMG/M metagenome (GOLD analysis project Ga0194060, IMG submission 163427) | Anoxic zone freshwater microbial communities from boreal shield lake in IISD Experimental Lakes Area, Ontario, Canada - Sep2016-L222-5m | ecosystem: Environmental > Aquatic > Freshwater >... | reverse complement strand
CACTATAAGTTACCTGTCTTTGCGAGGCGGCTTTATGCCGAAGCAATCCCGAACTTCAGATTGCCACGGCGCATACTACCGCGCCTCGCAATGACAATTTTCATTATTTCCGCTTCCCCGCCCACTTCTCCCCTTCCCCGCTTTCCCGCTTCACCCTTCACCCTTCACCCTTCACCCTTCACTGTTCACTGTTCACCCTGCTCCCGCATCGTCACCGTCACCGCTGGCAGCTCTCCTGCGGACTCCCCTTTAAAACTCCCCCGCTGCGGGGCGGCGTCGTAGGAGTCTCGGCCGATGGCAACCGCGATGTAGTGGTCATTGACCAGCAGATTATTGGTCGCATCAAAACCGACCCACCCTGCGCCAGGCACCAGAGCTTCGGCCCAGGCGTGTGTGGCCAGTTGTTCGCCGACCTTGCTGATGCCGGGATCCAGATACCCCATGACATAGCGGGCCGGGATTCCCCAGGAACGCGCAACCGTTATGAAAAGATGGGCGAAATCCTGACAGACACCGCTCCCCTGGCGTACGGCGGCGGTCAGCGCTCCGTGAACCTCTGTTGTGCCGGAGCGATACTCAAGGATTTTCGGCACCCAGGCCAGCAGTTCAATAAGTGAATCCAGCATCGGCAGGCTCTTCTCCTGTCTGGGAAAAGCTGACTCGATCACTTCTGCCAGCTTCATCGCAGCCGGGGTAAGGAGACTGCGGTGCAGGACAAAATCGTTCAGAGAGGGGGTGAGCCTGATGGCTTTGTTAAGCCATTCCTGCTCTTCGGCAGGGGAAACCGCCGCAAAATCAAAGGGGTTTGCCTTGAGCGTTTCTACCTCACTCTTGAGTCTCGTCACCAGACGGCTGTGAGGGGGGATGACACAGAAGTAGTCAACCCGGTTGCCGAAATAGTCATTGTAGGAAGCCATCTCTGCCGCCGGTTCTGTTTCGATGGCGCAGGATATGACTTTCTGGTGCCCGTCAGAGCGAGGTGCAAGGCGCAGCTCAATATGATGCTCGCGCACCGTCTGTGGATATTCAAGAATCGTCTCGTGTTCGATCAGATAACGCATTTTTGCTCCTGTAAGGGTCAAGTATCAAAGTTCAAAAACGGCATTTGCACCAGGGAGACACGGAGGCACGGAGAAAATCTTTGAGAAAAAAGGATGTTGCTTGAGGCTCTTGCAAAAGTCCAAAAATCTGTCATTCCGGCAGGTTTCTGGCCGGAATCCAGTTTCTAAATACCTGAAAATCTGGATGCCGGATAGAACACTTCCGGCATGACAATCTTTTTGCAAGAGCCTCAAATATAACTTACCGGTTTAACTCCCTGTTTTTCTCTTTGCCTCCGTGGTGAACAGTTTTTCTAGTTTTAGCTACTGAAAAAACTCTTCTGCCAATGCCGAGTGAAAGAGGGAGAGGCGTCCCAGAAGGTTTGCCAGATATTCGTGCAGCCCTTCGTCGAAAATATCCTGTGATGTCACGCTGACCATTTTAGCAAGCTCTTCAAAGGTTGTCCGGGTCGCATCTTTTCGCTCAAGGCCGATAGCATCCAGTGTCTCTCCGATATGTTCTACCGAAAAGACTATAGAACGGGGAAAATCTCGATTCAGCACGACAAATTCGGCGACATCCGCCGGCATGAAACCGGAATGATAACTGCGGCGGAAGGCTTCGAACCCGGAAAGCGATTTGAGCAGTGCCGCCCACTGGTAATAGTCCAGGGCCGAGCCGACCATGGAGAGATCCGGCAGAATGATGTGGTACTTTACATCGAGGATCCGGGAGGTCATGTCGGCTCGTTCGAAGCATCTCCCCATCTGGTAGAATGCGTACGCCTCACCACGCATCATTGTGGATGATGTCAGCCCGTTGAAACGGGCCACCTGATTGCGCATATCGACGAAAAGAGCCCCGGCTCGCTCGGCGGAGAGCGCCCCTTTGAGGCGTTCGTCGAAGCTCATCCAGATCTCGTTGACCGCCTCCCACATCTCTTTCGAGATACGGTCACGCGCCACCCTTGCATTCTCCCTGAACAGCCTCAGACAGGTGCGGATCGAACTTGGATTGCTCCGTCCGGCGCTGATAAACTGGAGCACGCGCGACGTGGTAATGCCGCCGCTGAACTGTTCGTCATAGAGCGGCTCTGACGAATTTATCTGCAGGATTGGACGCCACTTGTCCTCCTCCCCCATATCCTCTTCAGCCTCCACCAGATAGAGCAGGTTGATCTCCATCAGGCGGGCGGTCTCCCCGGCACGCTCCAGATAACGGGCCATCCAGTACATTGAATCGGCTATTCGACTGAGCATAAACTGTATCCTCTTTGGTTTAAAGATGTCCCATATGTCCCATAAATCGTATAGGGCCTATAACAATCGGAAATTACTCCGCCAGTACCCAGGTATCCTTGCTGCCGCCCCCCTGGGAGGAATTGACCACCAGCGACCCTTTTCGCAGCGCCACCCTTGTCAGCCCCCCCGGCACTACCTCGATATCCTCGCCGTAAATCACATATGGTCGCAGGTCAAGGTGCCGCGCCTCCAGCTCCCCATCCATATAGCAGACATGACGGGAGAGATAGACTACCGGCTGGGCGATGTAGTTGCGCGGGTTATCCAGCACCAGCCCGACGAACTCCTTCCGGAGAGCAGGAGTTGAGGAAGGCCCCATCAGCATGCCGTAACCGCCGGATTCACTGACAGCCTTGATAACCATCCTCTCCATGTTGTCGAAGACGTACTCACGGTCTTTTACATTGGTCATCTGATAGGTAGGAACATTGTTCAGGATCGGCTGCTGCCCCAGATAGTAGCGGATGATGTCAGGCAGATATGGATAGACCGCCTTGTCGTCGGCGATGCCGCTGCCGGGGGCGTTGACGATGGCGACATTTCCCGCCCGCCAGGCGTTGATCACCCCGGCGATACCGAGTGAGGAGTCGGAGCGGAATACAAGAGGATCGAGGAAGTCGTCGTCGATTCGGCGGTAGATAACGTCCACCCGCTGCAGACCGGTGGTGGTTTTGAGGTAAACAATATCGTTGACGACAACCATGTCGCGCCCCTCGGCCAGCTCCACCCCCATCTCCTTGGCGAGGAAGGTGTGCTCGAAATAGGCGGAGTTATAAATGCCGGGAGTCAACAGCACAATATCGGCGGCATCTTTCCCGCGTGGCGAGAGTGCGCGGAGGGCGGCGAGGAGCAGCGAGGGGTAATGCTCTACCCGGCGGACGCGATATTTACTGAAGAATTCCGGAAGAATGCGGCGCTCGATGACCCGGTTTTCTATCATGTAGGAGACACCGGACGGCGTGCGCAGGTTATCCTCCAGAATCAGGAATTCACCCTTCTCATCCCGGATGATGTCTATGCCGCTGACGTGGGTATAGATCCCGCGCGGCGGCACGATGCCGACGATCTCACGCCTGAAGTCGCGCCCTTGATAGATCAGCTCAGGCGGGATTACGCCATCTTTTATGATCCGCTGCTCGCCGTAAAGATCGGAGAGAAAGAGGTTCAGAGCCCGGACGCGCTGCTTGAGCCCCGATTCGATCTTGACCCATTCGGGTGCGGTGATGATGCGCGGAATCAGGTCAAACGGCCAGATCCGCTCGATCCCCTCTTCGCTTTCACCGTAGACCGTGAAGGTGACCCCTTCAGCCTGAAGTGCCAGTTGCGATTCGTGCGCTTTGGCCTCCAGAGCGTTGTTGCCGGTGGCCTTGATATGATCCCAGAGAGGGCGATAATGGTCACGAGGGGTGAAGTCGTCGGCGTAGAACTCGTGATAGGGGGTGCGGGACTTGTTTCCCTGTATGCCGGCGTTATACATGATCGACCGCTCCTTTGTTCATGATGGGGTGGGTATACAGTGTTGACATCCTTCCATGCAAGACCGCCGCCACCACAGCCGGGTCGAGGAACAAAAATCTGATTCCAGCCGGAACAATCCGCCAGAAGTCGCAGTTCCCGTGCCGAGCGGGCAATGAGGCGAAGGTCAGGAAGTGACCAGGCACTCTCTTCAACCGGGAAAGTCACAATGCCGTTGCCGAGATCAAAGGCATGGTTGCCCTGTTCTTTAAGCAGTCTGCTCAATATTTCAGCAAGTGCCGGAAACCTGGCGACAGCCTGCCGCGCTACACCACGGCCGATTATCGCTCGACCATCCGGAGTCAGAGAACCGTTGGTTGTTATTACAACAACGCCGGTTCCAGTGCGCTCCCAGATATCGCCTACTGTCTCAAATATTCCCTGGCTGATCCCTGCAGATAATCGAAGACCTCGCCACGAGTGGTTATAAAGCGCGGCATCTGGTTCAGCAGATCCTCCAGAAGATGCAATACTTCTCCGTCATCGTTCTCAAGATTATTCATAACGGCCGACATCATCGGCAGAATATCGTACAGATCATGCCGATTGAAAGGGGTGGGGTCGGCGGGGAGGCCGGAAAATTTCGGTTCCCCGCGATTGCCGACATCTCGCGGGTATTTGAATTTGAGGTCTGATGGTTTGACCAGTATTGGCATTGTCATGGGATAACAAGCCTCAAGCCGTTATCGTTGAAGCGGTTGGAAGGGGCGACCACGGCGCGGTAGGTTACACGAGCGCTGGCACCGGTGTGACCCCAGCTCCCGCCGCGCAGGACGCGGTACTCTCCGTTACGTGGCCCATTCGGATTATTCCGCGGGCTGTCTTCGTAATATCCTTCTTCGTACCAGTCCTGGCACCACTCCCAGACATTGCCCGACATATCATAAATCCCCAGGCCATTCGGCTTCTTTAATCCGACTTTATGGGTGATCTGCCCGCTGTTTCCTTCATACCAGGCGAATCGGGTCAGACGCTCTTCCTCGTCGACGCCGGCCCATTTTTCCTGACCGCCGCCATTTCTGGCCGCATACTCCCACTCAGCCTCTGTGGGGAGGCGGTACTGTCTGCCGGTCTGGGCGTTGAGCTTTTTGATGAATCCTTGTGCATCGTTCCAGGAAACATACTCCACCGGGCAGTCCGACCCGCAATTTTTGAAACGGCTGGGGTTGTTACCCATAACTATTTCCCACTGCGCCTGAGTAATTTCGTACTTGCCGATGGAGAAATCGCTCACACATACTTCGTGCACCGGTTTTTCATTACGTGAACCGTCATTGGAACCCATTTTATAACAACCACCTTTTACCGGAACCATCTCGATATTCGGGGCGGCATCTGAAAGCCCGGGGGAGAAGAGACAGATTGCCAGCAGGGTGCAGACCCAAAAATGTATTCTCTTCATTTCGTTTTCTCCTTGATATGATAGCTTTATTTATAAATTCACCGCATGTTGGTACAGTTGTATCCGGCCACTCACCCCTTCTCCCCCTCATACCGCCACTTGAAGCTGACGGCCTTGCACCCCGGCATCACCTTCCGAAAAATCTTCAGCCCCTCTTCTGTGATTGCGGTACCGCTGCAGGTCAGCCACTTCAAGCCACAAATCAGCGCAAGATTTATAAGACCGCTGTCACATATCGCCGTATGATATATGGAGATGCGCTGCAGATTCTTCAGTGGGCGCAGTTGTGCCAACCCCTGATTCGTAATGCTGGTATCTGACAGATACAGCTCCTGCAGACCTGTAAGATGTTGAATATCTGGCCAGATACTGTCATCAACATTATAGAGAAAAAGTGTCTGCAGATCATCTTGTTTAAGATTCAGAAGAAATTTTGTGTCGGTTCCCTTTTCAACCTTCAGATCCAGACGAAGTGACTTATCCAGAAAAAACTCTCTGGATCCACGGGCGTCACCGATGCGCTGCCAGTCGCGGTAATCGAGAGAACCGCTGTTTCGGCTATAGAGAGAACCGCAGTTCCGGTCTGAAGGAAAACGGATAATCTTTGTTTCAAAATGGGTCTCTCCAATGGCAGGATCAGCTTCATCAAAGCCTTTAAGAACAGTCAGGCGCCGACGGATGCGAATAATATCAATATCCACTTTGGCCGCCATTTCCGCCAGAAGGTCTACGCCATCCATCAGAGATTCATCCACACGAAGCTTGAAAGCATGGATTCTGGTCTGCTTAAGCTCATTTGTCTGTCTTATCATCGCCTGGATATTCTGTTCAACTGCGGCTATCTGCCGAATAACCCGCACAAGTTCCAGGGCAATATCCAGCTCTGAACTGTAAGCAGGAGTCTCTTCCCACTCGCTCAGCATATCAGCCAGCAGTTGACGGTTTCCACTCTGATACGCCTCATTCGCAAGAGCCATGAGCTCCTGGCGCCGCTTCCGTTCAGCTTCATTGGCAGCAAGGTCGGGATGAACCGCCTTGGCTACCCCTCTGTAGAGCGATTTAAGAGTTAAATTTGAGCTGTCCGGCTGGATATCGTCATCCAGAAGATCGGTACTCTGCTGAATGTGAGTGAAAAGCGATTCCTGTTCCAAAGATTCAGTTTTACGTTCTACCTCCCCTTCACCAAGAAAACCACGGAGCTGCCATTCCAGGTCTTCCAGCACCTCCATATGCGCCCCTAGAACCTCCTCATACACCTGCTCGAACTTTCTGATTTCGGATTTTAAAGCGGTGTAGACCTGCTCGCGCAAAACCAGATCGACCTTTAATCCGGACAGTTTCTGATACTTATGGTCAAGCTCAATCTCTTCAGGAGATTTGAGACGGCTCTGAAACGGGCTCATAATAACCTTCCGGTCAGGAGCAACTCCCGCATTTCACGCATAAGCGGAAGCGTTATGCGGCGGTTTTTTGCCATTGAAAATCGGTATAACTGGTTAAAACAGGCGATCAGATCACCAACTTCACGACTCGTTGTACTAAGAATACAATCTATTACATCATCCGGCACCCTTATCTGCCGATCCTCCGCCACTTTTAAAAGTATCATCCGGCGGGAGCTGTCATCCGATGTGTCAATCCGTGCGACCAGCCCCCACAGTAGTCGGGAGGTCAGATGTTCGTCCAGATTCATCAGCTCTCGTGGTGGAGACAATCCGGCCATAGCTATCAAACGACCGGAGGTGTGAAATTCGTTGAACAACTGCCAGAGTGCCGCCTTAAGGGCAGGATCATCCGGTGCATCATGCAGGTCGTCAATCACAAGTCCGGTGGCTGATCTAAAAATAGTCACCAGATCGTCAGGTTCAGGAGGAGAGCGGAAGGACATGTATGGGACGGTATCGGAAGCTATTGCTTTGAGAAGGTGTGTTTTCCCTGAACCGGACGGGCCATGCAGGTAGAGCAGCTTTTCGGGATCGGACGGGTCGGCAATCCGCATGGCAAAACGGAGGGGAGCGGCATTACCGTCGCACGGGACGAAACTGTCGAAACTGAAGGTTGGGTTGAGCGGGAAATCGAAGAACTGCTGCATGGTCAGAACAGTTCCGCCTGCGGCGCATCCGGGGCGATGCGGTTAAAGTGGAGGTAGGCGGCTCGTGTGGCTACCCTGCCGCGCGGAGTGCGGTTGATAAATCCGTTCTGGATAAGAAACGGCTCGTAGACATCCTCGATGGTATCGCTCTCTTCGCTGATGGCGGCTGCGATAGTATCAAGGCCGACCGGCCCCCCCCCGAATTTATCGATTATCGTCAGCAGGATCATCCTGTCCATCTGATCAAAACCCATCTCATCAATTTCAAGGAGCTTTAAGGTCTCCCGCACAACGTTCAGGGTGATTACACCATCGGCACGAACCTGGGCGTAATCCCGTACACGGCGGAGAAGGCGATTTGCGATTCGCGGGGTTCCCCTGCTGCGGCGCGCCAGCTCTGATGCGCCGACCGGATCGATTTCCATTCCCAAAATCCCGGATGAGCGGCAGATGATGGTGGCAAGCTCTTCAACCGTATAAAATTCAAGCCGCGATATGACCCCGAAACGGTCGCGAAGCGGCGAAGAGAGGAGGCCGGCGCGGGTTGTTGCACCGACAAGGGTAAAGCGCGGCAGATCCAGCTTGATTGAGCGGGCGCTCGGCCCCTGTCCGATGATGATGTCAAGCTGGTAATCCTCCATAGCCGGATAGAGGATCTCCTCCACCACATGCGACAGACGGTGGATCTCGTCGATAAAGAGGACGTCGTGCGGTTCCAGGTTGGTAAGGATGGCGGCCAGATCGCCGGGGCGCTCGATAACCGGGCCGGAGGTGGATTTGATGTTAACCCCAAGCTCACAGGCTATGATATTGGCCAGCGTGGTCTTGCCAAGTCCGGGTGGGCCGTACAGAAGAACATGATCCAGTGCCTCCGCTCTCCCTTTCGCCGCATCGATAAAAAGGCGGAGGTTCCCCTTGATCTTCTCCTGACCGATGTAATCATCGAGGGCACGGGGACGCAGGGTGGCGTCATACTGGTTGTCATCGTCCTTTTTTTCAGGGGTGATACTGCGGGACTGCATAGCTGCTCCAAAGGATAACTGCCGATCTTGATTACCGCCGGGACTATGCCCCAATTTTAAAGGATTGTCAAAGTCTTGCGGGGGAATGAATTAAACTTTTCGCTCGTCAAACCTTCTGAAATACTCTGCTCGGCACCAGTTCTCAACTTCCACCAGTGTTTCAAAAGCCGCCCGGAAATCTGTCATGCCAATACTGAAAACACCATGCCCGTAAACGATTGCCCCACCGTTCTGACCAATCACCGGTGGTACGTTTCTGGCTATCCCACCCGCGCCAATCTCTCCTGCAACAACCGGTGTGCCGTTTAAAAAGCGCACTCTGCTGCAATCTTTCCAGCAGTCGGATACCGGACAGCTCCCCTTCTCTTCACACATCATGCTCATTATCACGGCAAAGCGCGGGTGCCCATGCAGGATGGCGCGGCACCCTGTGGTCTCGAAGATACTGCGATGTGCCACCAGTTCGCTGGAGGCGGTGATGCCGACTGTGGAACTGTTCTCAAACGGCACCGGGTCGATGCATCCGGCGAGTTCGTCAAGACTGGAGGCTGTCTGGGAGATGTATATCAGATCACCGTTTGAGTAGGAGATGTTGCCGAAAAATGAGTCCACCAGACCACGCTGGACCGTGTACCCACCGACCCTTGCGATCTCAGCCAGAATCTCCCCCTTCTGATTGATCGGCCCCTGGAGGAATTCAAGCGCATCGGACGAGAGCGGGAGGAGCCATTCACTGCGGAAACGGTTGAAAGCCTCTTCCTCACCCGGCACTATGAAACCCTGTTCAAGAACATCCTCAAGATATTTGATGAAGGTGGAATGAAATACCGAAGACCAGTTGATATATGCCTGCTCAACCGTCAGGGTACCGGTGGCAACGATGCCGATACCCTCCACAACGATACCTTTACGGTTGCCGAGAAGCCTGGCGATGACGGAAGACGGGTCTGATCCAAGTTCACTCAGCCTTAGAATCGGAATATCGTGGAGAAAGGTGCGGGTTTCGGTATCACGCGGGACGATTTCATGCCCTTCGCTCCCGGCTCTCTGAATGAGGAGGTCGGCAAACGGGAGCGCAGGACGGGCGACAGCCAGCGCCAGAGAGTTGAGGCGGGAGAGTATCTCTGACGCCAGATTTGCCAGCGGTTCGTCACCGCAGGAAATCATGACGTCGTCCTGGGCGGCAAAGGCTATATGATCCGGAGAGGCGGAGTGGTCTGCCACCATCTTGCCGGAATATTTGCTGATCTGATCACGCATCAGGGTATGGAGGGGGGGATGTTGGTAAAAAGCAGGGTGCCATCGGCAAGAACCTCTTTGCGAAAATGACTTTTTTCCTTTATAGATGCCAACTGGACTTTGGGCAGTTTCTGGCTGCTGCCAGGCATGAATGTCGGCGTCACATTAACTCCGGCCTGCCACGCCTCAAAGTGCAGATGCGGGCCGGTTGAGCGCCCGGTGTTTCCTGAGAGGGCGATAGGAGTATCGGCGTCCACCTGTTGCCCGTTAATGACCAGAAGCCTGCTGTTGTGTCCGTACAGGCTGACAAGTCCGTTATCATGCTCAACAAGTACGGTGTAACCATAACCTGATCTAAGACCGCTATACACAACTATTCCCGGCGCAGCCGGTAAAACAGGCGTTCCCACAGGGATGGCAATATCAATTCCGTTATGATGACGCCATTTACCGTCTATCGGGTCTGTTCGCATGCCGACACCTGATGTGATGCTCCCCCCCACCGGCGGCAGACGCGGCTCAAAATAGCGCTGCGATGGCTCTTGCGGTTGAAGCGAAGCGTGTACCGTCTTTTCAACAATTTCGTCCAGGGAAACGTTGTGGACTTTCTCTGTTTTTGCCTTTGCCACCTTCTTTGCAGCAGGCGGCTTCCGCTCCTTTATTACAACTTTGGCATCCTTGTTAAGCGGGGCATCAGTGAAAGTCTCAACACCGTCGATCGTGACAAATCTGTAAATATCAGCACTGGCATTTGAGCTTATAAAACAGAGAAAAACTGCCGGCAGAAGAATTGGAGACCGTTTAACTCTCTGATATGGGGGGATAAAAGTTTTTGCCGACTCTCTCATTAGTGCTTGTCGTCCTGGTAATTATCTGTTAGTAGAGTCTGTGTCTGATTTTATACATTATATGAATAAATAGTTCAATTCATCATATTTGCCGGGCATGGGGTTATCAATTGTCTACGCATAATTACTACGATAGAGCCGTTAGATGTTCAGCAGACGAAGACAAGTTACTCATACTACAGTTTTTTAAGAGTATGATCGGCCAGAAATTTTTGTTTCTGAACTATTACAAGCAGATTCCGGTTTCATATGATGCCACGCTATTGAACGTTGAAAAAGAGATGGCTGAGTTTACTGTGCATGAGTACCAGGCAAAAATTATCAACATTCAACGTCAGGCACTGATCTATTCTCACCATTTAAGTCCATTCAGCGAGGATATATGCGGAGATGCCTTTTATGTAAATTCATCAAAAAAACGGGCGATACTCTGCAGATTTGGTTTTGTGCGGGTACGTTCAGTCATGCGTAACTACGTAAGAGTACATCTTGACACCCCTCTGGAGGTGGCTCTTCTTTTTGCCGGAGACACCATTTTCGGCAATATCCAGGATATTTCCATAAGCGGGGCATCAATTCAAATCATGACCCGTGACCTTCTGGAACCGGGTCTTGAAATAAATCTCAGACTCAAGCTTCCGGACATATACAATAAAAAAATAACTGAGGTAGAAACCCGTGCCACTATTGTCAGGTTGCTTGGTAATAAAGCCCCATTCAATTGTATCGTTGAATTCCAGCCGGACAAATATCCCCAGCAACAGCTCTCCCACTACATTCACCAGCGCCAGGTAGAGATTATCAAAGAGCTGAAAAGTATCAATGCCTGAGACACTGAGCGGAATAGTGCCTGTGTTTTGTGCATATTCGGTTTTCAACGCCTATTTATCAGGCATTTGTGGCGTCTGGTAAACTTGCCTGAGAGGTTTAATAACTATTACTACCTGAAATAACTTGTTTTTTTTTGTGCCGTTGCATGGCAAGAAGTTTGCACACCATTATGATAATTTTTTTGGGAGTTGCACTTGCTTTTTGTTTTATAAAACATATAATCCATTCACTCGCAATTAACATACAGGGGGGTTGCCGTGAAAAAAGTCGAGGCTATAATTAAGCCGTTCAAGCTGGATGAGGTGAAGGAATCTCTGAATGAAATAGGGATTCAGGGTATAACTATCAGCGAAGTTAAAGGGTTTGGTCGTCAGAAAGGTCATACCGAACTTTATAGAGGCGCTGAGTATGTGGTTGATTTCATTCCTAAAATTAAAATTGAAATCATCGTTTCCGATTCCATACTCCCCAAAGTCGTCGAGGCTATCGAAAAATCCGCTAAAACCGGACGCATAGGAGATGGGAAAATCTTTGTGACAAATGTTGAAGCTGTGATTCGCATAAGAACCGGCGAAACCGGAGAGGATGCACTGTAGTTTACTAAACACACCCGCGAAAGGAGTAACAGATGACACCGAAGCAAGTAGTAGATTTTGCAGCAGAAAATGGCGCGAAGATGGTAGATTTCAAATTTATGGATTTTGTAGGCATCTGGCAGCATTTTTCAGTGCCTATGAGTGAATTTGGCGAAGATACCTTTGAAGAGGGACAGGGATTCGACGGTTCTTCAATTCGCGGCTGGCAGCCGATTCACGCCTCCGACATGATCATTGTCCCTGATCCGACCTCCGCCAAAATGGATCCATTCGTTGCGGTGCCGACACTGTCGCTGATCTGCAACATTTTCGATCCGATCACCAAGGAGGGTTACTCACGCGACCCCCGCAACATAGCTCTCAAGGCTGAATCATACCTTAAATCAACCGGCATAGGCGACACCGCCTTCTTCGGCCCTGAAGCTGAATTCTTCATCTTTGACGACGTCCGTTATGATTCAAGCTCCAACCAGTCCTTCTACGCCGTTGATTCTGTAGAGGGAACCTGGAATACAGGGCGTGAAGAGTTCCCCAACTTAGGTTACAAGCCGCGCCACAAAGAGGGTTATTTCCCCGTTTCCCCCACTGACTCCCAGAATGATCTTCGCAACGAGATGGTCATGGAGCTTCAGAATGTCGGCATTCGTGTCGAGTGCCAGCACCATGAGGTTGCAACCGGTGGCCAGGCAGAGATCGATATGCGTTTCAACTCGCTGGTAGCCATGGCTGATGACCTGCAGTGGTTCAAGTACGTCATAAAAAATGTGGCCTGTCGCAACGGCAAGACAGTTACCTTCATGCCTAAACCGCTCTACGGCGACAACGGCTCCGGTATGCACTGCCACCAGTCGATCTGGAAAAACGGCACCAACCTCTTCGCAGGCGACAAGTACGGCGGACTTTCCCAGATTGCCCTCTGGTACATCGGGGGGATAATCAAGCACGCCAAGGCTCTCTGCGCATTCACCAACCCGACCACCAACTCCTACAAGCGCCTTGTACCCGGTTTTGAAGCACCGGTCAATATGGCATACTCTGCGCGCAACCGTTCGGCAGCCATCAGGATCCCGATGTTCTCCACCAACCCCAAGGCCAAGCGCATTGAATACCGTACCCCAGACCCCTCCTGCAACGGCTACCTTGCTTTTGCCGCCATGCTTATGGCCGGCCTCGACGGTATCGAGAACAAGATCGATCCGGGGCAGCCGCTCGATAAGGATATCTATGGACTGTCTCCGGAAGAGCTGAAAGACATCCCGTCAGCGCCAGGCAGCCTCGAAGAGGCTCTTAACTGCCTTAAAGATGATTACGAGTTCCTGCTGAAGGGTGATGTATTCACCCCCGACGTCATTGAAAAGTGGATTGAGTACAAGACCGAAGCGGAAGTAAACCCGGTTCGTATGCGTCCGGTACCGCTTGAGTTTGAGCTGTACTACGACATCTGATCCCGAGTTTAAAATATAAGCACAGAAAGAGGCGGGAGCGATCCCGCCTCTTTCTGTTTTGGCGAGCTTCCGCCCCGGCAGAGCGTATAAAGTTGTTTTATTTGTGCTTGACATGAACGTAAACGGGATATTATATTGTCCGTCCCAAACAGCAGAGGAAATAGTGGACTCAGTAACTCTATAAAGAGGGTATGTCTATGTCAACTGTCGAACAAGCCGGTGGTGACGGAGTCAAGCTGCTTGAAAGTCTGAGCAGGGAAGAGCTGATAAGAATCATTGTTGATGATGCCAAGAACTGGCTGGCACATGATGGTGTCTGGTTTCAGGCGATAGAGAAGCGCTTCGGCATGGATGTGGCGGTTGAGCTTGACACCGATGCATGGCGTTTATTTACCGTGATCGAGGCGAAACGGATCATGGAGCGTCTGGGGATGAAACCGGGGGGTGGGATTTCCGCTCTGGTTGAATGTCTGAAACATCGTTTTTATGCCCGCCTGAATCTACAGGATGTCATTGAACAGAGTGACAACAGAGTCGTCTTTCGCATGCTGGATTGCCGTGTGCAGTCAGCCCGCAAGAGAAAAGGGCTTGCCGATCACCCGTGCAAGTCGGTTGGAATTGTCGAATACAGTGAGTTTGCAAAGGCGATTGACCCGCGTATCACCACCCGCTGCATAGCCTGCCCCCCTGACCGGCATCCGGAAGAGTTCTGGTGTGCCTGGGAATTCACCATATAAATCCATATCAAGTTACGGAGGAATTTATGCAGAGTGCAGACCCCGAAATCTACAAAACAGCTCACAAGGTGCGTATAGTTTCTGCCACCAGCCTGTTTGACGGTCACGACGCGACGATCAACGTAATCCGCCGCATTCTTCAGGGATCGGGTGCCGAGGTGATACACCTGGGACATAACCGCTCGGTTGATGAGATCGTAACTGCGGCTATCCAGGAGGATGCCCAGGGGATTGCGGTCAGTTGCTACCAGGGGGGGCACATCGAATTCTTCAAATATATTATCGATCTCCTACGGGAGCGGGGCGAAGGGCATATCAAGC
>Ga0194060_10002048_pt1 | contig 14392 bp, 21 predicted proteins | sample SepL225m_MetaG_FD_163427 | JGI IMG/M metagenome (GOLD analysis project Ga0194060, IMG submission 163427) | Anoxic zone freshwater microbial communities from boreal shield lake in IISD Experimental Lakes Area, Ontario, Canada - Sep2016-L222-5m | ecosystem: Environmental > Aquatic > Freshwater >... | reverse complement strand
GAATCGATCCGCGCATTTGGTCTGGATGTGGTAACGGAACTGTGTCAACGCCTGATCGAACGGGGTGCGCCGGGCCTGCATTTTTACAGTATGAATCAGGCGGGGCTGACATTAGAGATCGCAAAACGACTCGGAGTTATGCCTATACAACAGCATTCGTGAAAATGACTTGAGCCAAAGCCCGTTTGCGTTGGTGGGAAACTTTGGTGGGTTTAATTCACTCAGTTCCAATGACGCCTCGCCCTTGACCGGGTGGGGCGTTTTTCTTTGGGCGGTAACGGATCAAAGTCCTGTCGATACTTCTTCATGTTTCGCATCTTCCATGTCTAGTATCAATCACCGCCAACCTTACGGATCGGATCCTTAAAGCGATCTACCATTGCAGGATCGTTGCCGTAGTTAGTCAATAACTTCCAGGAAATATTAAGATAACCCTCTGCTGTTCTGGGTTCATTGACTTGCTCAATAACATTAGGGCCACCATATATGATCCGATCCGAATTGCTCTGATTGAGTATTCCATCGTCTGCCAAATCTAGCACGTCTGTATTTAGAGATACCCCTGTTTGCATTACCGCTTTAAATAATGCTCTAACATTTTCGTGTGATGGAACTTTTTTAGCAACAGCTAATTCTGGCAATTTGGTAAACAACCCCTCTAGATAATCTCTCTGACGAACCATTTCGCGTAGCGCCTTTTCCTGTCCTCCCTTACATTCGTTCTTGATGCAAGAAAGGCCACGAATGCAGTCAGCAGTCTCGTTGCAGTATCCCCCTTCAACTACAATGTACTTGGTTGAGTCTTCCATTGAGTCTTCCATTGAGTCTTCCTTCGAACTTATCAGACCTCCCGTAGCTGGCTTTACTGGCGACATTTCAGCCTTTGCTACCGATCTTGATAAAGTTGCCAAACTAACCTTGGCTAGCTTGCTCCCATTCTGTTCGGCACGTAAGTAGTGCGCTTTGGCAAGCTTTATATCCTTATCGCAACTTTCGGCTATTTGTCCTTGCATGTTTTCCGCAAACATACGAACCGATTTGCTCCCTCCCCGAGCTTCACTGTGAATAAGCGCACGAGCTGCCTTACAGTGCCCTGATTTTCTTAGTGCTGAAACACGACTAAGATTTGGCCGCTGCATAGCCCAGACTCCCATAGCAAAGACTTCCGCAGTAGCCTCCTGTACTAAGACGTCTTCATCTTCTCTCTCCGCCTGAGCTTCTACCTGTTGGGTAGTTGCATTTTGCTGGCGCTGCACTTTCTCACGTTTCCATCGTTCAGCATCTGCTTCTGCCTGTTGCCTTTTTTGAAGTTCTAGCTGCTGCTTCTGAATATCCAACTGTTGCTCCTGCAACCTTCTTGTTTCGCCAGCTGCCCGCCGCGCTTCTTCATCTCGACGTTGTTGCCTACCTTGCTCCTCAAAGAATGAATAATTTCTGGCATTGCAAGCGGTTAGCTCACGACTGTTGAACTTCAACCCTGAACAATTTTCCTGCGCGTAAGACAGGCTTACATACAGCGATGCACTAATCATCAAGGTTGCATGGAATAATTTCATTTGACTTCCGAACATCAATCAACTGTAGTGAATGCCAAGGTCAATCTTTAGACAGCAATTGCTCCACTTGGGACGCCCAATAGTCTCCAGTACTCTTGAGGACATCGGGATCGGCATCAGCATATACACGTGTAAGAGCACGCATCTTTTTCTTCGATTTTTCCCAGTAAGAGCGGCTATCAGACACGATCTTACTGACCAAGTCAGGATGATTCTTCGGAGCGCAAGCCAACTCGACCGTGACTGCTGTAGCACCAACAACAATCGTGGCGGGGATAAGCACTGCTGCTGCCGTTGCTCCAGCCATCGTGCCAGATATGTAGCCGGCAGCACCCGTAAGAATTGCAGCTCCACTTGAATGCGAAACAACTGTCAAACCAGTTGCAGTTAGTACGGCCTGAGCCCCTGCACCGGCACCAGCTACCATTCCCGAGATACGATTTACTTTGGAGTCCTGGCTCGGCGCATAAGTGCAAATAACATCCGTGTCTGCATATGCATTTGATGCAGCGAGTGCGATGCCAATCATACAAATCATTAGGCGCATGGCTTTACCTTCGAGTGACAAGTTCAATGCTTCATCTTGCCATACCCGAACCAATCATGCCAAGTGTATTTCCTACATAGCAGGTAGAAGCTCAGTTCCGACTCTTCGCTTGCCTACGCTTCCTCGGCGCAGGCATCTGCTCCCTTACCCTATCAAACAGTTCTTCAAACACTGTCAGGCCAAAAGCATTGGCAATCACTTCAATCGCATTGATCGTGGGATTCGCCTGCCCGTTCTCAACTCTGCTCAAGTACGTCTGATAGAAGCCGCATCGTTCCCCGAACACAACCTGGCTGTATTGGCATAAAGAGTTGGTTTTATTCGCAGGCTCACCCCACGAGCCTTCAATCCCCTTAACATGTTAGCCGTCATGAACAATTTCTACGCCCAATACTGAAATGGCCTCCGACGGTGCCAGCTATCTCGCGGTCTTGCTCATTGCTATCAGCATGGCTCTTATTCTTTGGCGCAGGAAACGGATCTTTGACCGCACGAATCGATTCGGTATTGAAGATTTCCCAACCTTCTGGGCCAAACTGGCATCAAAAATAAAGGATCAAACAATAAATGCCGTGGCGCTAATATCGCTTACTGTTGGAACACTGATATTGGGGTTTCAGTTTGAAGACAGCTGGGGTTGGCTCGTCACACTACCTGTTTATTTTGTTTTGCTATTCCTCGTCATTGGAAGCTGAAACCTGCTCGCATCTCCCTGCACTTGTATGCAATGTTTTCCCTTCTACCCTTTGCGAATGATCACCATGCCAACTAATCTTATTTTGATCGCTGCGTTAATTGTGATATCTCTTGGCGTTGGGGGCTTTGCAGGCTACAAACTTGCCCCACGAGGCAACTCAGAGACTCGGGTTGCCACAATTGATGAACCAGTCGTAATGCATACCAATGGCGGGCTCCTAGAGGTAGCGACCATCAATGCTACGGAACGCTTTGACAACACGACAACCCATACTCTTCTTGGTCAAGAAGTAGGCAACACATTTGCTCATATTCGAGTCCCCGTGACTTATCGATATGGTATCGAACTCGCACCGGAGTGGCGCTTTATGCTTCGAGATAAGACATTTGTAGTCGTCGCACCACAAATTAGACCCTCACTTCCTGTGGCGATCGATACGTCAAAACTTGAACGGGAATCACATGGCGTTTGGTCACTAGTTACCGGGACGGATGCCGTTGATCAACTTCAGAAGAAAATCACTCCGACCTTGGCCGAATACGCCGCATCGAAGAAATACATCGATTTGCAGAAAGACACTGCGCGTATCACTGTCACGGAGTTTGTAAGCAAGTGGGTGATGTCCAACGAGAAATGGGCATCTGCTAAAGACTATCGGGTGAAGGTCTTCTTTGGCGACGAACCGATTCAGTCACTGCAGGATGGAGGGTACGCTCCCGCCCCACTATCAACACAGAATCGCTGACCGCCGGGAGGCTGAGTTATGCCCGCCCTTTCTTTCGCCCCTTCTTCACTGGCATCTGCTCCCGAACCCTGTCAAGCAACTCAAACACCGTCAGGCCAAAACCGTTGGCAATAACCTCAAGAGCATTGATCGTCGGATTCGCCTGCCCATTTCAGGTACGTTTGATAGAACCCGCACCGTTCCCCGAACACGACTTGGCTCTGGCCATTCTGTTGGCGCAGTTCGCGGATGCAGGAACCAAGCTGCTTTGAGAGAGAAGTTTGCACATCGCATACTTTCTGCGATATGCTCTAATTCACATAAACACTAATTCATATATTGAAGCTCAATGGCCGGTGTCGCCACCTGCCGGATTACCAAGTCCAGAAAAAGTTAACTTTCCCAATAAAAACGACACAGCCTGTCGTTCCGGGTCGTCATTATGTGCTCATCAATCACCTCGCATAGAAGGAGCCATCATGATCTGGATAGTTGTTCTCGCAACCGGTCTCGCTTTGACGTTCAGCACGCTGGGAGCAGTTTCCGTATGGGTAAAGTTGCTGGCGGTTGGATTGAAAGTTGCGCTACTGGTCATCGGCTGTTTGACGCTGGTACTCGTATGGAAGCATTTCTTCCGCAAGACGTAGGAAATCAGAGAGTCAGGCAGTGAGGGTAAGTCATACAGACGATAGGCACTGCCCATGACGACCGGCAACCACGATACCCTCGTCTATCGCCTCGCCCAGATGCTGGTCAAACTCAACCAAGGCGAGAAGCTTGATCCACTGGCATTGGCAGACGAGTTCGGCGTCAATCTCCGAACCATTCAGCGTGACTTGAATGTGCGCTTTGCTTATCTGCCACTCCTGAAGACCGATGGTCGGTACCACCTGGATTCGGTATTCCTGGGCAAGCTCAGCACCCGTGACATCGAGCGGTTTGCCAGCTTGGCAGGGGTGCATGGCCTATTTCCATCGTTGTCTGACGACTTTCTTCGGGACATATTTGATGACCGGATTCAGTCCGCCCTATTGGTCAAGGGCCACCACTACGAAGACCTTGCAGGAAAGGAAGCAAGTTTTCGGCAGCTAGAGCAAGCCATTGTCGCGCGCCGTCACATTGCATTCGACTACACCAAGGATGATGGTGCGAAGTCCTATTTCAAGATCGCGGCGTTCAAACTGCTGAACAACAAAGGCATCTGGTATCTCGTCGCCCGTGATGGCGAGAAGCTAAAGACCTTTTCCTTCGCCAAGATAGAACAGTTGCGCTTGCTCGATACTCAATTCGATCCTGATCCCGATATTGACAAGAAGCTGGCCCAGGAAGACGGCGTCTGGCTGGGCGAAGACAACAAGGAAATCGTGCTCAAGATTGCCAGCAATGTCGCTGGCTATTTCAAGCGCCGTCGCCTGATTGCCAATCAGATCATCGAAAAGGAACTGGAGGATGGCGGCCTGATCGTTTCGGCCAAGGTTGGCCATCCGAATCAGGTATTGCCGATCGTTCGGTACTGGATACCCCATATCCGGATCATTAGCCCCGAAGGGTTACAAGGGGAAATGGAGCGTGAGTTGGCAACCTATCTTGGGCGGATGGGGGATTCCGCCTTAACTTAGCAGGGGAGAATTATGGTTGCCGCCGCATTTGTAATGACCGAAATGGCTGAAGCAATTAAAAACGCCTACGGTGTTGCGAAAGAGATCAACGTTTTCATCGACGAACACATTGATGCGCTAAAGGCGTCGGCCAACGCAACGACAGAAAGAGTAGGGCGAGTCCTCGAAGGCGTGAAGTACGGCTTCGGCATCGGTTACATAGTGCCTATGGCCATCCTAGCTACCGGACAGTTACTCCTAGGCAATCCCCTTGCCGCCGCCTCCATAGTTCTAACTACGTTGACATTCACCAATCCGTTGGCAATGACCTGTGCCGCTGTGGGAGCTATCTATTTCGGATGGGCAGCTCTGTCAGACGACGAGCGCCAGTCAATTCTCGACAAGTTAAGTCACGGGCTGAATATCGGGATTGAATTGATCAAGTCAGCGATCGGATTCGTCATCACCAAAACCAAGGAACTGATGACTTCAGATAATGCTCTTGAGCTAAAGAAGTTCATTTCAGGCGCAGCCGAATCATTCGGTCGCACGCTCGCGGATGTGACTGGAAGCATTGCAGACAGGATCAAAGGTGCATTCGATGTTGTCGCGAAAACATCAAGTGACGCAGTTGATAAAACAAAAACTTTTGCGAGTGACGCCTATCTCGCCGCAACTGACACTGGCGGGAAGGTAGTCAATACGGTTAAGGGAAAGTTGGATAAGCCTGACAAGAAGTAGCTCGGCGGTTATTTGGCGGTTGGTCGCTGCTGGCGCTCTATTCGCAGGGACTCTCGGTTTGCTTCCGAGAGGTTGCAAAGATTGGAAATTTAGACGACAGGAAATGCATCGCAAACGACAAAAGGCGGGGCATGCTCTATTCCTATATGCCATTGCCGTGCAATTTAGCCACACGGAAGTAGTGGCTTCATGATTCTTAATTCCATCACTACTTGGGCTTTCGATATGAAATCACGACTCTTACCTATTGTACTTACGTCCTTTGCAGCCTTGGTGGGCTGCGGCCAATCAATCCCAGCAAGCCAGGAAACACTATTGGTTTGCGAAGGAACGGCCTTCAGTTTTCTTACCTCTACTACTCAAGATCGCATGAACGTCACGCTCACCAAGGTAAATGGTAAGGTTGTCAAAGCGGTATCAGACGTCGGCACTTTCACGGCCGAAAAGGTAGATGTTCGAACCAAAGAGAACAAAGGTCCTGTTTTCAACCAATTGATTATCGAAGCCGACAAAATAGTTCTTCAGTGGGACGTCACAGAAGACACAGGGTCTCCGGTACGGAAGATCATTATCAAAAACTCTGGTGACTATGAGCGGGTTGTTCCCGGTTATACGGCCAATGGTCAGTGTCAGATACGTGAGAAGGCGTTCTAACTCGCCGCCGAACTGATGCTAGTAATCATCTGCGCAATCGCCTTGTGCCGCATTAAACGATGAAGTAATTCCACAACAACAAGAGCCTTCGGTGACGCTATGGGCTCAATAAACTAGAAAGCGTCACACTCCTGTGAAAGCCCGTTGGCCATATCGGTCGCGGGCTTTTGCCTTTTCTATTCCCGCAATTTGTCCGCAAGGAGCAACTATGTTCTTCCCCTTCCTCGGTATTTCCGCAGCCGCCCTCGGCCTAATCCAGCTTGGGGCATTGTCCGTAAAAGTTCTATTTCTAAAAGCAATGTTGGCTATCACTGCTGCCTGTGCCCTGCTTCTGGGCTTGGGCCATGTCTGGCGGTGGCACAAGGACACCAATCAATAAGATGGTCAAACTCAGCAGACACAACATTCGATATCTGAAATCCACTGGCAACGCCATTGCCAAGACCACAGTAAGGACGGCAGACAAAGCAGTTACCGGCCTGACCCGTTGGGCAATTACGGATCACTCAGGAATCTCGAAGCGACTCCTCAGCATGCCCAAGATGGGGTTCCTCGACACACTGCTCTACATCCTCCTGCAACTGTTCGTATCCATAATGGGCGCTGTTCTAACCGGGGCAATGGTGTTCGTCCTCATTGCTTATGGCATACCGCTCTTTCTGTTTGGTCATCTATAGCTTAGCCGCAACAAACACCAGCAATTCCACACCAGCCCCCTTGGCGAAATCCTTGGGGGCTTTTCTTTGGAGAAAACCCGTGATCACCATACATCGCTTCACAGATGCATACCGAAGTTGGCAGCTGATGCAGATTCCCCTGAGGCTAGTTCAGGATCAGGCAGCAGTATTACTCAATACATGCCGGAATACCCATCGCCCAATCTCTGACGCACTAGAAATCACCGACGCCGATATTCGCTGGCTACTGCAACAGCAGGAAGCAAGTCAGGACTATGCCGATCTCCTTGGCGGCAATGTCTATGTCGCAGAAACCGCCGATGACCTCAAGCAGATAGTCGGCATGGACATGGGCTGGGCCGAGAGTCATGGCAACACTTGGCCTACCTGTATGGACACGCCACTGGTGTGGGATAGCTGTTCCTACCTTGCCGAGAAATCGGGCGATTCTGATTGGGCCATGTTCTTGCTCTGCTGGTCCGATTCAGGCGGTCCTGTGTATTACGTCCCGAAGCACTTATGGCAAGCCGCACGCGTCGAAGAGCACATGGCCGCAACCAATACGGTCTGGAACTCCTAGCGCAACTGTAGCCATCTTATATGAATACCACCGTCATCACTGCACCCAACCTTAGGAGAATTTCATGAGCAAAGAATCAATCGACGTCGCACTGAACGTACCGCATATCGCCACCGCCAAAACCTTTACCTGTGAGTCCTTGTCCGGCCTTCGTGTATTGCATGCAGCAATTGGCTATGAGGTAGGCACAAAGGATCGGCTGTATGTCCGCATCACGGAATCAAATGGCATGGGGAAATTCAATGCGTGTTGGTGGTCTCTGGCAAAGATTGAAGACGCATTATCAAAAGTGCCGGAACAGGACGCCTTCAAACCCGCCGCATTGGTCCCCGTATTTGCTGGCCGCTCCGTGAATACGATGTACTTCGTCATAGCTGCGCTGGTCAAAATCGGTTTGTTACGCCACGCCGATCCTGTCGAGAACGGCTATGTCCGCGATGTCCCTGCCGATCTGCTCAAGGAGTTGTCGTCCCTCATCGACGCTAAGACCGATTTACTGCCGCCGGCTATGGTGCAAGGCGAAGGACCTATGGTGGTAACAATCCCGAAGGCTACCAAGTCGCCCAAGAAAGCAGTAGCCCCGGCCAATGGTTGAGGTCATTACGGGCGTCGCCGTCTTCACGATCCTCTGTCTGGTCACCAAAGCACTGCGCCTGTATGGGGTAGTCGGGCTAGCAATTCTCTCAATGATATTTCCCGCAGTAACCCTGGTGCTGGCTCTTGCTGGCGGCACCGCATATTTCATTTACCGCAACATTACCAAAGGAGTTTGAAAGTGATTGATGTATTCATCATGGACGCGATCTATAGCCTGCTGGATGCCGACCTCGGCTGTCTCGACGATGCTGCATTTGCAGAAGCAGTAAAGTCACAGGCCGCATATCTATCAGGCATTTATTACGAATAGGCGATACCCAAGGTCAGTGCAACGCTGATCCTCGCAGCACCAGCAGCATCCCTCCCGCAGTACCTCCCTGAATATTCCAAAGCTGACGCCTGTATCGACCATCGTGTCGAGGCCTTCTTGCGCTTGGAATTCTTGGGGAGAGTACGCGGGACTTTCAATCTTAGGAGCATGGGATGGGAACAGCTGTTATCCATACCAACAACACAAGGACATTTATGAAGTCGAAAGGCAAAAGCCGGTCTGAAAAAGTCGTATCCGCTGCCGTATCGTTTTTAGCAGGCCAGCATTTGTACGGTAGGCCTAGACCGAGCACATTGTCACTGATGCTTGAGTCATTCCGGGTGCGCAGGCAAGTAAAGGAGCTCACCAAGAAATACTGTCTCGACAGCAAGGGAAGCAAATGGACACGCTGATGGCGTACATCATGACGGTGCTGTTCGGATCGCTGAGGATTGCTCTGTTCTTTCTTTTCTGGGGGCTGATGCTGATGGCGTTGCCGGCAGTTCTCCAATATCTTTAAGGCAGCTGTATTTAGCCGGCGCGGGAACGTTACACAGACTTTGGATGATCACGAATTGTTAATGGCGCATTGATTATGCAATAAGGATAAATAGTTTACTGGGCGCGGGCTGCGCAAATTGGCGGGGTCGGGCTGGGCGGTAGCGCGCCCAAGTTGGTCGCATCGAATTTGCGTTAGTTTGGCTTGCGCGGTTCTCTCGACCCCGGCTTATTCCTCCACCAATAAAATGTCTTGACACCAAGTCAGACAATGCGTAAAACGCGAAACGTCGATCTGGCACTTACAGGGCGTAGCCGAAGCAAACCATCGACACGCAGCACCCAATGAGCGCAGGCAGCAATTGCCCGCAGTGAGACAGCAAGTAGCCGTCGGCTCACAATCCTGCAGGAAGGCAGGAAAAGCTCAAGCGAGAGCGCCCCCATCGGAACAGCGGTGGCCTTTGAATCGCTTATGGGCTTAATATGAAAACAATTTCAAGCAGCAATGGGTCGTCGCGCTCCGCCGACCTAACATCTCTTGTCAGTGGCGCTCCCGCTGACCAACCACCTACCCCGGCACCGGACCGATCCTCTACCATCATCGCCGTTGTCCCTGAATCAGGGCAGCCACTCGGCAAACACGTTTCAACCATTCAACCGACTCAGACCACATCGCAGACAGTCTGCTGGCTTCTTCGAACCAATCACGAGCATCCGAACCTGATGCCTCTAGAAGAGGAGGATTGGAAGTCGCTTCTTGCGTCAGCAGAGGTGGAGTTGCATCGTGAATAAAGCAATCCACACGATTAGCTTCGCCGTCGCTGCATTGTATTGGTACGAACGCGGCCTGCAGGTCATTCCGCTGATTCCCGGCACAAAGAAGACTGCAGTTCAATGGGATTCGTGGCTTGCCGGTCTATCCACCAAGAAAATCGCCGCCTACTGGAAGCAACATCCGGATCACGAATTGGGGTTCATCGTTGGCGATGATGTGATCGTACTCGATGCCGATGCACCCGAATCGATAGCAGCCCTGGTTGCCATCGAGAAGGCCTTCAATATCACGCCAAATCTCGTGGTCAAGACCAAGCGCGGGCAGCACCATTACTATCGCCGCGCAGCAGACGCCTTCGCAAAGACGGATTCGCACAGTACTGACCAGCACCCCGAGCGCCTCGACGTTAAAGCGGCTCGTTCAATGGTGATCCTTCCGCCAAGCACTGGGAAAGGCATTCTTGTTTACTCCGCAGGCCATGCCAGCCAACTCATCGAGGTCAAACAGGACTTCATCGATGCGGTTTTCCTTCACAACGAGAAGCCACTCCCTCGCCCATCGGTTGCCACTCCTCGCTCAATAACCGCGCCGAAGACAGGACATCTGCGCGTGCTTCAAGTAACTGTTAGACATCTTGATGCCGATTGTGGATATGACGATTGGACTCACGTAGGCATGGCGATTCACTTTGAAACTTGCGGCAGTGACGAAGGTTACGAACTCTTCGATACCTGGAGCAGCAACGGCAAGAAATACGATGGGCCAAGGGCAACGGTGGCGAAATGGCGTTCATTCAGGGCTGATTGTGTTGGTGGCTACACCATACGCACGCTGTTTCGGATGGCCGCAAAGGTTGGCATTAATATTGAGATGATCATGGCTGAAGCTGAGCCCTTCGATACATGGGAGGGCGAAGATGAGCAATCCTAACCAAACGCCGACAGCCGGAGATGTCTCCGGTACGTCTGAATCCACCACTGATGCGGCGACCAAGCCAGCTAAGCCACCGCTCTCGCCATCGGGCCTGTTGCGTGCTTTGCAACTTCGCTACGCGCTCATCAATATGGATGGACGAATCTGGGTACTCGACATCGAAGGTCTAGCGGCCAGATCTAGCGACGGTACTGCCACAAAACTGGTTTTATCAAATCGCAGTGATGGCACCCTTCTGTTGTTTCGACTGGCGAAGGCGCTGAGCCCAGACATTAACGCAAATACTATCGTCAAGAAATTCTTCGTTGTCCCGGAGACCACCCTGTTCGACGGCGTCGAGTTCAACCCAGCCGGTACTCCGAGCAATCGTTTGAACCTGTGGGTCGGGCCGACGGTGATTCCGGTAACTGGAGACTGGACGCTCATCAAAGCATTCTTGCTCGATGTCATCTGCAGCGGTGACCGCAAGAGCTACGACTACCTTATCGGCGTCATTGCCCACGCGCTACAGCGCCCTTGGGAAAAGCCCGGTATCCTCGTCATCTTGCTCGGTGGTCAAGGCATCGGCAAGGGCACGTTCGGTCGCATCCTGCGCGCCATATGGGGTGCAACGTTCCTGCAAGTGCACAACATCGATACCGTTACCGGCAACTTCAATGCATCCCTGGAGCGCGCTTTCATTGTCTTTCTGGACGAGGCTCTGTTCATCGGGGATCGCAAAGCATCGGATGCGCTGAAGTCACTCGTCACCGAGCCGGTCATCCATATTAACGAAAAGCACCAACCGGCTAGGCAGACGCATAGTTACCATCGCTTCTTTGCCGCTACCAATGCCGACCATCTGAAAAACACGGACCGCGACGATCGTCGTGACTTTGTGCTCAGAGTCTCGGAGTCGCACAAGAATGATTTCGCCTACTGGGACGCCCTGAGCTTCGAAATGGAGCACGGTGGCATCAAGGCAATGGTGCACGAGCTGCTGGCGATGGACCTGTCCGGTTTCAATGTTCGCGATAAGCCAAACACACAGGAACTGCTGGAGCAAAAGTTGCAGAGTCTTGGCCCCATTCCCCGCTGGTGGCACGACTGCCTGGACGGTGGCGGACTGACGCCAGAAGGCGACTGGGGTGACTTCATTGGCACTGAGGTCGCCATCAACGGCATCGTCGAGCTGGCAGGCGGGAGACTGTACAAGAAACCTTCCCCAGCCGATGTGGTGCAGGCGCTACTGAAGCTATGCCCGAGTGCGGCCAAGGCGCAACAGCAGGACAACCTTAAACGTCACAGAGGGCTTTCTCTGCCGTCTCTCCAGCAGGCCCGTATCGAGTTCGAGCAGTACATCGGCGGCGCGATCCGTTGGGATTCGGATGAGTCCTTGGAGGGCAGCGATTCAGCCCCGGCTCCAGCCAACGGGGAGAGTGACTTTTGACAGTCGTCGCCATCACCACCGGCTCGGCACCCGACAACAGCGCACAGGTCGCACGGGGGTTGCTCGGCTGGCCGTGCGCCGGGGTTTCTTCAGCCGCTTGGGCGTCGGCCAAACGCACAGGCTGCACACCCTTTTTTGAAAAAGTTATGGGCGGCAGTAGTCACAGCTACTGTAGCTTTTGTCCAACCCGCACACTTGAAAAAGTAGAAAGTCCCGTGCGTGCCGTGCGTTTCCAGCCTTCCTATACCTCGCATGGGGTTGTGGCGCACGGCAGGGGGTGCGTCGGCGTGCAAGCTGTAGGTTGCCCAGCAGCGGCCCCACTGGCTCCGTTCGGCGGCGGGATGGCTGGCGTGATCCTGCGCGCCCCAGCGTGCCACCCTGGCCCGGTTTTGGTCAGCCATCAACTCCACCCAGCGGTCCCAGCAACTGGTGGCGTGACCTATTTTCCAACATTACCCGCTGCAACCGGCAGCTCACCTCAACATCACACTAGGAGCAAAGACAATGTCTGAAAACCAACTGATCTACACCATCAAAAAGGAGCGCTATCGTGCCGCTGGCTGACCTCGATGCCGCATTCGTCCGCAATGCAGCCATCCCTGAAAAGGGCAAAGTTGACTACTACGATACTGCGATCACTGGATTCATTCTTGAGGTCAGAAGTACGGGCGGAAAAACATACTACGTCCGCTACCGTGACCCTCATGGCAAGCAGCGCCAAGTCAAGATCGGGGATGCTAAATCTGTGTCCTTCGATAAATGCAGAGCCGCCGCAGAGAAGCTGAGATCGAGGGTTGTACTCGGCGAGAGTCCCATTGAGGAAAAGAAAGCCAAACGTGCCATTCCGACGATCGCAGAACTCTATCGGGACACTTACCTGCCGCATCTGAAAGACACCCGGAGAAACATGGAATCGGATTTGAGTTTCTGGAAAGTTCATCTCTTACCTAGATGGGCTGACAAGCATCTGGATGAACTGACTCAGAATGATGTCATAGAAGCACATCAGTCCATGCGCAAGGCCGGTTATGCTCCAGGAACAGCGAACAAGTGGGTCGTGCAGATTCGTTATTTGTACAACGTGGCCAAGAAATTCAAGATTCCCGGATCGGACTTCAACCCAGGTGCAGGCATCAAGCAGTTTTTGGTTGAAGGAAGGCAGCGGTTTCTAAGTCCAGCTGAAACCGAACGACTGAGACTTGCGGTCGAACAGAGCGAGAACACGCAGCTGAAATACATCGTCGCCCTATTGCTAATGCTCGGTTGCAGAAAACGGGAATTACTGGATGCCAAGTGGGAACAGTTTGATCTGGAACGCCGCACATGGAGAATTCCTTTGGCAAAAGCAGGAAGATCCCGAAATGTGCCATTGTAATTGGCGGCTATAGCGGTTCTTGAAAAGGTTAGGCGCTGGGAAGGTTGCCCGTATGTTGTACCGAACCCTTACACCCTCAAGCCATTCACCGGAATAAATGAATCCTGGAAGACCGCAAAACGCCGTGCGGGAATAACAGAATGCCATCTGCATGATTTGCGCCATACCTATGCCAGTAGCATGGCTGGGGCGGGAGTTTCAATTCTGGTTATCTCTCGTGCCCTGGGTCACGCAACCACACGTCAAAGTGAGGTCTACGCGCACCTAGCGGATGAGCATCTTCTCGCAGCGGCAGATGCAGCAGCCAACGCAATGGGGGCAAATTGGACCGGGGCAAAACAGTCACCCGCACAGCCCTGAAACTCGGCAAAATCTACTGCACCACACCGCCCAGTCGATCCCGGTCGCTGGGTTGGGTGGTAGGTGGGAAGGAATCTGCAATGGAACTTGCCGAAAAGAATTTCAGTTTGAAAACGTCGCCACGACATACTCGGTCCAGTTGGGTTGGCGATGGGTTTTCCCAAAACGGAAACCAGAAGTTGATCTACTTTGTTGAAGCAGATCGAAGTTCCCGTAACTCTCAGAGAAACAGTATGAATCAGGCCAGCTTGACGCTTGAGCTTTGCCGCCGCTTGGGCCGACCGCTAGCCTGCTAGTCACGCACTACGAGCAACTGCTGCAAAGCCGCCCGCAAACGGCCT
>Ga0194060_10002046_pt1 | contig 14413 bp, 13 predicted proteins | sample SepL225m_MetaG_FD_163427 | JGI IMG/M metagenome (GOLD analysis project Ga0194060, IMG submission 163427) | Anoxic zone freshwater microbial communities from boreal shield lake in IISD Experimental Lakes Area, Ontario, Canada - Sep2016-L222-5m | ecosystem: Environmental > Aquatic > Freshwater >... | reverse complement strand
AATAATTTTCGACTCGTTTAAATAGCGATTGCTTAATTTGATAGTATTGTTTAGTTCAATATTTTCTATAACATCTTTCTCCAATTGAATTGCTGTTTTGTAATTTTCATCAGCTAGTATATTTACTCCTTCACTTTGGGCAATTTTTGCCATACGAAATATATATTCGGTTTGGTAATGTTTAATCTTAATCAAATCGGTAGAGTTGAGTGTACTAATTAGCGAGTCAGATATAGATAACAATTGCTTTGCCGATTTAATATTTTTGCCTTCAATTTCAATATCTGCAAACGATAACAATGCATTAATTGCGCTCTCATTGTTGCCGTATTTTAGAGAAATAATCCAATCGGTTTTAAGTAGAATTTTTGCTTTTTCCCATTCTTTTTTTTGTTTGTAAATGCTGCCTAAATTTCCCGAAACCAAACCAATCCAAATACTGTCGTTTATTTTATTAGCCCTTTCGAGCGCAAGTAAATAATATTTTTCGGCCGAGTCGGGGAGGTTCAATTTTGAATAAGTAAATCCTAACGAATTAGCGTTTTCAATTGTTAAAACAATTCCATCTTTTTCAACTAATCGATTAACGTACATTTCATTTTCTAAAAGGTGTATCATTCCCTCCTTTTTTAAACCTAAGCGCATGACAAAATTGATATATTCTTTGTTGAGTCGCACATAGTCTTTTATGCGATTTTCTGCCAATAATTTATTGCCGATTTTTGTATGCACTTGTATAAAATCAGTAGAATTACCTATGTCATTTTCTCTAACCGATTCGATAAATGCTAATAAATATTCGTATTTTTTTAGTTCGGGGTTTTTATCAATAACCTTATGGGCTATTTCAATCGATTCATTGAGTTCATATAATGAAATTCCGAAAGTTGTAGCATTGTAGCATAAATTGTCGATATACTTTACAAACTCGGTTTCTTGGTTAATATTGGCTTGGGGCTTGTCATCAGCTATATTTGATAAGGCAAAAAGCGGACAATAAAATCCTCCTAAAAACAGGATAATGAAGCCTTTAATTATATTCATGAGTGGTAAATTCTATAGGCTAAGGTACTTTTACATATCTTGAATTATTTACATAATTCAATCTAAAATTTACAATAAAAAAAGCCGTGCTTTTAAATAGTGAAGATAATTGACAGTAACTTTTTTACACAATAATTCCTTTGCAAAAAGAATTGAATTAACATGAGGGAAGAAAATATTATTTCTGTTGGGTTACTTGCAGTTTTAATAAATCAAATCCTTTTTCTTTTAGTCTTGCCAAAATTTGATTGTAAACATCAGCATTCATTTTTGGGGTTCGCGAAAGTATCCATAAATATTCTCGGTTGGGGTGGCTTACTACAGCATAACTGTAATCGTCAGCCAGGTCAATAATCCAATATTTACCTTTAAATGGCCAAAAGAATTGAACCAGCAATTTTGCATTTCCTGTGTTTGCTTCAATATAAGCTTTGCCTTTTATATACGATACTTTACCATCTAAACTTTCTTTGTTGCAACGATTCTCAACAATTACATAATCTTTATCAGTAAGAGTATATTCGGCAGTTGTGCAATGGCACCCTTTCTGAAATCGTTGAGGGTAAGAAGCAATTTCGTACCATTTGCCGGCATATTTTTTTATGTCAACAAATGGAACTGTTTGTAATGTTTGCGAGTTTGAACAAGCTGTGTTTGCCATAAGCATTATAATCAGTATTAAATGGAGAATAGTTTTCATACGATTCGTTGTTAGCTTTATCTTTTAGCAATTAGCCATTTGCAATTAGCTGTTAGCACGCAGCTTCTCTACCTATAAACTAAGCAGTCTTCTTAGGTGGCAAAGCAAAAGCTTTTGCTTCGTGCGTAAACTGACCGTTATGCGAACCATCGCAAAAAGGTTTGTTTTTGCTATGGCCACATCTGCATAAGCCTACCACATCTCTTCCTGCTAAATCGTATGCATTTCCTTCTCTATCTACAATGGTAAATTCACCTTCTAATTTTAATGAGCCATTATTGTTGATCGTAATTTTTGTCGACATGATTTCTTAATTTCATACGATATTAAATCTTTTTATTCGAGTTTAAAGATATAAACTAAACAGAAAATTTTTCGAGAGGATATAATTTTTAAAGGTTTTAAATGAGAAGAGTGGCTTGTCGTTTAAGCAAACAGCCACTTCAAAGCTGCTGTAAAAAGAAAAAGCCATCATTGCTGATGGCTTGACTTCTTGCGCTCCCCAAATTAAAGAAAGATGCAGCCAGAATGAGTTGGTTGAATATGGAATTCTCAAGAAACTTAGATGTGTTTGAGGTTTCAGTTAAATGATTGAAACCTTAAGCAAAAAAAACTTCAGCAGGAATATGTAATTCTTGATGAAAAAGTTTCGCCAATTCCAGTGTTAATGGTTTTCTGCCGCTTAAAAGAGAAGATACATATCCTTTGCTTCCAAATTTTCCAACAAGGTCTTTATTTTTCAATCCAAGCTCAGTCATTTTTAGTTTGATTGTTTCAATAGGGTCAGGATATGGAATCGAGTAATGCTCGTCTTCATATTGTTTAATAAGCAATAAAGCTACCTCAATCTTTTTCCCATTTGCCGATTTTAGCGAAGTTTTTTTATCAAACATTTCATCAACCCATTTCAGGTAAGCTTCGTATTGAGTTTTATTTTTTATTAGGGAGAGTTCCATTACTTTATTTTAAAATGAACAGTTGAGACATCTATTTTATCGGATTCCTTGTGTGTTCCAAACCACTTAATCTGTATAGCTTTATAATCAAAAGCAATGCGAACCATAAGTCGATATTTATTTCCCATGATATTGAAAACTACCCTATCATCTCCAACCAAACTTGCTGAACCATAAACAGATTTTAATGAATTAAAATTTTCAAAATCAGATTTTACCATTTCATGATACCACTCGAATAGCGCATTAGCAGCTATAGGATATTTCTCAGCATAAGCTAATAAAGTTCTTCTAGTGATGATGTTGAACACTCAACAAATGTATAAAGTTTTCTAATAGAAAACAAATGGGCTGAATAAAACTTTTACATTTTAAATAGGCTATTTAAAAAATGCAGCCACTTCAAACGCTTGCTGTAAAAAGAAAAAGCCATCATTGCTGATGGCTTGACTTCTTGTGCTCCCCAACCTGGACATCCCGTTCATAAAGCTGTAGTTCGTTCCTCACACATCTTTTATGACGGGATAAACTTCTCGTTCTGAAAGCAATAAAAAAGAAAAACCACCCGAAACGGATGGTTTTTTTTGTGCTCCCCTAATTTACAAAAACTGCAGCCACAATGAGTTAGTTGAATATGGAATTATCAGGAAATTAAATGTTTATGGAATCGGTAATATTACTGATACGGATAAACTTAAATGTAACACATTAACAAATTGAGGGTAGTTTTGAGTTTGGAATTATAAGAAAATTAAGCGTTTAAGGTTTCGGTAATATTACAGAAAGTAGTAGATGTATAGGTTGTCGTTAATGAAAATAATTATTAAACATTAATTCTTGCTTAGATATTTATTGCGAAAAGTACCGAAAAGTGGTATATTTCGCAAAAAATATCTCAAATGGTTTCAGAAAGTAATTACAGCCGATTGGAATATTGGATTGAAGAATGTCAGTCCAAGGGCAAGCTGGCATTCAACTTAGCAGAACTTAGGCAAAGTTTCAAATCTGATACTGAAACAGCATTGAAGCGAGTGTTGGATAGGTTGTCAGAAAAAGAAAAGATTGTTTCCATTTTTAAGGGATACTACATAATCATTCCACCACAATATTCATCCAAAGGCATTTTGCCGACATCAATGTTCATTGATGGACTAATGAAATTTTTAGAGAGGAAATATTATGTAGCACTTTTAAATGCAGCAGCACTAAATGGAGCGTCACATCAACAACCGCAGGAATATTTTATTGTAACTAGTTATCCAGTATTGCGAGCAACAAAAAAGAAAGGACTTAAAATAAATTACATCAGTACAAGACAACTGCCACCTGAAACATTGATTGAAAAAAAGAAAACCGAAACTGGATATATAAATGTTTCAAATCAGTTGTTGACTGCAATTGACTTAATTAATTATGAAAAGAAAATTGGGGGACTTAACAGAGCGTCAACCGTAATTAATGAATTAGTTGAAACAATAAAACCAAGTGATGTTAAAGAAGAACTAATAAGGTATGCCACAGTTTCATCTATACAAAGATTGGGTTATATACTCGAAGAAGTTTTAAATAAGAAGTTACTAGCTGATAAAATATTTTCACTCTGCCAAAAAGGTGGAGTCAAATTTTATTTAATTTCATTGAAAGCGTCCGGTAAAAAAAGTAAAGATGTGATTAATGAGAAATGGAAATTGATAATTAATACAAATATTGAAATTGACTGATGATACCTCAAGCACATATTACAGAATGGAGCAACACTGTTCCTTGGCAAACAAATGAACAGGTAGAACAAGACTTGGTTATTTGTAGGGCATTAGTTGAAATTTTTAAAAATGATTTCCTTGCTAATAGTTTAGCGTTCAGAGGAGGAACTGCTTTGCACAAACTTTATTTACATCCACAACCTAGATATTCGGAGGACATTGATTTGGTGCAAATCAAAGCGGGTTCAATAGGTATTGTTATTGACCATTTAAGAAAAGTGTTATCCTTTTTAGGAAAAGCAAAAGTTGAATCAGGCGAGACAATGGCAACGATGAAATTTCGATTCGATTCAGAGTCTCCTCCAATTATTTCACTTCGATTAAAAATTGAAACAAATTGCAGAGAACATTTTACTGTTTTAGGTTGGGAAAAGAAACCGTTTGAAGTAAAATCATCATGGTTCAACGGAGAGTGTAATTTGACTACGTATAAATTGGAAGAACTTTTAGGAACAAAACTGAGAGCACTCTATCAACGTAGGAAAGGCAGAGACTTATATGATTTATGGAAAGCTTTCACACATTCAAAAATTAATCCTGACCTTGTAATAAAATGTTACAAGGAGTACATGAAATTTTCTTTAGAAAAACCAATCCCTTCTAAAAAAGAATTTCTAATAAATATTGAAGCTAAAAAAGCTGATGATGAATTTTTAGGTGATATTTCTGCATTACTAAGACCCGATGAAAAATATAATCACGAAGAAGCATTCAAAATTCTAATTGAGGAGCTCATCGAGCGAATGTAATCGGATGAATGAGGAACTTTCAAATCAAATCCAAATTTTCAAATCTGTTTTCAAATGCAGAGATGATGTGTTTGCAGTTCGTTGGGAGAAGGGAAATAAAAGCGGATACATGCCTGTATATTTTTATGACCCTTATATGTATCGGGCACATAAAATGAAAGGTGGAACTTTTCAGAATTACAGTGACAAGAAATATTTAAAACTTACAGACAAAGAAATTGAGAAACATTTAAACGGAGAGCAACTGATTGGAATTTATCTGTTACTAAAAGATAACTCTTCATATTTTATTGTAGCAGATTTTGATGAAGAAAACTGGATTGATGAATGCAGAGTTTTTATAAAAGCATGTAGTGAAAAAAATATTCCTGCATATTTGGAACGTTCCCGCTCAGGCAATGGAGGACATGTTTGGGTATTTTTTGAACAAGCCTACCCTTCATTCAGAAGTAGGAAATTATTTATTTCGATTCTCGAACAGTGCGGAGCCTTTTCCATATTTGACAAGAGTTCAAGTTTTGACCGCTTGTTCCCAAATCAGGATTTTCTTTCAGGAAAAGGTTTAGGAAATTTGATTGCATTGCCATTATTCAAAAAATCTTTGGCGCAAGGAAACAGTTGTTTTATTGATTCAAATACTTTGCAACCAATAAAAGAACAGTTCGAATTTCTTAAAAACATAAAAAGAATTTCCGTTTTGAAATTGGATAAACTTTACCAATCAGTTTCAACAATACCAATTTTATATTTACCAAAATCAAATAATGGAAAGTTAGTTGTTTCATTAAGCAACGAAGCGAAAATCAGCCGTTATGGAATGACAACACCATTGATAAATTTCCTGAAAGAAGAATTGAATTTTGCCAGTACAGAATTTATTATCAAGAAAAAAATTGGGAAAAACACTTTTGGAACTGAACGCTCTTTCAAGTTTGTTGAAGAAACGGAAAACGAAGTAATTGTTCCGAGAGGTTTCATCGGAAAGCTAATTCGTTTTTGCAGAGAAAATAAAATTGAACATGATTTTATTGATGAAAGAACGAAACACAAATTAATTCCTTTTTCATTCAATGCTCAGCTTCGGGAACACCAGAAATCGGTCATGGAATATATATCAAAGAAAGATTTGGGAGTTATTGTAGCTCCACCCGGTTCCGGTAAAACAATTGTTGCATTGAAAATTATTTCAGAGAAACAACAATCGGCTTTAATCATCGTTCACCGAAAACAATTAGTTGAGCAATGGTCAGAAAGAATTGAAACTTTTCTTGGAATACCTAAAAATGAAATCGGAAAAATTGGGCAAGGAAAAAGCAAAATTGGAAATAAAATTACAATTGCTACCATTCAAAGTTTATCAAAAGAACTTGCGAAAGCAGGTGCAGAAAATATTTTAACAGCCTTTGGAACTATAATTATTGATGAGTGTCACCACATGCCTGCCGAGACATTCAGAAATACAATTGCTAAACTTCAAACATTTTATCTGTATGGTTTAACAGCCACTCCATTTAGAAAATATAATGATGGTAAATTAATTTTTATTCATTTAGGAGAAGTTATTGCTGAGATAAAGTCCACTGAAATAAGCACTTCACAACAAGCAATAATAATTATCAGAAATACAGAACTTGATGTTCCATTCAATTCAAAGACCGACCAGTTCGAGACTTTATCAAAAATTCTTGTTCATGATTCAGCAAGAAATAAATTCATACTTGCGGATGTAATCAATGAATTGAAAAACGGAAAAAGAGTTGTAATAATCACTGAAAGAAAAGAACACATTGATTCTCTTTACCAATATTTGAAACAATCTTACGAAACGATAACTTTGAGTGGTGAGGATTCTGAAAATAACAGAATTTCAAAATGGAAATTTCTTAAGGAAGGAAATTATCAAGCGTTGATAACAACAGGACAATTTTTTGGTGAAGGAACTGATTTGCAAAATACAAATTGCTTATTTCTTGTTTATCCATTTTCTTTTGAAGGTAAACTAATTCAATACATCGGAAGAATTCAGCGTTCGGAAGTTACACCAACCATTTACGATTACCGTGATATTAAAATTGACTATCTGAATAAATTGTTTCTGAAACGAAATACTTATTACAGAAAGATTGATAAGCAAGCAACTTTATTTGATGAACCGACAGAAGAAATTGTTGATTTTAAAAAAATAATCACAATTGAAAAGGAAATAAAAATTTCGATTGAAGAACTTGAATTTCGATACGGTAGTATAGCATTCAAATACACAGTCCCCGAATTGAAAACAGAACTTGAGTTTGAAGTTGAAAATCTTGAAGTAAGACCAGAGTTTGAAGTCTTGAAACCATACTTTGCAAAAGCACTTAAATCAAAAAATGTAATAGTAAATATTAATGCTGAGTTTGAAAACGGTAAACTCATTTCACAATTAGCGACATCAAATGATATGGAGAAAATAAATCGTGAAGTAATTGAAGGTGTAAAATTCAGTTTTGTTTCAAAAAATATTTTAGTGAAACATCCAATTCAAAAAGAAAATCTTTTAGACATCAATCAAATCCAAGGAGAAAATAAAAACCTTCTTTACAGTTCAGGAGAAGAACTATTGGAAGACATTTTGAAGAAGGAAAACTTTAAGCACCATATGCAATTGCGTTTCTTATCACAACGACACGATAGAGGCACTTTAAAAATTCGTTTTGTACTTAATCCATTTTCATTTGTCTTTCTATTGACAGGAAAAGAACAGTTTCACATTATCCTAGAAACACTGGATACTGAAGAAGCAACTTACTTGTGGCATTTCAAAAAAGACAAAAAAATACTCAAAACAAAGTTGAAAGAAATTGATGCGCAACTTAATATCATAAGAAACAAAGGCAGACAAGTTTTTCTTGAAAATCAACCGGAAAATTTCAGTCGTATTTTACATGACTATTTAGACGACAAAAAAGGTTTTATAATTTGGAAAGATTTATTGGAAGAACAAATCGTATGACGCTATTCGAACAAGGAATTATCAAGAAATTAGGTGTTTAAGGTTTCGGAAGAATTACAGAATATCACTTTTGTTTGTATTTTTTTAATGTTGTTTTTTAAAAGATGCAACTACTTCAAACCCTTGCTGTAAAAAGAAAAAGCCATCATTTCTGATGGCTTGTCCACTTTGGCTCCCCAACCTGGACTCGAACCAGGGACCTAGTGATTAACAGTCACTCGCTCTAACCAGCTGAGCTATTGAGGAGTTTTCCCTAAGGGGACGCAATATTAGTTTATGATGATTAATTATACAATATTTGCACCGATTTTTTTAAAATATACTAATAATGAGTTTATTAATTGTTGGCAGTGTAGCTTTTGATGCTATCGAAACGCCATTTGGAAAGACAGATAAGATTATTGGAGGAGCAGCATCATATATTGCTTTAGCTGCAAGTAATTTTACACAAAACACTAAGTTGGTTGCTGTTGTTGGCGAAGATTTTCCTCAGGAATTTATTGCCGATTTACAAAGTAAAGGTGTGAGTACCGAAGGGTTACAAATAAAAAAAGGTGAAAAATCTTTTTTCTGGAGTGGAAAATACCACACCGATATGAACACCCGCGACACACTTGTTACCGAATTAAACGTTTTAGCCGATTTCGACCCGATTATTCCCGAGTCGTATCAGGATTGTGAATATTTGATGTTGGGAAACCTTACTCCCAAAGTGCAACAAACGGTTATACAACGCTTAAAGAAAAGACCTAAGTTGATTGTAATGGATACCATGAATTTTTGGATGGAAATTGCCCTCGATGATTTGAAAGAAACCTTGAAAATGGTTGATGTATTAACCATTAATGATGAAGAGGCCAGATTGTTATCAGGTGAGTATTCGTTGGTAAAGGCTGCGGTGAAAATTCAGGAAATGGGACCAAAATACCTCATTATTAAAAAAGGCGAGAATGGTGCATTATTGTTTAGTGGAAAGGATGTTTTCTTTGCACCTGCATTACCTCTAGAAGAAGTTTTTGATCCAACTGGAGCAGGAGATACTTTTGCCGGAGGATTTATAGGTTACCTGGCAAAAACAGGAGATATTTCTTTCGAAAATATGAAGACGGCAATCATCTACGGATCGGCAATGGCATCATTTTGTGTTGAGAAATTTGGAACAGAAAGACTGGTTAACCTTAAAGCAGCTGAGATGCAAAGTCGTATCAATGTGTTCAGAAACCTTGTAAAATTTAACATGGCTTCTGTATGATATAAGTCATTTGGGCAAAAAGATCCCATTTAGTACTTTTGTCGACTCAAATTATAAAATAGAACAAAAAAAAACTCATATGTCAAACAACGCAACAATACAACACACCAGCGAAAATCCTTTCGAATCAATGATGTCGAGATTTGATGAAGCTGCAAGAATTATCGGTCTTGATGAAGGTTCTTATAACGTATTAAAGTCGCCACAAAAGACAGTAATTGTTTCAATTCCTGTTACAATGGATGATGGAAAAGTGAAAGTATTCGAAGGTTTTCGTGTAGTTCACAATGCTAATTTAGGCCCGTCAAAAGGTGGTATCCGTTATTCAATGGATGTTCATTTGGATGAAGTGAAAGCTTTAGCTGCTTGGATGACATGGAAATGTGCAGTTGTAGGAATTCCTTATGGAGGAGCAAAAGGTGGTATTAAATGTAATCCACGTGAATTATCAAAAGGCGAATTAGAAAGATTAACACGTGGCTACACCGATTTAATGGTAAATGTTTTTGGTCCCGATAAAGATATTCCGGCTCCAGATATGGGAACAGGTCAACAAGAAATGGCTTGGATTATGGATGAGTATTCAAAATTAGTTGGACATTCAACTCCTGCAGTTGTTACCGGTAAGCCGCTTGTATTAGGTGGTTCACTTGGTCGTGTTGAAGCAACAGGACGTGGGGTGATGGTTTCAACTCGTTCGGCATTATCTAAACTTGGTATTAACCCGGTTGGAGCAACTTGTGCCGTTCAAGGTTTTGGAAATGTTGGTTCAATATCTGCTAAATTATTGCAAATGCAAGGAATGAAAGTTCTTGCTATATCTGATGTTACAGGTGGATATTTTAATCCGGAAGGAATTGATGTTGAAGAAGCAATTGCTTTTAAAGACAATAACAACGGAACACTTGAAGGATACAAAGGTGGTAAGAAAATTACCAACGAAGAAGTCTTAGAACTGGATGTAACTGTTCTAGTTCCTGCAGCTATGGAAGATCAGATTAATAACGAAAATGCTAATAAAATAAAAGCAAAATTAATTGTTGAAGGTGCTAACGGACCAACATCTGCAAGTGCTGATGAAATTCTGAATAAAAAAGGTATCATGATTATTCCTGATATTTTGGCAAATGCCGGTGGTGTTACTGTTTCTTATTTCGAGTGGGTACAAAACCGTTTGGGATATTTCTGGACAGAAGAACGCGTTTACCGCAGAGCCGACAGAGTGATGAAACAATCATTCGAAAATGTTTATCAAGCATCACAAAAATATAAAGTGAGTATGCGAATTGCAGCTTATGTTGTGGCTATTGGCAGAGTTGCCGAAGTTGAAAAACTAAGAGGTAAATTCGGAGTTTAATAATTTTGATTTAATTTGTAAAAGTTAGTGTGGTATTAATAGCTGCACTAACTTTTTTTTATTCATAAAGATATGCTACACAAAGAAGGCAAAGCCACCATTCTACTCACACTTATTTTTCTTTTTGCTTTAAATGCAGGAGTAGGTTTTTTATTTCCCGAAAATGAAATTGTAAAAAATATTTTCATTGTGCTGTCGCTGGCATTTTTGGGTATCATCCTGCAGTTTTTTAGAAACCCTAAAGTGGTGGTTACGCAAAATGATAAACACGTGATATGCCCAGCCGATGGCAAAGTTGTGGTCATTGAAGAAGTGGAAGAAACCGAATATTTTAAAGACAAACGCATTCAGGTTTCAGTGTTTATGTCGCCATTTAATGTGCATGTAAACCGCAACCCGGTGGGTGGTGTGGTTAAATATTTTAAATACCATCCCGGAAAATATTTGGTAGCATGGCATCCAAAATCATCAACCGAAAATGAGAGAACCACAACGGTTATCGAAAACCAAAATCAGGTTCAGGTATTGTTTCGTCAAATTGCCGGAGCACTGGCCAAACGCATTGTTTGGTATGTAAAAGAAGGGCAACATGTTGAGCAAGGCGGTGAAATGGGTTTTATTAAATTTGGCTCACGTGTAGATATTTTCTTACCCCTTGGAACTAAAATAAATGTACAACTTAATGAGGTTGTAAAAGGAGGTAAAACAATTATTGCCGAATTTTAAATTTTGATTAAACATACTTTGATAATAAGTATTTCGTTAAATTTGAACCACCATAAATTAAAAAACACAATGAGAAAAATTATTTGCTTATCAGCATTATTTGCACTTACCTATTTTGGTGTAAATGCACAAAACATTACTAAGCCAGCAACAGCAGCAACAGCTACTGAGCAACCTAAGGCAACAACAACCGAAGTGAAAAAAGATGGAGAGAAGAAAAAACACGACTGTAGTACCGAAGAAAAGAAAAGTTGCGAAAAGAAAGGTAAAGCTTGCTGCAAAGATCACAAAAGTGAAACTAAATAATTTTAGTCAAGTTATTTTGAAAGAAAGAGCTTCCAATTTTGGAGGCTTTTTTTATTAATCCATTTTAAATTTCTTTTTCGTTTAATTTGAAACACTTAAATATGCTCAGATACGCACTCATCATATTGTGTTTTTTTTCCATATCGGTTGTGGCTCAAGAAAATCAGCAACCAACACAGCTCGATATTGATATGCATAAAGCTCAACGGGCTTATGATATGAAAAAATATAATTCGGCAGCATCGTTGTTTCAAAAATTATACAGCAAGGTTAAGAATGAAGAGCAAAAGCAAAAAATGCTTTTTATGATTGCTGAGAGCTATCGCAAGTCGAATAATTTTAAAAAAGCAATCGATTGGTATGAGCAGCTCATCAATGCAAAATATCCCGACACGAGAATAATTTATTCTTATGGATTGCTGCTCAAAAATTTTGAAAGGTATGATGAAGCCTCTCGTCAATTTTACGATTACTTGTTTGAAGTGCCGGGTGATACCGATGCTACCCGCGAAATGAAAAATTGCCAGATTGCTCAAAACTGGAAAGTCAATCCTAAAAAGTTTGTTGTTAAAAATGTTGATGAGCTTAATACAACTGTTTCTGATTATGCACCGTTTTATGCTGCCGATAAATTGCTTTTTTCATCATCGCGACCAGAAGCAACTGGTAACGAAATTTTTGAATGGACCGGTCAAAAATGTTCGGATATTTTTGAGAGCAAAAAGCTAAACAATGTTTGGGGTAAACCATTAAATGTAAAAGGTTCGATCAATACAAATTTTAATGAAGGTGTTGCCTGGCTCGATTCTACAGCTACAACAATGTATTTTACACAATGCAATGGAATTGATGGAAAAGGAATGAATTGCAAAATTTATTCATCATATTTTCAAAATAATACATGGACAACTCCACAGGTTTTACCATTTTGCTCCGATTCATTTTCGGTAGGTCATCCTGCTTTATCACCCGATGGAAAAAGATTGTTTTTTGCAAGTGATATGAAAGGCGGATATGGTGAAAAAGATATTTATTACATTAACTACGATCACATTCGCGACAAATGGGGAAATCCTATAAATCTTGGGCCTCGCGTAAATTCAAAAGAAGATGAATTGTTTCCATTTGTGGATGAGATGAACTATATTTACTACTCGTCAAAAGGATTTACCGGAATGGGCGGATTGGATATTTTTAAAACACGCGATTCGGCAAATACTTTTAAAACTGCCGAAAACCTTCAGTATCCAATCAACTCAGGAGGCGATGATTTCGGAATAAGCTTTGTGCCAAAAAGTTTATTGAAAGACTCGCTGAAAGAACCTGTTGGCTTTTTTACATCAAATCGTGATGGCGGAAAAGGTGATGATGATATTTATTCCATCAGTATCGAGCCATTCATTTTTGTGTTGAAAGGAAAAGTGTTTGATAAGGAAATGAATACGGTGATGCAAAATGCTCAAGTGGTTTTAACCGATGATAAAAACATCAATATTGTATCATTAAAAACCAATGCTACTGGCGAGTTTTCGGCAAAACTTCCGTTAAATAAAATGATGTTACTTAGTGCAACTTTCCCAAAATATTTTAAAAGTGATGCAATCAATATTAGCAGTTTAAATTTATTGAAAGATTCGGTTGTCGAGATAAAAGTATTTTTAAATCCGATACCTGCCGAGGATTACGACTTTACTTTAAAGGGTTTGTATTATGATGTTGACAAATGGGATATTCGGCCGGATGCTCAAAAAGTGCTCGACTCGCTCACAATGATTTTGAAAAACAATCCTTCGATTGTTATTGAGCTGGCATCGCACACCGATAGTCGTGCAGCTGCCGATTATAATTTAAAACTCTCGCAAAAGCGTGCCGAAAGTTGTGTGAATTATTTGGTACAGCATGGCATTGCAAAAGATCGTTTGAAACCTGTAGGTTATGGCGAAACAAAGCTGGTGAATGATTGTGCCGATGGAGTTGATTGTACCGAAGAACAACATCAGGAAAACCGCAGAACAACTTTTAGGATTTTGAGCAGCGAATACAAAATAAAAAAATAAATTTGCACCTGTATGTTAACTCAAAATCAAATCATGCAATTTCTCTCATCACATAAAGAATTCATGCGAAATGAATTCGGTGTGAATGAAATTGCTTTGTTTGGGTCGTATGCAAAGAATAAGCAAACTGAAGAAAGTGATGTGGATTTGATAGTTGATTTATTGGAACAGGATTTTATGAAATGGAGTGGTTTATTGATTTATCTTAAATCAAATCTTAATCAAAATATTGATTTAATTACTTTAGGTAAACATAACTCAAAGCAATTTTTAGAAATTGTAAAAAGGGAAGCATTATATGCATGAGTTGATTATTGCAAATCTTAAACTCATCTCCGAAAGTATTGATGTGATTGAAACCCGAATGGTTAATGTTTCAAATGCTGATTATTTTGTGCAATCTTTTGAAGGACGAACTTTATTGGATTCTGTATCAATGCGATTACAATTTATAGGCGAAACTGTTAAGAGAATTGATAAAGTAGATGCTGAAATTTACATAAAAAATAAT
>Ga0194060_10002044_pt1 | contig 14415 bp, 12 predicted proteins | sample SepL225m_MetaG_FD_163427 | JGI IMG/M metagenome (GOLD analysis project Ga0194060, IMG submission 163427) | Anoxic zone freshwater microbial communities from boreal shield lake in IISD Experimental Lakes Area, Ontario, Canada - Sep2016-L222-5m | ecosystem: Environmental > Aquatic > Freshwater >... | reverse complement strand
ACTTTGCCGCGTCGTTCGCGAACAGCGCCCGCGAGGCCTCTTCAAACCCAGCCATATCACCAGCCATGGTTGACATGAAGTGGTAAGCACATTCATTCGCCCGCCGTTGCCGGTCTCGGTCCACGTTAGCTCGGCGTGCCGAATCAACCAATTTCCGCAAAGTTACCGACGCACCGCCTGGTTGTGTTGCCAACCAATCCCAGTGGCGCGGCAGCAGTGTGATTTCTCGCGCGACAACCCCAAGCTTTGGCCGGCCACGGCCACGTGGCTCACTAGATTCCTCGGAATTGATCTGTGCCGATTCGTTTCCTTGAAGCTGGTGCCCCTCTGGAGGTAAACGTGCCAACATCTCGGCATCGCTTCCTCGAATGTCGATATCGACAACTTGGCCAGTCTGGTCGCAGAAGGTCAGTAGCGGACTGGACAGGTCGGACGCCAGAGCGTGCTTCACAGCCAATGCATTGACCGGCAAACTGCCAGAGGCGATGCGCTTGTGGCCATTGAAGCTGGTATAGGAAGGAGTAGCGTTCACAATCACGGTGAGTTCGAGTTTGAATAGGATCAGCCAATAATACCCGGGTTAAATTGCCACGTCAATAATACCCGGGTTAAATTTGACCGAGTTGCTTCTTTGACTGCCGTATCGGTGCTTCCAGGCGTATTGGTGTCGAAGCCAAATTTCCCACCCGTGCTAATTTGGAGTAGTTGCAGGCCCGGTGATGGTTTGAGGCTGTTCCAGAGTGGTCAGTCTGCCTTCGGCTCCAACATCCAGCGCGCTAAAGTCGTTTCATTGTTGGACTTCCCGGAACTTGCCTTTCGTGAAGGGGCTAGCTTTTTTCACGCAATAGCTTTGCCAATTCGACGGCAGCCGCATTCAATGCCAACTCAGCCGATGCCATTGCAAAGAACCTGGCTTTGAATTCAGTGATTGGGACGAAGTAGGCGTGCGCCATGCTTGCGAGCGGTTGCAAAGTGTCTGCATCCAGCACTTGGATTTCCACGGCCGCACCACCGCGGTCAAGCGGCACTGTCAAGAACACAGACGTTAAAACGTTGAGCACAGGGTTCACGGACTCGACGCGGGTGATGACGGCTCGGATAACGACCGGGTGTCCGCCTACACTTTGCGGCAGTGCTTCGGCTTCCCTGGAAATGGCCGCTTTCAGCGTGGAAATCAATCGCGCTCTTTCATCCTCAGAAACCCCGGCATCGATTGGCATGGCCCAGTCAACCGAAATAGAGCGCACCTGATGCGGGTCCACGGGAGTGGGAGAGCGATAGTAGGCCATGCCGCCATCTTTAGAGGTCGTCAGTTCGCCTCGATTTTTCAAGAATCCTGTGTCGGTTGCTTGCATGGTCGAGCAGGCCGCTAGACCCGTCACAGACACAAGAAATAGCAACCGGAGGGCTCGGGCAAAGAGAGACTTGGAAATTGGTAAAAGATTCATGATGAAGAGTGGTTAAGAAAGTGTGGTTTAGAAAAGTTCAGATTTCATGGCGACCCCATTTGGATTGCCATCTCTGCGACCAGCAGATTGATCAGCCACGCCAAGCTCATCAGCATGTCCCGATGCAACATGCTGGGTTTACCTATGAGAAGCATCCAGGGCAAGAGCACCACAACCTGCATGCCAGCACCTTGACCCAGTGCAAAGGCACGGATCATCCAGGCTCGGTGCGTGGCAATGTCACGCCGGGCGACTGCGGCCACAGCGCAATAGATTGAAAGCAGCATCGCAACGCCCACAAAAACGCGCACACCGTAGAGCAAACCACCCTGCAATTCGGGCGGGATGGGATACATCACCGTCAGCCACAAGCCCGACAGCGCAACCAGGATCCCGCTTGCAAGCACGATGCGGCCAGAAACCCTGTGCCATGTGGGGCTAAGTTGGCGCAGCCCGGAAGAAAACTGCAAAGCGCCTAGGATGGAAAATAGGCTTGCGCTGAGAATGTGCAGAATTACAGGACTGGGTGCCGCAACGAATCGAGCGTTGTCAGCGCTACCGTCCAGACCACTGGCAAGACCCGCCAAGCGAGCCATTCCTGCAGCCAAGGGGATCGCGCTGATAGCCAGCAATGCCAGCGGCATCTTCCAATCGATTCGGTTGGTATTTGTCATCGATGAAGTTTATGAAGTGCGCACATTTTTGTAACCGTACCAAGGTATGGTTCTGTGGGTGTTTTTGTGTGCCTAACGCCTTTTCAGGATCAAACCTGCTTCGTATCGCACCAAGATAGGTTCCCAATGTCAACAACCCTGCTGGCCACGAAGTTCTTTGCTCCCACCCGGCCAGCCCATGACATTTCGCGCCCAGTCCTGACCAAACGCCTGGACGCGGGCCTCTCGCGCAAGCTGACGCTGGTGTGCGCGGCGGCAGGATTCGGCAAATCCACACTGATCAGCCAATGGGCTCAGAGTTGCCCTTACCCAAGCGCCTGGCTGTCGCTGGACGTTGATGACCGCGATCCCAACCGCTTTCTCCAATACCTGGTTGCCTCATTGGAGGTGACTTGTCAAACTATTGGCTCAGGTTTGGCGACGTTGCTCAGTGGCTCTCCGCCTGCCTCGACAGAGACTGTATTGACCTTGTTATTGAACCAGCTTGCAAACATTCCCGGCAAGCTGGTGCTGGTTCTGGATGACTACCATCTGGCCGCGGGCAAAGCCGTCGATGAGACGCTAACCTTTTTGATTGACCATATGCCCGCCCAGTTGCACTTGGTCGTCGCCAGCCGGGAGGAGCCCCAAATATCGCTGGGACGATTGCGCGTTACGGGGCAACTGGCCGAGATTCGCCAGCAGGACCTTCGTTTTGGTTTGGATGAAGCAGCCGAGTTCTTCAATTCAGGCGGCCATTTCAGTCTTTCCAAAACCCAGGTTCACGCGCTGGAGGCGCGCACCGAGGGTTGGATTTCAGGTTTGAAATTGGCAGCCATGTCGCTTCGGATGCACAAGGACCCCGAGACATTCATCGCGTCCTTCACCGGCAGCCATCAGTTCGTGCAGGACTACCTGATTGAAGAAGTCTTGCATCAGCAGCCCGACGATGTTCAGTCTTTTTTGCTTCGCACTTCTGTGCTGGACCGGCTGTGTGGCCCCCTGTGCGATGCAGTATTGCAAAGCCACGGTGGGCAACAAATCCTCCAACAACTGGACAAAGCCAATCTCTTTATCGTGCCCTTGGACAGTGAGCGCCGGTGGTATCGCTACCACCATTTGTTTTCCGATCTGTTGCGTCAACGTCTAGGTCAGAGGCAATCCGCTGCACCACTGCACAGTCGTGCCAGCCAATGGTACGAGGCACAAGGCATGGAGGTGGAGGCTTTTCATCAGGCCACTCTGGCAAACGATATCGCTGGCGCAATGCGGTTGATTGCAGGCAATGGAATGCCCTTGTACTTTCGTGGTGTGACCGCGCCTGTCGTGCTGTGGCTTTCAACTCTGACACAAGCGACTCTGAACACCCATCCGTCCCTTTGGGTAGCGTTTTCCTGGTCGCTGCTGTTTGCGGGCCAACCCGGTCAGCTAGACGAGAAGCTGTCTGCTGCAGAAACCGCCATGGCAAGTGCCTCGCCCGATGCCCCTACTGCTGACACCTTTGGCCAAATTGCGGTGCTTCGGGCCTGGCTGGCGGTATACCGGAACGAGGCTGAAGCGATTTATGCCCATGCGATCCGTGCCCTGGCGTTATTGAACCCTGAGAGTCGCCCGGCTCGCACCGCCGCGCATTGCGCATTGGGTGTCGCACAAATGTTTCGCGGCGAGCGGTCCCAAGCAAGCGCGGCATTTTCTGAAGTGATAGCTGCGGGTTTGTCTTCTGGAAATGTGATGTTTGCCGCCGTCGCGTCCACCGCTTTGGCTGGCATTCAAGCCACTGACTACCAGTTCCATGCAGCGGCCGCCACCTACCGCGAGGTCATCAAGATGATTGGCGACCCAAGCCATGTATTGGGTTTCGAGGCACACCTTGGGTTGGCCAATATTCTTTACGACTGGAACGCGCTGGACGAAGCCGAGTCTCTCGCGCTGCTGTGCAGCGAGCTTGTCATTCTCGCAAAAAGCACAACCGAAATAGGGGCTGATTTGCTGAGGGCTCGACTGCTGAGCGCCAGGCGTCAGGACGTGCAGGCGCAAGGCCTGATAGACCGAGCCAATCGGCTGTCAAGAACAGCGCAGTTGACTGATCGCATGCGAGAAGCGGTCGACTTGCGGGTGCTGCATTTGCTGCGTCACGCAGACGTAGCCAACGCAGCCGACCTGGCACGGGCGCACCAACTCCCCGCAAGCCTTGCCAGAACCCTATCGGCACAGGGCAAGGGCTTGGATGCATTGCGGACAATCGAAGTCCACCGCCGCAACATGCAAGCACAGGACCGCACACAAGAAGCGCTCAAGGCGATGGTGGTGCAAGTCATCATTCACCACGCCATCGGACAAGTTGACAAAGCCATGCAACTGTTGCGCGAGTGCCTGGCGAAAGCGCAATCTCAAGGGTCTATCCGACTTTTTGTCGACGAGGGCGCGCCGATGCAAACGCTGCTCAGCCAGTTGCCGCTTGAAACGGGCATAGCACCGTACGTTTCACAACTACTGGACGCGTTTGGCACGCAGGCGGATCAAGAACAACGCGTCGCCGTGCCTGATTCCGCCACGTCATCGCGCTTGCCTCTGAGCGCCTTCAGCCATCGGGAATTGAGAATTCTTCGCCTGATTCAGGAAGGCCATTCCAATCAAAACATTGGTGAGCTGTTGTTTGTGTCACTGAGCACGGTCAAGTGGCACAACCAGAACATTTTTTCCAAGCTGGACGTCCAACGACGAACCGAAGCCGTTGCGCGCGCCGTGCAATTGAAATTGCTTTGAACGCCGCATTGCAACTGGCGCAAGAACCATACTTTGGTAGGGTTACAAGACCAGACGCCTTACCTAGACTTCGTGCCTGACAACTCACCCCCACCTGGAGTAACACATGACCTACTTTCTTCGGCGTATCCTGGCCGCGCTGGCCACCCTGCTCGTCGCAGCACATGCGCACGCCTTCGAGGTTGGCTGGATGCAGATCCAGACGGCTGGTGCGACACCGGATGCGCCCGCGACGACGGTCGCTCTGTACTACCCGACGCTGGCCACGCCGCGCGCCATTCCCATGGGGCCGTTCGCGGTCGACGCCGCCATCGGTGGTAAGCCCGTCGACAAAGTCAAAGCGCTGATTCTGCTGAGCCACGGCAACGCCGGCACCGAGCTCGGGCACAGCGTTCTGGCCCAAGCTCTCGCCCGCAACGGCTATCTGGTCGCCGCCCTGCGTCATCCCGGCGACAACTGGCAGGATCAGTCGCTGCTCGCGAAAAGCCCCGAGCGTTACTTCGACGAGCGGCCACGGCAAGCTTCTCGCGTTATCGACGCGATCCTGGCCAATCCAGCGTGGAAAGATCGGATCGAGACTGACAGCCAGGGGCCGCGCGTGGGTGCGCTTGGACACTCGGCCGGCGGCTACACGGTGCTGGCGTTGGCGGGAGCCGTGCCGGATTTGTCGCGGATGAGGAAGCACTGCCTGGCCGAAGCATCCGATGACCCGATCTTCTGCGGCATGGGCCGCTCGGGCGCTGCGGCGCCGTTACCAGCTGCCGCGCCCTCGCTCAAGGACGAGCGCGTTCGGGCGATTGTCGCGTTGGCCCCGACGGGTGTGCTGCTTACTGCCGAATCGCTCGCCGCAGTGCGGCCGGCGACCATGATCTACGAGGCAGAGCTCGATCGTTTCCTGGTGCCGCGATTTCATGCCGAGTGGGTCGCCAGCAACCTGCCCGCACCGAACCTGCATCGGGTGCCCAACGCCTGGCACTTTGCCTTCATGGATACGCCAAGCATGTACATCCCCAGCTTGGATGGCGACGTCGCCGCAAACCCGCCGGGTTTTGATCGCACTGCATTCCTGAAGCAGCTCGCCGTCGAAATTACGGCCTTCTTCGACAAGACCCTGCTTTAGCCGATTGATCCCATCACAAGACCGTGATCAATGCCAACAAGTGCCCGAGTCCTGACCCATCGCTGCAAACCATGACCGACTCCAACCATCGGTGGCGTCGGGTGCTGCGCCACCCAATCGCACGCATGATCACCGCATCGCTGGCGATGTTTCTGCCTCTGGCATTGAGCTTCGCGCTGATGGAGACCCTGCTGCCCAAGGGCACGGGTGTGGCCTGGCCTAACTTGGTGGCAGCGCTCGTTTGCGTGCTGGGCTACCGGGTTTACGTGAAACGGGTTGAACGGCGTGCGGTCACCGAACTGAGTGGCTCAGGCGCACCGGCCGAATGGGCGGCCGGTGCTGGGCTTGGCGTACTGCTGGGCTTGCTGACACTGGCGCCGCTGTATGTATTGGGCGTCTACCGCATTGAGGGCGTGGGCGAGGGTTTTCAGCTCCTCAAGCAGATCCCTGAAATGCTGTTGGTCTCGGTGCTAGAGGAGTTGTTGATCCGCGCCGTGATGTTCCGAATTGCCGAACAGGCCTGGGGCAGCCAACGTGCGCTTGTGTTTTCAACCGTGCTTTTCGTAGCCGCCCACCTGCCTGGCGAGATCAGCCTGATAGGTGTGCTGGTGACGGCAGCGGCTTCGCTGGCCTTCACTGCGGCTTATCAGCTCAGCCGGCGCTTGTGGTTACCCATGGGCATGCACTTCGCATGGAACTATCTGTTCTCGGCCGTGTTTTCGGTTCCGGTGTCCGGTCACGAGGCCAGCGGCTGGCTACGCGGCTCCTTGAGCGGACCCGAATGGCTCAGTGGTGCGGCTTATGGCATTGAGGCCTCGACCATCGCGCTGCTGGTGTGGGTGGTGGCAGACGCTATATTGCTACACCGTGTTTACCGTCGCGGCAAATTCCTACCGCCTCTGCAGCGCTCCACCTAGGGCGCACGATCACCGAAATCGTCCGTTGCAAGTCGCCAGCGGCTTGCTCCCGCTCTTGGGAGCGCGGAACTCGCTGAGAAAGTAGCGCCTGAAAGACCAGCTTGTGTTCTGGAGGCGGCGGTAAAAAATTTGATCAACTTTCTCGCCCTGACCCAACAAACTGAGACAACAGTCACACGCGGTCGCCAAGGACGTTGATAACAGGTTAATCATTGGGCCGACTCCGTGGAGGCCTGCCCTGCTATCCGACTCCAGCACTTCAAGAACGCGGGTCACGGGTAAACGTATTGCCAGTCAGGATCGTTCGTGAACCTTACGTTTACCGGCGATGGCGCACTATCCGGTTGTCGACCCAATTGCACGCAGTCCATTCGCAAATGTGGCTGTAATTTAGTGTTTGTACCAGTCGTCTTTGGTCAGCCACCCTGTGGAACAGCATAGAGCTTCCGAGCGAAGAAATCTGCAATAAGACCATGAAGCCTGGGCAACTCGGCATTTCGTTTGAACGATTTGGGATCGCCGAGTAAGTAGCTATCAATGCTACCAGGCAACATGGGAGGCAGAGGCGAGAGCATGGCACCGTGCCCCCCTTCAGTGAGTATCATGATCACTTCGCAGTGCGGCAGGCAAACAGTTCGAATGGCTTCCACATGGAAGGCTGGAATTTGATTGACGTCCTTTAGCGCGATCACCAGACCCAGTGCAACTCTCTGCGCAACGAGCGATATCGGGTCAAAATCAGCTGCATAGGGAACCATAGCTACTCCAGCCTTGACGCGGGGGTCTGCGTATTCCTGATTCTTGTCGTCTGAAAATCGCCACGCAATGATTTGCTTTGCCGCCCATATCTTCAGTCCATCCAACCAGTTGCCTTGCAGCAAGGTAGTAAAGCCCACGCACGAGGAGAAGTCTTGCTCGATATTCTTTTCGCAGTGGTCCCGGAATCGACTGAACGACCATCTTCCTCCAGCCAGCGATAGGACCGTATGCCCGCCGGAAGAGCCACCGAATACGCCAACGGCATCGAGTGTTAGCACCTTAGTCAATGCGGGGTCTTTGGCTACCGCATCTATTGCGCGACTTACTTCCGCCGGCCGCTTAGTCCAGCTAACTGGCCCTGGCTCAGAGTGATCCAGATAGTTGTCGCCATGGTGCTGCGGTATGGCCACCACAAACCCACGTTCAACTAACACGCGTGCCAAGTCGGTATGAACCCAGGGTGAACCACCAGAGCCGTGCGAGATTACTATCAATCGACTATTACCCCTGACGGGGGCAGCGTCTCCCGCCAATGTAATGTTGAATGGCCCTTTCTTGACTGGCACCCCCGCCGCCAGCGTCGGGTAAAAGACCGTTGTTTGACCCCCATCGGCCTGTGGAAGTTGCATGAAACCCATGTGCAACGCTTGTGCATACGAGAGGCTCGCGCTTGCGCAGGCAAAGGCAACGACGGCTTGAAACACCCGATGCATTGAGAACGCTTTGGTGAAGGACATTGCCAACCATTCCACGATGTGTATATGCCATTGCTGGGTGTTCGCCAATTCGACAAATGATTTACTCCAGCCGGAGCGCACGATCTGCTGCTCGAACCCGGACATGGCTTTCATGGCTGCCAGACTGGATTTGTAGAAATTGAGACGAGGTTCCATAGCAGCTTCCTTAGGTGACCAGGGTTGAAGAATGTATTTCCGAATACCTGATACGGACCAAAACTGATGCCTGTAGCAGGCTTTATTGAGGGGTACGGTTTGAAAGCGCTTGGCCTGCAAACGCGATGGCGAGAGCAAGCAGAATCAGACCCGCAGCGACTGCGAAGGTGAGCCGCATGCCAGACTCAACCGAACTTGGAGGCGCCGTCAATAGGTTGGCAGTGGCCGCTCCCATGGCGAACACTGTGCCCATCAATGACGCGCCGGTGATCAGCCCGAGATTGCGCGACAGGTTGAGCATGCCGGATATGACCCCGCGCTGGTCTGGTCGGATATTGCTCATCACCGCAGTGTTGTTAGCGGCCTGGAACAATGCGTAGCTACCAGTGATCATCATGAGCGGGCCGACATAACCTGCTATGCCGAAGTCTGTCGGAAGCACGGCCATTAAGGAAGCGCCGATGGCCATACCAATGAGTCCGGCAATGCCCATTCGGTATGCGCCCAACAGGTCAACAAGGCGGCCGGCAGGAGCACCTGCGAGTGCAGCAATAATGGGACCTGATGACATAACGATGCCGACATTGACTGGGTTGAGCACAAGCGCGCCAGAGAGATAGAAGGGGCCAACAACCAATGTCGCCATCACCACCGTGGTAACGAGGGCGCTCATGGCGAAGCCAGCGCTCAGCACCGGGTTCTGGAATGTGGCCAGCCGAATCAGTGGGGCCTGCATCCGCGATTCAACGAGCACGAACATACCGACTCCAAAGAGGGCTGCTAGCAGCAAGATCGCATTGATCTGACCAAAACTACCACGCCCAATCGTCATGGCAAGGGCATAAGCGGCAAGTGTCAGCACGAGCAACACTGTCCCCGTCAGGTCAAATTTAGCGGGTATGGTCTTCGAGTCTATGTGATCCTTGGGCAGGTACCGTTGGGCGAGCACCAGAGTCAAAATACCCAACGGCAAGTTGATGAAAAACAGTGCAGACCAACCGAACCAGGCAATTAGTACACCGCCCAGTGTGGGGCCGAGTGCGGTACCAACCGCTGACATGGTTCCGAGCAGACCCATGGCGCTACCGGTTTTTTCCTTGGGAACTGCCTCACCTACCATCGACATGGTGAGAACCATCATGATGGCTGCACCCAAGCCCTGAATCACTCGCGCGGCGATCAACAGCCATAGAGTTGGTGCGATGCCGCACAGGGCTGATGCCAGCGTAAACAGGGAGATTCCGCTCAACATCAAACGGCGCCGACCAATGACGTCACCAAGTCGCCCTACACTGACGATCAACGTGGTGATGGCAAGTAGATAGGCGAGAACGACCCACTGAACTTGTTGAAACGGGGCATTGAATGCCTGCGCCAATGTTGGCAAACCCACGTTGGCGATGCTTGTGCCAAGTGAGGACAACAACATGGACAGCGACAAACTGACAAGTGCCCAAAGAACCGGCTGCGTTTCTCCCCGTGCGGGGGCTACTTGGTCTGATTTTTTAATGATTGACTTCACTTGGATTCCATCATTCTTGTCCCTGAGTTGGCGATGCATGAAGCATAGGCATTTGTGAGTTTTTGCGGAAGGTGCACCATTTGCACTTTATTTGTGCGTTTGACGCCATATATGAACAGGAATACGCTATGGTGAATACATGTCCGCACCCGATCTCAACCTGCTACTGACCCTGGATGTACTGCTCGCAGAGGGCAACGTGACGCGTGCTGCCAAACGATTGCAACTCAGCCCATCTGCGATGAGCCGGGCGCTGGCCAGGTTGCGAGAGACAACGGGAGATCCGCTACTGGTGAGGGCGGGACGGGGCCTCGTTCCAACATCCAGAGCCCTTGAACTTCGCGAGCGAGTCAGTCAACTGGTGCACGATACCCAGGCGGTGCTGCGCCCCGCAGAAATTCCTGACCTCAATAAACTGGTCCGAACATTCACATTGCGGACCAGCGAGGGCTTTGCAGAGAATTTCGGACCAGACCTTATTGCGCGCACCAGTTTAGAAGCGCCTGGCGTACTACTACGCTTTGTGCAGAAACTTGACAAAGACAGTGCGCCGTTGCGAGAAGGGACTATCGATCTGGAAACTGGTGTCGTTGCGACCACGATGGGTCCAGAACTGCGTGCCCAGGCACTGTTCAGAGATCGCTTTGTCGGCGTCGTGCGCATGGGACACCCTTTGAGCAATGATGTGATCAATCCTGCGCGATTTTCGGCCGGCCGGCACATTGGCATCGCGCGCCAGGGACTCGAAATGGGCCCCATTGATGAAGCCATAAATGCGCTTGGTCTGGAAAGAACGATAGCAACAATAGTCGGTGGATTTTCGACTGCGGTGGCGATGGCCCGTGCGTCAGATTTAATCGCAAGCGTTCCGGAACGCCACACCGGGAATCTGCGTGCCGGAATGCATACCTTTGCGCTCCCGTTTACTACGCCCGAGTTCACCGTATCGCTGCTCTGGCATCCCAGGTTTCATGCCGACCCGGTCCATCGATGGCTGCGTGGAATTGTTCTGGAAATATGCGCTTTGGCTCCCTGAGCGGGGGTACGGCTGTAGTTGGATATCCACCTAGCTACTGCCGTTCTACCTATCAGAGGTTTTGGACGATCGCGTTTCCAACAGCCGCTTTGGATCAAGCAGATCGTCAGCCGCTGATCGAAGGGTAACGCGCGAGCGGTTTGGTCCATCGCCCTGCATGAGGCGGCCGAGGCTAAATTCGGCTTTCACAAGCTGAACGACCGGTATTGAGAATTCGATTCACTCAATGGCAGCAATGGAGTTGCTGATCTCAATGGCTGCAATTGGTCGAAGGACTAAACCGCTCGCGCGGTAAGGCGCTTCGCGGCGGTGTTGATGTTTGGCGCAGGGCGAGTTCGTGGCTATGTTGTGAACTGGGGCAATCGGCCTCGTTCACGACAGGAGCACAACCATGGAGTCACCAAGTCAAACCGTCTCGCCGCTACGCCAACGCATGATCGAGGACATGCGAATGCGCAAACTGATGCCAAGGACACGAGAGGCCTACATCCGGGCCGTCCGCAAGTTTGCCAAGTTCCTGGGCAGATCGCCTGAGACCGCAACCGATGAAGACTTGCGCCGCTTCCAATTGCATCTGATTGACCAAGGCACTTCACCCATCACCTTGAACGCCACCATTGTGGGCTTGAACTTTCTTTTTTCAGTCACGCTGGGTCGCCCTGAGACCATGGCCAAGATGCAATCGGTGCGGGTTCCGCAAAAGCTCCCGGTAATCCTGAGCAAGGACGAGATGAGCAGACTGATTGCCTGCGTCGGACACATCAAGCACCAGACGGCACTGTCACTGGCCTATGGCACCGGGCTGCGGGTGGGTGAGGTCGTCGCGCTCAAAGTTGGCGACATCGACAGCAAACGCATGACGCTGCGCGTGGAGCAAGGCAAAGGTCTCAAGGATCGGTACGCCATGCTCTCCCCGGTCCTGCTGGAACGCCTGCGCGTGTGGTGGCGCGTTGCACGCGCCCAAGGCAAGATGCTTGACGGGGGTTGGTTGTTTCCAGGGCTCGATCCCTTGCAGTCTTTAGGCACCCGCCAACTCAACCGCGCCATCCATGATGCCGCCACGATGGCCAAGATCGACAAGCGCGTGTCCATGCACACTTTGAGGCACAGTTTTGCCACACACCTGCTGGAACAGAAGGTGGACATTCGGGTGATCCAGGTCTTACTGGGGCACCAACGCCTGGACACCACGGCGCACTACGTCCAGGTCGCCACCGACGTCCTGCGTGAAGTGATCAGTCCCTTGGAAACCCTGAAGCCCACGTAGAGCAGTTTCGTGGGGCGCCTCGCCCTGGAGGTCGCCGACATCTTTCGTAGTCATGGTCCCGCTTGGCGCAAGTCCCAGCAAGGGCACTTGAGCCTGGGTCAACTCAAGGTCATGTCGGCCATCGAACAGTGCCGCAGCGCGGCGCTGGGGGGACACCTGTTGCATTGCCAAGCCTGCGAGCACGGTGAGATCGCCTACAACTCCTGCCGCAACCGGCACTGTCCCAAGTGCCAGGCCAGCGCGGCCAAGCGTTGGCTCGATGCACGCCAGGCTGAGTTGCTGCCGGTTGACTACTACCACGTGGTCTTCACCTTGCCAGCACCGATCAGCGCCATTGCGTTCTACAACAAGGCTGTGATCTATCGGCTTTTGTTTGAGGTTGCGGCAGAAACACTGCTCACCATCGCCGCCGACCCCAAGCATCTGGGCGCGCAGATCGCAGCAACGCTGGTGCTGCACACCTGGGGCTCGGCGCTGACGCACCACCCCCACGTGCATGGCATCGTGCCTGGCGGTGGTCTGACTGCGGATGGCCAGCGTTGGGTGGCGTGCCGACCGGGTTTCTTCCTGTCAGTGCGCGTGCTCTCGCGGCTGTTTCGCCGGCGTTTCCTCGAAGAACTTGAACTCGCGCATCGCACCAATCAGTTGCAGTTCTTCGGTGAGTACGCCCATCTCAGCGATGCGGGCGCCTTTGCCAAATGGCTGGCGCCGATGCGACGCTGCGAATGGGTGGTCTACGCCAAACGCCCGTTTGCGGGTCCGCAGGCCGTGCTGGCCTACCTGTCGCGCTACACCCACCGCGTGGCAATCGCCAACTCACGGCTGGTCTCGATGGACGAGCGCGGTGTGACGTTTCGCTGGAAGGACTACCGGGACAAGGGAGGCACGCGCCACAAGACCATGACGCTCGCACCCGAGGAGTTCATGCGCCGCTTTCTGCTGCACGTGTTGCCTGGTGGTTTTCACCGCATTCGTCATTACGGTCTTATCGCCAACAATGCTCGCAAAGAGAACCTGGCGCGCGCAAGGGAGTTATTGCACGTGGTGCCTGCTGCGGTTGCCGACACCAATAGCGCCGACGAGTCGGTTGAACCTGTGCGACCGACCTTTGTCTGCGCCCACTGCGGCGCGCCAATGATCATCGTTCAAACGTTTGTGCGCGGGCAGGCCATTCGCGCGCCACCTCACGTTCAGGGTGCGCCATGAACACCAGAACTTTGAGATGCTCAAACTGCCTGCCGACTCAGCACTCGCCAGAGCCGGTGTGGATCAGCTTTGCCATGTCGTGCAAAACTGTTGATGACTGTGCAGATGGCCAGCGAAGAATGTGGTGTATCAAGGCAAGATCGAGAAGCTTGCGTGGCATTTCGGTCGGACTGTTCGCCTTGGTCACGGTATCAAACCGCGCTGTGGTTCATCAAATCCCCATAGCGCTGTAGCTCACTGCAACAACCGCGGTACTCGTCGCGGTTTCCTCCCTCGAGGTTTATACGACGCCCGCCCTCAGGCTTGTGTTGACTCGCTCCGGTCAGCGGTTACGGGCAGGCATCCTACAAACCTAAACGAAAGCGGAAATACAGAAGTTCAAATTGACCGCCAGATTGCGGTCATTCCTTCCAGTAGACCTACGACTGCAGTGTGGTCGCGAATTCCATCAAAGGGATACCCGTAACCGACCAGTACCAGGCGCTCCCGGGAGTCAGCTTACTGGCAATCCGATCTCGACGATTGGATTGGTTGTGCGCCTTCTTTTACCGCTCGTTCATTGCCCCGCTGAACGCTTTGTAAACCGGTTTGGCCAGATACTTCAGCACTGAGCGATGGCCGGTGCGGATGTCCACCGTTGCCGTCATGCCGGGTTTCAACGCCACATTGGCGAGCTTGGGGTTGGGGTGGGTTCTGGCGCGCTCGACGTCCAGGCGAACCTGCGCACGGTAGTAGCTGCTGGTCTGCCCGTTCGCACCTTGCTCTGCCAGCGTATCCGAACTCAGATACGTCAGCGTGCCTTCAAGACTGCCGAAGATCGAATAATCA
>Ga0194060_10002043_pt1 | contig 14419 bp, 14 predicted proteins | sample SepL225m_MetaG_FD_163427 | JGI IMG/M metagenome (GOLD analysis project Ga0194060, IMG submission 163427) | Anoxic zone freshwater microbial communities from boreal shield lake in IISD Experimental Lakes Area, Ontario, Canada - Sep2016-L222-5m | ecosystem: Environmental > Aquatic > Freshwater >... | reverse complement strand
ACCTGTTACGCCGAGCTCTTTCAATTTTGCCGAGACACGTTGCACTGAAGGATTTTGAAGAACGTTTTCCATGCCCTTACTTTAGATGAAGTTAGATAATTTCCTTCAGTAGGGCTTCTACTCGGCTCTTGATTTCATCACGAATTACCCGAACTGATTCAATTCCTTGCCCTGCAGGATCATCTAAGACCCAATCTTCGTAACGCTTACCAGGATAGAACGGGCAGGTATCTCCGCAGCCCATAGTTATGACGACATCTGATTGTTGTACCGCTTCAGTGGTTAATACTTTCGGCACATTATTTGCGATATCAATTCCGACCTCAGCCATAGCTTCAACAGCTGTAGGGTTAATTGAATCTTTTGGCGCAGATCCTGCGGAAAGGACTTCAACTTTGCCACCAGATAGCGCAGTCATAAATCCCGCAGCCATTTGAGATCGCCCAGCATTATGAACACAAACAAAGAGGACTTTACTCATATTCAAACCTTATCGTGATGATTCACTGATAACCTACAAATATGCGTAAGTTCATCGCCATTTTGGGAACTGTTCTTCTTGCAAACACCTTGCTCACCTCATGTGGAGGCACTGCCCAAAATTCTTCAGAGAAGTCAGTGCCTAAACGCTCTGCGGCAATTCCAAAAACTGGAACTGGCGAAGCGGCGCCTGGTGGTGGCACATATCTAAATGAACCAATTCCGGCTGATGTATTGAATCTGTCATTGGTGGATCAAAATGGGAAGCCTTTCACTTTGCAATCGCTTAAGGGTAAAACAGTTGTAATTACTAATTTCCTAACCTCTTGCCAAGAAATCTGTCCAATGACATCGGCAAATATGCGCGACATTGGGGATGCAATCGTAAATGTTAAGGCGTCCAACAAGATTAAAGTTCTCGAGATAACTATTGACGCAAAACGTGATGTACCTTCGCGGTTATTGGCATACCAAAACTTATTTGCAACTAAGAACTGGGTTCTTACTGGGGGTAGTGCTGCTGATTTGGCAAAACTCTGGGATTATTTTGGCGCACCCGCAACGATGGAAGAGTTCTCGAAAGCCGACCAAGAAGTAAATCCGCCCGATTGGCAGACCGGAAAACCAAGTGCATATGACATGATGCATGCAGAAATCGTAATTATTATTGACGAGAAATCCACCTGGCGTTGGCTAGATCTCGGAGCGCCAGAAGTTGGTTCATCTGGAATTCCGGAGAAACTAAAGGCTTACTTAACACCTGATGGCTTAAAAAATTTAGCGAAGCCAGAGGGAAGTAGTTGGAAAGTTGGAGCCGTCTATTCCGCGCTAATGGATATCACTGGTGTTCAACTTGAAAATTAACCACAAGGCAATTTATTTGATTTCTATTTTTTTATTTTTGGTGCCTTCTACAGCTTCTGCTCATGGCGATTTAAGTAGATCAAACCCTAAAGCAGGCTCGATTGTTGAGAAAATACCAAAGGTCGTATGGGTGGAATTTGATGGGAAGTTAATAACTATTGCGGATAAACAGACTAATTTTTTATCAGTTAAAAATAGTAAAGGCAGCGAACTAAGTGATGGCAAGGCCTTTGTTAGTGGTGCCAGGATCAGTGTAAAAATTAGGGATCGAAGTGCAACTGGAAGAATCAAAGTTTCTTGGCGGGTAGTTTCAGAAGATGGACATCCAGTCACATCCTTCTTCACCTTCAAAGTTAGGAAATAAACCAGGTTTCTGCAATTGAGAATATGGCGATTGCGAAGAGTAAGAAAGCAAAGGCCTTTCGAAGTATGGCCGTCGGGACTTTGGAACTATGGTGTGAGCCAAAGATAGAAATTGTTATGGCAGAGATAGAAATCAGGACTGGAATTTTCCAATCTATTTCGTGCCACAAACTTTGCCGCCCAATTAAAGAAGTTAGACAGTTAATTGCAATAATGAAAAGCGAGGTCCCCGCTGCCTTTATTTGTGGGGTATGAAAGAAAATCACAAGAATCGGAATTGCAAGAAAGCCGCCACCAATTCCAAATACTCCGGTCATTGAGCCAATTACCAAAGAGAGTGGGACTAGGGCAATCATCGGAATCTTCTTCTCATCCCGGTTCGCGATCGGTGCACGCAACATTGAAAGTCCGGCGAGCGTCAAAATAATCGCAAAACCAGTAACGATAAAGGAATCGGATAGGCGCTTGGCAAGAATTGCGCCACCAAGATTTGTAATTAAACCAAGGGACCAGATTGAGAGGGCAATTTTAATTTGCACATCTCCGGCTTTAAATTTTGGGATCAATCCAAATGCTGCTGCAAGAAAGACGACCAGAAGGGCAGCGGTAGTTGCATGAACGGGGGTGAAATCAAATAAATAAATAAGAATTGGCACTGTAAGCATTGCGCCACCGGCGCCAATAAACCCAAGAACAGCACCGATGAAGATGCCGGAGAACAGGGCCAGTGCAATATCCATAGGGCTTATCGTGCCATCAAGTTCATGGAAAAAGCCCCCGGCAGTTACGCCGAGGGCTTTTATTAATTAACTATTTGTTGGCTATTTACTTCCAGAGAGCAACATGAGCCTTTGAGATAACCCAACCGAAGTCAAGCTCGCCGCCTTGCTTTGCAACCATTGCAAAAACAATAAGTGCGCCGCCTGCTAGAGCGATGTCCTTCATGAAGGCCATCATTTCTGTCTGCTTAGCTGTGGCATCTGTTTCGGCCCAGAAATTGTGGAAGATAACTGCTGCAAGAAATAGGAAGATCGCAATTAGAAGTGCGCCTAGATCTGCGTAGTAGCCAAGAACGATATAGAGACCGCCGATTACAAGCATTAAGCCTGAGAGAAGAACGCCAAGCTTTGCTGCAGGTAGCTTCTTGTATTTTGCATATCCTGTCATTGCCTCAAGTTTTGCGAAGTGGTTGATGCCTGACATTAGGAAGAAGCCGCCAAATAAAATTCGGCCGATTAGGACTATTGCGTTCATTGATTTCCTTTTCTAGTTGTTTTTATTCTTACGAGTCAAAGGTAGGGGTAATTAGTTGAACTTTCAACTAATTGCGAGGTGTGTCGGGATTAATCCAGCGCGATCGACTCACATCCAAGCCCCACTTGCGCCTGTCAGGGGTGGCAGTTATCTTTCGAACATATGTTCGAAGAATCTGCTATTCAGGGGCTATCTGGAGCTCGGGTACTTGCTCCAGAGGGTGAACCAATCGAGTTCATCTATGACGGTCGCAAGTTTCATATCCATGCAATCGTTTCTAGATGGCGCGAATCTGGTGGCTGGTGGAACCGCATAAGTGATGGCAAGAACCGGGTAACTGAAGCCAATATTTTCGATGATGGCGCTCGCGCAATTTGGCGGGTAGAGGCGGCCCCGGTCGGTGCCTTGGCAACATTTGAAATTGAATTAGATGAAGTAACGAAGACCTGGTTGATCCGTCCAACATCTCGGCCGCTGTAAAAATGAAGCGTTTTACTCATCTGCGCGTTGCTAGTGGTTATTCATTTAAATATGGAACGGCGCATACTAGCCAACTCGTAGAACGTGCAGCTGAGTTCGAAATGTCGGCGCTCGCACTCACCGACCTAGACACGATGGCTGGCGCAATTCGCTTTACTAAGAGTTGTGAAGCCAATGGGATTGCTCCAATTCTTGGTATCAACTTAAGTTTCATACAGAAAAAATATCGCATAACACTTCTTGCGCAAGGTGGGCATCTCAACTCACTTTATAGATTGGTTACTGAGATTAATCATAATAATAGTGAGAACTTATTGACCCATTCTCTACTCGAAAGTTTTAGCCAATACTCAAAGAACATACTCATTCTGCATGGTCCTGAGTCACAGTTGGCTCAAGCAATTGCAGCTCGCAAGAGCGCTGAAGCGCTTTCGATATTTAATTCGACTCGTGATCTCTTCGCGGGCCAAGCCCTGGAATGTGTTTCACATTTAATTCGTGGGGATGGACCGCTCTCAACTTCTTATGCCGCACGCACGCTGGGCTTCGCCAGGGATAACCAACTACCTGCAATTTTAAGTAATGCGGTTCGAATGCTTGGTCGAAGCGATGGACCAGTTGCTGATGTTTTAGATGCCGCACGCAAATTAGTTCCACTGAGTTCTAAGAGCGTTAACCGACAAAATAGCGAGGCCTATTTTAAAGATAGCTCTGCAATGTCTTATTTAGCTGATGAAATTTCACGCCTTGCAGGTGAGCGCGATGGTAAATCTTTATTAATGACAACTGCCGATTGGGCAGCGCGTGCGATTCTCTCGCCTCGGAAAGATGTTGGAATTGGTGAGATTCACCTGCCTGATCCCACTTCTCTCGGCGCAAAGAATCAGATGGAGCTAGCCGCACAACTTAGATCGAGATGTGAAGCTGGTTTATCACGCAGATACGTCGGAGCCAAATCAGTTGTTGCGGCGAGCAGGTTAGAAGAAGAGTTAAGTGCAATTAGAACCCTTGGTTACGAATCTTATTTTCTAACGGTTGCAGATATCACCGATATGTCACGAGCGCGCGGAATCCGAGTTGCAGCACGGGGGAGTGGCGCTGGTTCTTTAATCTGTCACGTACTTGGTATTTCTGGCGTTGAACCGATAACTCACGGACTATTGATGGAGCGCTTCTGTTCGCCACTTCGGGGCGAGTTGCCAGATATTGATATCGATGTTGAATCAGCAAGGCGGCTAGAAATTTACAGTGCAATCTTTGAAAAATACGGGCAGCGATGTGCAACGGTATCTATGGTTGAAACCTATAGATCGCGTCATGCAATTCGCGACGTCGGTGCCGCACTTGGAATTTCACCAATCGAGATTGATTTAATTGCTAAATCGATGCCACATATTCGCTCAAGTAATATCCCAAAGGCCCTAGCAAACTTGCCAGAGTTAAAACACTTAAATCTAGATACCCCAATTTTGAAGATGGCCATTGAACTTGCTGGGCGGTTAGATTCGCTGCCTCGCCATTTATCAATGCACCCATGCGCGATCGTTCTGGCTGATGAAGGTTTGCGTGATTATGCCCCTCAACAGATAAATGCCAGTGGTTATCCAATGGTCCAATTTGATAAAGATGACGTTGAAGCTATTGGGCTTTTGAAGCTAGATGTCCTTGGCGTACGGATGCAATCAGCAATTTCTTACACGTTATCTGAGATAGAACGGATTGAAGGGGCTCCGATTGATATTGATTCAATTGCGCTAGATGACAAGAGAACATTTGATTTAATTAAATCAACGCGCACTCTTGGAATATTTCAGATTGAAAGCCCAGGGCAACGTGAGTTGGTGGGAAAGTTCGCGCCAGATACTTTCAATGATCTGATTATTGACATCTCACTCTTTAGACCAGGTCCAGTAAAGAGCGACATGATTACGCCATTTCTTGCGACCAGACATGGCCTTCGTGTTCGACCTAGAATCCATGAAGCTTTAGAAGAGATTCTTATTGAAACCGAAGGCGTTGTTGTTTTTCATGAGCAGGTTATTCGGATTATTTCAGTTATGACGGGAATAACTCTGGCGCAGGCTGATGAGAGGCGCCGCCAATTAGGCGATATTGCTAATCAAGAAACGGTCTGCGATTGGTTTTATCCGGCAGCACTTGCGCGTGGGTACACCAGCAAAGTTGTTGGCGAAGTTTGGGAGATCTTGTGCGCCTTCGCCTCATTTGGATTTTGCAAAGCCCATGCTGCTGCTTTTGCGCTGCCTACCTATCAATCATCTTGGCTCAAGACTCATCACACAGCTGCATTTTTGGCAGGCGTTTTAACGCACGAACCTGGGATGTATCCCAAGCGCGTGATTCTTGATGAGGCTAGACAGTGGGGAATCAAACTTGCACCAATTGATGTCAATTTATCTGGTGCGACTTATTTAGTTGAGAAGACAGCTGATCTTGCAAGAGCGCCATATCTTGCCCCCAATGTTGCAAGTTCTGGCGAAGTATTAGAACTGCCAGATGCGAGAGGTTATGCAATTCGAATGGCTCTTAGCGATATCGATGGTATCGATAGCAAGGAAGTATCGAGCATAATTTCAGGACGACCTTATTTGGATTTAGCTGATTTTGTTTATCGCTCTGGGGCAAATCGTCCAACAACTGAATCGCTATTAATGGTCGGAGCATTTGATAATTTACATAACCTTTCGACTTCAAATATTAATCGGCGAGATTTGTTATTACATCTCCAAGATCTGTACCGGCTTGCAGGATCAAAGAGCTCAATTGGACAGAGTCAGATGACTTTTGAATTGCAGCCAACTCCGCTAGAACCAAGTGGGCTGCCCGATATAACTGCCAGCGAACAAGTTAAGAGCGAGATAGATATTTTGGGTATGGATATCTCAAGCCACCTACTTGAGTTTTATGGTGATTTTTTAAATTCAATTGGCGCAGTTCGCTCTTCTGATCTAATCAAATATCGATCTGGAACATCAGTATTAGTTGCTGGCGTGAAGGTTGCACTTCAAACCCCGCCGGTCCGCTCTGGCCGCCGGGTAATGTTCTTAACTATTGATGATGGTTTTGGTTGCAATGACATAACCTTCTTTGAGGATAAGCAGGCTGACTTTGCGACAGTCCTTCGAAACTCCTGGCTATTTTTAGTAAGAGGTGAGATTCGTAGAACTGGGCCACGTGGAATTTCACTTCTCGGAACTGGTGCGTGGGAGTTAGCAATTTCCTACGATAAGTGGCGTAATCTCGCAGTTTATGGAGCCAGTGGAACGCATGAGTGAATCAACAATTCTCCATGTAGATATGGATGCATTCTTCGCATCTGTCGAAGAGCGTGACAACCCAGCGCTAAAAGGCAAGGCTGTGGTTGTCGGAACTGGAGTTCGCGGCGTTGTATCGGCCGCAAATTACGAGGCCCGCAAATTTGGAATTCATGCCGCGATGCCAGTTGGTCGAGCAAGACGGCTTGCGCCACATGCAATCTTTGTTCCACCAAATATGGCTCGCTATTCGGAAGTCTCATCACACATTATGGAGATCTTTAAATCAGTAACTCCACTCGTTGAACCGCTCTCCTTGGATGAAGCCTTTCTCGATGTAACTGGCGCTAAACGCCTACTTGGCGATGGTCGTGAAATAGCAAAACAGATACGGGCGAAGGTAGAAGCTAGTGAAGGAATTACTTGTTCAGTTGGAATTGCCACAACAAAATTTATTGCAAAACTTGCATCAAGCCGATGTAAGCCAAATGGGATGTTAGAAATAGCGTCCGACCGAGTTCTTGAATTTCTGCACCCACTGCCAGTAAGTGCAATCTGGGGAGTGGGGCCAAAGACTAATGAAGAGCTGCAAAAATTGGGACTTCGCTCAGTTGCCGATATCGCAAACACGCCGCGTCAAACTTTAATTCGGGCGCTCGGTGAAGCTGCCGGTGCTTCACTATATGAACTCGCTTGGGGACGCGATTATCGCGACGTTGTTCCAGAGGAGATTGATAAGTCAATTAGTGCGGCACAAACCTTTGATACGGACATCGAAGATCAAGAGATAATCTTGCGCGAATTTTTGAGACTAACTGAGAAAGCTACTTACCGAATGCGAGAGCGAGATTTCAGTGCACGAACAATTTCGATAAAGGTTCGCTTCGCCGATTTTAAGACCATAACAAGAGCAAAGACTGTTGCGTTACCGATAAGTGCGACTCATGAAGTATTTGATGTAGTTAAGGCGCTATTTCTTGCACTCAAATTAGATCGAGCTCGACTGCGGTTAGTTGGGGTAAGTCTTGATGGACTTGAAGATGGTGTTGACGGCACCGAACAGTTGATATTGGGCGAGCGCGAAAAAGGTTGGCGCCAAGCAACTGCAGCGATGGATAAAGCGAGCGCTAGATTTGGGCAGGGCAGCGTAAGACCGGCTCGATTATTTGACGAAGCAGATGAGTCCGGAGAGAATTCTTAAGAAACCCCTATAAAACCGATATTTCGGGGCTTTCGACTTTCTTTTCAGCGACCTCCTGCCGTATTGTTGGCGCCATGCCGTTATCCGATCACGAAAAGCGCATGCTTGCCGAGATGGAAGCTGCCCTAACTGCCGATGACCCACGTTTGGTGTCAACGCTAAATGGCCGGGAACGCACTCCGAAAGGCTCCAGAGCGCTTTTAGGTTTCTTTGCAATCCTAGGTGGCCTAGCTGTTCTACTTGGCGGGTTAATAGCGCAAGTAATTGCCGTTGGCATAGCCGGGTTCTTAATCTCATTGGTAGGACTAGTTCTCTTGCTTTCAAACTTGGCTTTAGGCAAATCTGAGTTCAAAGGCGCAAAAGGCGCTCGCCCAAAGTGGTCATCACGCCTAGAAGATCGATGGGAACGCCGTAATTTCGATAATTAGCTAGCACCTTTAAATCAGTCAGCCACCCCGCAAAGTATGGCGAGGGTGGTTTTTTTCTGCCCAAAATCAATTTGCCTGGGGAGTCGAAGTGGGGAGTTGGGGAAATAATTGGCTGAAAAGGGTGCAAAGTGGTTAGAAATGGAGTAAAGTGGTGATTGTTATCAAATCCGGGGGGATTTGAGCCTAAAAATTAGGGGAGGTGGGGCTAAGTGTTTCTCGGTACCCATGAACCCAAACTCGATGAAAAAGGTCGGATTATTCTGCCTGCAAGATTCCGAGATGAATTGGCAAATGGCCTTGTAATAACAAAAGGTCAAGAGCGTTGTTTGTATGTATTTCCTAGCGGCGAATTTTCTTCAATTACTGATCGTCTGCGCCAAGCACCCGTCACCGAAAAAGCAGCACGCGATTACATGCGCGTGATGTTTGCTGGCGCACACGATGAAGTTCCAGATAAACAGGGTCGAGTAACAATTCCAGCAGGGCTACGTACATATGCCGGTCTAGAAAAAGAGTGTGTGGTAATTGGTGCGAACACTCGGTTAGAAATTTGGGATAGCGCAGCTTGGGAAAGTTATTTGGCTGATCGCGAAAAAACATTCTCTGATGTTTCCTCGGAGGTGTTACCAGGACTCTTCTAAGTCCAAATTAAATCTAACGAAAATTTCTCAGTTGTGGCCATCGCCGACCTCTAGAACGACGCCTCTTCCCCGGCGCCGTTACCCCCAGATCCGTCGGCCGGCGATGACCAGAGTTGAGAAATTTCAAGAAGTTAAGTCAAGAACAAGTAACAACCGAAAGGGGGAGAAGATGCAAGAAGCGTTACATATACCTGTTGCCCTTGAACGTTGTATCGCGCTGCTATCTCCCGCAATCGAATCAAGCGCTAATCCAGTTGTGGTTGATGCAACCCTGGGAATGGGCGGGCATACAAAAGCGCTACTACTAAAGTATCCACAATTAAAAATTATTGCCCTCGATCGAGATCTAAGTGCAATCGAAGTAGCAACAACTAATTTGAGTAATGTTATTGATCGAGTTGAAATTATCCATGCAGTTTACGATGAAATTTCAACAGTTTTGGAGAACCTAGGTATTAAAGAAGTTGATGGGATTCTCTTTGATTTAGGTGTTTCATCAATGCAATTAGATCAGGCAGATCGCGGGTTTGCTTATTCGCAAGAAGCACCGCTTGATATGCGAATGGATCAAAGCACAGGATTAAGTGCTCTCGATATTTTAAATACCTACACTTTTGGGGAATTAGTTCGAGTAATACGAAACTACGGCGAAGAAAAATTTGCGACCAAAATTGCAGATAATATAATTAAGTCACGTGAAGCGGGCACCTTAAAGACAACTAAAGATTTAGCTGAATTAGTGAAGAGCAGTATTCCTGCGCCGGCACGACGTACCGGTGGCAACCCAGCAAAGCGAACATTCCAAGCTCTTCGCATAGAAGTAAATCAAGAACTTACAGTTCTCGAACGAGCGATTCCCAAGGCTATTGCAAGCATTCGAATTGGTGGACGCCTTGTTGTTATGTCGTATCAATCCCTTGAGGACAAGATAGTTAAGCGAGCCTTCTCGGAAGTTGTGGCATCACATTCACCAATCGGGTTGCCATTTGATCTGCCAAATTCTGCGGCAAGTTACAAGTTGCTAATCAATGGAAGTGAATCGGCAAGTGGTGTCGAGATAGAGGTAAATGCTCGGGCCCAGTCAATGCGACTTAGAGCGATAGAGAGGGTGGCTGCATAATGGCAATTCTTACCCTACCTCCGCTAATTAGACCTCGACTCGTCCTTAAGAAAGTAATTGACAATACAACTGAAGTTCAAAGTTCAGTTGTTACACAAAAATTAGATACGAGAAAATTCACGTTGGTAATGGCAAGTGTGATTACGTTAAATCTCTTAGTTATAGCTGGGATAAATATTTTGATGACGCAAGATGCATTCACCCTACAGAGACTTAAGTTAGAGCGAAATACGGCGCTAGATAAGAAAGATGCAATTCAAAACCGAGTCAATCAATTAAATTCTCCGACTAATTTAGCAAAAGTCGCCAGCAAGATGGGAATGGCACCGGCAGCAAAAATTGGCTACCTTAACTATTCCCAATTGAGTGATGCGGCGACGCCATGACGCACAGCGCCCTTGTTCATAAGCGGATTCGAACCTTGTTGTTTGCAACGTTTGCGCTCTTTGGGGTAATTATTGGACAACTCTTCTCGGTGCAGGTTGTTCGCGCTGGAACTATCAGTGATCGCGCAGCAAGTGAATTGCTTAAAACCTCTATCCTCCTAGCTCCACGAGGAACGATTAGCGATGTAAATGGTGTGGAACTGGCAAGAAGCGTCGCGGCAATAACAATTGTCGTCGACCAAACACAAATCAATGATCCAAAATTAACGGCAAAGATAACGAGCCCAGTACTAAATATGAGCGAGAGCGAACTTGAGGCGCTCTTCACTGGAACTCTTAAATATAAAATTATTGTAAGAAGTGCAAAGCCTGCCATGTGGAGTAAGTTGCAGAATACGATTGCAGGTTACAACAAAGAAGTTATGAAAAATAAGGTCGGACTAAGCAAGAGAATTCTTGGTTTCTTCTCCGAGCGAGCTTATATTCGCGAATATCCAACAGGAACGTTGGCATCTTCGCTCATAGGTTTCATAAATCATGAAGGTATCGGGGCGGCGGGAATCGAAAGCAGCCTGAATAGCGAATTGTCTGGAATCAATGGTCAGTATATTTATGAAAATGGCGCTGGAACGATAATTCCTGGATCAGCAAAAATTAGGACTGAAGCTAAGGCGGGAACTTCCGTTCGATTAACTATTAATCGTGATATTCAGTGGATTGCGCAGGATGCAATTAGCAAGGCGGTAATGAGTGCTGGAGCAAAATCTGGAACTGTAATCGTAATGAATGCAAAAACTGGCGCAATTCTTGCCCAAGCTAGCGCTCCAACATTTGACCCCTCAAAACCAATCATTGGAAATTTGGATGTAATTCGCAATCCAGCAGTGCAAGATGCCTACGATCCAGGATCTACTGGAAAAGTAATCACATATGCAGCTGCGATAGAAGAGGGTCTAGCAACTCCGACTACGGTTTATACCGTTCCATATTCAATGCGGGTTGCTGATTCAAAATTTAGTGATCATGAAAAACATGGAATAGAGAGAATGACCGCAAGCGGCGCACTTGCAATTTCAAGTAATACTGGTGCCATTCAAGTTGGCCAACAACTTGGAAGTAAAAAACTTTATAAGTACCTTACTGATTTTGGATTTGGGCAGAGCACCGGTTCTCATCTTCCGGGTGAATCAGCCGGGATATTGCCACCTTTGGAAAAATGGTCTGGAACTTCGTTGCCAACCTTCTCCTTTGGCCAGGGTTACTCAGTTACTGCGCTGCAAGCTACAAGTGTTTTTGCCACAATCGCAAATGATGGAGTTCGAGTAACTCCAACAGTTGTTGCGGGGACTACTGATGCAAGCGGAAATTACCTTCCAGCTAAGGATCAGAAAACTAAGCGCGTAGTTAGTGCAAGCACGGCCAAAGAAATTAGAAAAATGCTTGAGAGCGTGGTTTCGGCGAACGGAACCGCACCAACTGCAGCTATTCCTGGTTATCGGGTCGCCGGAAAAACTGGAACTGCAATGCGATTTAACCAGAAGTGTTCTTGCTATAGCGGATACACCGCATCCTTTATTGGTTTTGCGCCAGCTGATTCACCTTCTTATGTAGTTAGTGTGACTATCCAAGAGCCAAAGGGAATTCACTGGGGTGGAACGCTTGGCGGGCCAGTATTTGCAAAGGTTATGAAATTTGTCCTTCAGTCAGAACACATTGCACCTTCGACCACGAAATTAGCCGCCTATCCACTTTCGGAGGCTGAACTTAAGAGAAGTGCAAGAACAGCATGATTCGGCCGATTTCTGACGTTAAAAAATCAGTTGCCGAGCTATCACGTTTTCTTTCACTTGAATCAAATCTCGAAGTAAATTTCACCGGAGTAACTTCTGATTCGCGCGCAGTTGAATTAGGAGATTTATTTGTTGCGCTACCAGGAGCTAAAACCCATGGCGCAGATTTCATAGATCAGATAAAAGCAAGTGGTGCGGTTGCCGTGATAACTGATGCTACTGGCCTTGAAATTATCGGTAATAAACTTCCAGTAATAACAGTTAAGGATCCAAGAAGCCAACTCGGCGATATTTGTTCATGGTTCTATGGCTCGCCATCTAGTTCCCTAAAAATTGCTGGAATTACTGGAACAAATGGGAAGACCACAACAACAACCATTTTGAACGAGATTTTGAAATTTGCCGGAAAATCTACCGGCTTAATAGGAACTGTTGGAATTGAGATTGGCAGTGAGCTGCTTACTACAAGCTTTACAACGCCCGAAGCCGGCGAACTTCAAAGTTTGTTCGCGACAATGGCGGAGCGCCATATTTCACATGTTGCAATGGAGGTAAGCAGCCACGCTCTTGCAGCGCACAGGGTTGCGGGAACAAAATTTTCGGCAGTTGGCTTTACGAATTTAACTCAAGATCATCTGGATTTTCATGGTGACATGGCTTCCTATTTTTCTACAAAGGCCAAGCTATTCACCTCGGAATTTTGCGAACTTGGTTTTGTAAATATTGATGATCATTATGGGCAATCTCTATTCGACAGCGCCCCGATTCCTCTAATTTCGCTCTCCCGTGCGAACAAGAGTGCTCAGTGGCGCTATGAGCGAGCTGAAATTAAGACTCACGGATACTCGGTAGCAATCCGAGGAACTGGAGGTATTTTAATTGAAGGTGAAATTAATCTAATTGGTGAACATGATTTGGATAATGTTTTGATGGCAGTCGCAATAGCTTATGAATTTGAAATAGATCCACTTGTAATCTCAAATAGCTTGCCGCGCATTCGCGGCGCCGCAGGTCGGTTAGAGAGCGTAGATATTGGTCAGAAATTCCTAGCTCTAGTTGACTATGCGCATACTCCCGATGCAGTTACTAGAACTTTAGCAACGCTACGTAAAAGCACATCGGGAATGATTATCGGAGTTCTTGGTTGTGGTGGTGATCGGGACAGGTCCAAGCGCCCGATTATGGGTAGTGAGCTACTTGCCGGATCTGACCAAGCTATTTTTACCAGCGACAATCCTCGAAGTGAAGATCCTAAAAATATTTTGGATGAGATGACCAAGGGTCTAAAGTTGAAAGAAAATAGCTCAGTAATAGTTAATCGGCGGGAAGCAATTGCCCTAGCAGTCGCAAGTGCACAACCTGGTGATTGCATTATCGTCTTAGGAAAAGGTCACGAAACCGGTCAAGAAATTGCTGGTGAGAAATTTCCCTTTGATGATCGGATTGAACTTGCTCGTGCAATCGAGGAACTCGCATGATAAAACTTACCTTGGGTGAAATTGCCGCGATCGTTGAAGGTCAAGTAATTAATGCTGATGCTGGATTTACTACTTCTGCTTATCCGGTAATTAACTCCAAGCTAGCCAATTCCGAAACGTTCTTTGCGGCTTTTGCAGGCTCAAATACAGATGGACATGATTATATTTCGAGCGCAATTTCAAACGGCGCTCAATTTGCTCTGGTAAGTAAAGATTGTTCAGCACCTGCTATTAAAGTATCCGATGTTTCAGTAGCGCTGACTAAGTTAGCAATTTTTGTTAGGGAGAAATTACAAGCCGTAACTGTTATTGGAATTACTGGTTCACAAGGCAAGACAACAACTAAAGATTTACTACTCCATATTTTGAGCGTATCTGGTGAAACTATCGCACCAGCTGAATCTCTAAATAATGAACTTGGGGTTCCCTTACTTCTACTTAGGTGCACTGAAACTACCAAATATTGCATCGTAGAAATGGGTGCGCGACATATTGGTGATATCAAATATTTATCAGAGATAGCTAAGCCCCAAATAGGTGTTGTACTAGGGGTTGGAAAAGCTCATGTTGGTGAATTTGGTAGTCGCGAAATAATTGCTAAAACTAAGTCGGAATTGATTTCTGCACTAGGCCCGCAGGGAATAGCCATTCTCGGAACGTAC
>Ga0194060_10002042_pt1 | contig 14426 bp, 10 predicted proteins | sample SepL225m_MetaG_FD_163427 | JGI IMG/M metagenome (GOLD analysis project Ga0194060, IMG submission 163427) | Anoxic zone freshwater microbial communities from boreal shield lake in IISD Experimental Lakes Area, Ontario, Canada - Sep2016-L222-5m | ecosystem: Environmental > Aquatic > Freshwater >... | reverse complement strand
GTCTTGGTGGACTTCAGCAAGTATGCGGGTGCTACCTTGATCATGTACAACGATGCACCTGCACCGATGCCTGCGTGGGATTTACGTCTGGATTATTACACTGGCAACTATGACAACACCGATACGGGTGGTGCGTTCTCGACTATTCCAGGTTACGGTCCTAACACGCGTACTGTGATGCAGATTCGGATTAGTAGTGATACTAGTAAGGGCGGTACTGTTGCTGCCAGTGCTGACACTAGCCGTGATAGCACAGGTAGCATCAAGCTTCCTGAGCTGACAACCGCCGTGCAAACTGCGTTTAGAACCAGTCAGGAGCCAATTATCGTTCCGCAGGCTGCTTACAACCCAGTTTACGGTACGTCTGTACCTGATTCCTTGGGTACTGATCTATCAAGAATTGCGGATTATCAACTGACGTTCAAGCCGCTGATTAAGGATGCTACTACGGGTAACTTCTCTATTTTATCCACCGACCCAACAGTCACACTGGACATGGCACCAAAAACCATCATCGAAGACTGGACTATGAACTGGGGACGGATGAACGCATTGCTGGGTACTGAAGTACCACGCACTACTTCAACTATCCAAACTTCGATTCCGCAAGCGTATATTGATCCACCAACCGAGTTAGTCAAGATCACGCCTAATACCAATGCTACGCCGATTAGTGGCACACTGGCTGATGGTACCTCATTATGGAAAATTACCCATAATGGTGTTGACTCGCACTCCATCCACTTCCATCTGTTCCATGTACAGATCGTTAACCGAGTCGGTTGGGACGGCGCGATTTACCCACCAGAAGCTAATGAACTGGGCTGGAAAGACGCTGTATTGATGCATCCTTTATCTGATGTCATCGTGGCACTACGTCCTATGACTATGGAACTGCCGTTCAAAGTGGCAAATAGCCATCGTAAGATTGATCCAAGTAGTAATGCTTCAGGCACTGATTTCTTCAACTTGAATCCAATGACTGGTAATGCCGCGAATGTTACTGGCAACAATCTGGACATGAACTATGGTTGGGAATACGTCTGGCACTGCCATATTCTGGGTCATGAAGAAAACGACATGATGCGGGCTATTGCGGTAGCACAACCACCAGAAGCAGCTAGTGGTTTGACTGCAACCACTCTCTCAGGAAATGGTGGTGTCAAGCTGGATTGGAAAGATAACTCCATGACCGCTAACTGGGTTGAAATTACACGCTCTTTAGATGGTTTGATGAAAGCTGATAAGTCAGGATTTCAAACCGTAAATGCAACGTTCAATATGCCTGTCGCATCGCTTATCGATCCAGCGACTGGTAAGGCATTCGCTAAAAAAGAATGTGATTTACAAGCGGGTTGTTTATTGTCTTACACCGATAAAACAGCGGCGGCTACTACTTCATATTATTACCGAGTCGTAGCTAACAACACCGTAGGTGGTGGTGCGGGTCGTGCTGATAAACCATTGGTGGCAGTTGCAAGCGGTGGCTGGGACTATAAAGAAAATCTGCCAGCAGCTGTTAATTCGTTGGTACCGAACCTTGTTGATGCTGTGACTGGTGTTATGGGTTACGCAGGTTATGCTAACGTCACTGCTAGCTCGGATGCAGCGACAGTTAATCGCCCTGTGCCAATGCCAATAGCAAAGCTATCAACAACAGCACTTGACTTTGGAACTATAGCAACTACTAGTAGTGGTAGCGTACTGCCAGTAACATTAACCAATACAGGTACATTAGCATTGACTATTAGCACCGCTAATAATTCTAAAATCAGTATTACTGGAACTAATGCTAATCAGTTTAGTGTTGCGAATAACCCTTGTGGTGCGTCCTTGGCAGCAAATAATGCCACTTGTACCATCAATGTTACCTTTACACCTACGAGTGCTGGAAGTAAAACTGCAACGTTGACTATCACTGATAACTCTAACAATGTAGCTAACAGCAAGCAAACTGTGACATTGTCAGGTATAGGTTTTGTACCGCCGCCAATTGCAACTCTGAGTGTTAGTACTCTGACATTCCCTGATACTATGTCAACAATGACTAGTGCTACGCAAATGGTAACGTTGACTAACACAGGTGGTTCTAGTCTGACTGTCAACAAGGCTATGACTTTTACAGGATCGTTTGCAAGATCAACAAGTACAAGTGGTAGCTGCACGACAACTGGCACTGGCACAACGTTTACTTTAGCGGCTAATGCAAATTGTACTGTTGGTGTAAGCTTTACACCAACGGCAACGGGTGCATCGGCTGGTAGCTTGGCGATTACCAACACCAATGCTAACGGTGCAACAGCGCAAACGCAAAATGTAACCTTGTCAGGTAATGGTATAGCATTAGCGGTAACTGCTAATCCTGACATCCTGACGCAGGCAGCACCCACAGCAACTGGTACACAAACCGTGACTGTGAATGTTCGCACCAATGACATACCAGCAAACACGGGAACTGTGGCAATCGTTAGTCAATCAAAAACAGCGGGTAACGGTACGGCAAGCGTAGTCGGCAACAATGTTGTGTTGTCACTGCCTGCTAGTGGTGCCAACAACACCGCTCGTGCAAATGCAAGAAAAGGTGTTTACACAGTGACTTACAACTTGACTGCAAATGGAACAACAGTGTCATCGACTGCTACCATCACGTTGAACTAAGCCTGACCTGTTGAGTTGCAGCACTATCGCAACTTAATCAATCGGCCGAAAAGACTGGGTTGATGGTGAAAACTTCAACCCAGTCACTTTGAATACAACCGAGCCAACGCTAACCCCGTTGGCTCAACTTTATAAAACGGTCAGAACCACGACCCTTTTTTGGATTACGCCGAAACCTTCGACGCAATCCAAAAATGAAATTCAACGATAGCCTTGGCTAACGCCCCCATTCTTTGCTAAAGTGTAACTACTCACCCCGCACTGACATAATAACGTGGGACGATTTTAGCTATCAGATCAATACAGCGTTTAACGCGGATTTTCTCCGCAAATTTAATTATTCAAGAGGTTTACTGATGATAAAAAGAAACGTGGCAGCCTTGTTAATCGGCTGCGCTTTGCTACCCGTGGCGTATGCCAAAAAGTCTCCCCCCACCGAACAGCCTAAAGCCGCTGAACAAAGCACTTCGACTACAGAAAAAAAGACCGACAAAAGCTCAGTCAGCTACGGTATTGGTGTTGATCTGGGGCGAAATTTCAAGCGTCTGGCTCTCGATATAGACCTTGACCAACTTGCCAAAGGACTTAAAGATGCCTATACAGGCAAGAAGCTAAGCATACCCGATAACGAATTGCGCAATATCATGAGTGCCTATCAGAATGAGCTTAAAGCGAAACAGGCTGCTGCGGTAAAAAACGCTAGCGATGCCAATCAAAAAGCGGGTGCAGCTTTTCTGGCTGAAAATACCAAGAAGGACGGCATCGTAACGCTACCCAGTGGCTTGCAGTATAAAATTATCAAACAAGGCGACGGCAAGAAACCGACTGAAACTGATATTGTAGAATGCAACTATCGCGGCACACTGATTGATGGCACCGAGTTTGACAGCTCCGCCCGTGTCGGCAAACCCGTACAATTCAAAGTCGCTAGCATTATTCCTGGTTGGCAGGAAGCCTTGAAACTGATGCCAGTCGGTTCTAAATGGCAGCTATTTATTCCAGCGCAACTGGCTTATGGCGAGCGCGGTGCGGGTCGTGACATAGGACCAAACTCGACATTGATATTCGATGTGGAGTTGCTCAGCATAACCGCAGGCAAAGAGACACCCACTGCACCTTAATCAGCTTTTAAGTCCGATTGATTTAACTTCTTTGGAGAACTAGATGTTTTCACAATTTGCTTCATTTTCAAAAATTCGCCAAGAATCTTCATGGCTGTTAGGCAGTCGCTGGCTGATGTTGTTATCGTTAGTTACCCTAACGTTTGTTGTGTATGCCGAGCCGCCTGTTGCTGATAATGCAGACGTAGAATTGGGTAGACGAATTTATATGGAGGGAATTTTACCTTCTGGCAAACCATTGCAGGGTAAGCGTCAGGACACTGTTCAAGTTGAGGGTGCTACAGCAGCCTGTGAAACCTGTCATCGGCGTAGCGGTATGGGAAGTCTGGAAGGCAATATTGTGGTAAGCCCCATCAATGGTGGTTTTTTGTTTGCCACGGCTGAAAATCGTCCGATTGCGTTGATGGATCAACGTGCTCCCAAGAACTTAACCCGTGCGCACGAACCTTATACAGAAGCCTCTTTTACCAAGGTACTCCGTGAAAATGTCAATGTAGATGGTCGCGCAATGAATGCGCTGATGCCGAAATACGATTTAAGCGATGCTGAAGTCAAGGCATTAATGGCTTACCTGAGACAATTGTCGGCAGAAGTGTCGCCAGGTGTCGGTACTGATAAAGTACATTTTGCTACGATAATTACCCCAGATACAGATCCAAAAAAGAAGGATGCTATGGTAAGCATGATGCAAGCGAGCTTTGCTCAGCGCAATGCCAGCCAGCAAACTTATTCTGGGCGTATGCGTATGCCCATCGATCTGATTCCGCGCACCTTACGCAATTGGGAGTTAGTGGTTTGGGAATTACAGGGCGCACCAGATACTTGGGGAACGCAATTAGCGGAAAATTACCGCAAACAACCCGTCTTTGCAGTCATTTCAGGGCTTTCAAATACCACTTGGGCACCTGTGCATACGTTTTGTCAGTTGGAAAAATTGCCCTGTATGCTCCCTAGCGTTGCACTTCCACCCACTGAAATAGCCTTTTATTCAATTTACTATTCTCGCGGTGTGGCACTGGAAGCCGATGTTTTAGCTAAGCATTTGCATAATCAGGAAAAAAATGCCCCTCACCGATTATTTCAAGTCTATCGGGATAACGAGGTGGGGCAGGGCGCGGCTCAAGCATTGACTAAAGCTCTACATGATTCGGGTATTCAAATTGAAAATCGTGTACTAAGCGGGAATGAACCGTCTGCTTTAAAAGCGGCACTGAAAGGCGTTTCCAATAAAGATGCACTCATGTTATGGTTGAATCCAGCAGATTTGTCCGCGCTTAACAAGGTGGAATCACAAAAGCTGCCAGCCGTCACTTATGTTTCTGGCTTTTTGACACAGGAAAACTATGACTTTGCTTCAAAGGCGTGGAAACCACAAATTCGAGTGGTTTATCCTTATGACTTGGGTGAAAAACGTCAGGGAAGTGAAGCGTCACGTCAGGGAAGCGAAGAGTCATTGAAAAGATGGCTAAAAACTTGGCAACTGCCAGTGGTCGATGTGGCATTTCAGTCCGAAGTTTTTTTCAACTTACTGTTTTTAACAGATATTAGCTCTCAAATGCTGGATAATCTCTACCGAGATTATATGATAGAACGCGCAGAGGATATGTTGAGTCTGGGTTCTAATGTTTCGCTCTATCCGCATTTAAGTCTAGCTCGTGGACAACGGTTTGCTTCTAAAGGGGCTTACATTGCACACTTTGCCACAGATGGAAAACTGGTAGCTGAATCGGATTGGATTGTACCGTAACATTTTAGGATAAATACTATGAATCGCTGTCATCAACACCAACGGCTTGTAATGCCCCTCATCATTGTCTTTGCCTTGTTTTTCACGCCGTTTTCCTTGATGGCAGAAGAGTCAACACCTGCGTTGACTCGTACCGTTGGTAATTATCAACTGCCAGATGTTAGCGTCATTCGTCAAGATGGTAAAAAATTATCGTTGCGCAAAGAATTGGATGATGGTCGCCCTGTGATTTTGAATTTTATTTTCACATCCTGTTCGGCAATTTGTCCAATGCTCAGCCATGTTTTTTCCAAAGTGCAAGACAAATTGGCTGATGTGCATTTGGTATCAATTTCTATTGATCCAGAAAATGACACCCCCGCAAAACTCCTTGAGTATGGCAAAAAATTTAATGCAGGTGCGCATTGGGATTATTACACGGGTACACTGAAAACCAGTATTGCCATACAAAAAGCATTTAAGGTTGATGGCGGTGATAAAATGAATCACTCCTCGGTGATTTTTATGCGTCCAGCCCCTGATAAACCTTGGGTTAGCCTGAATGGATTTGCTAGCCCAGATGCAGTTATTCATGAATACCAAGAGATGATTAAACCGTAATATTGTCAGTAAGCTCTTATCAATGAGTGGCGTATATTCGGGAGTGCAAGCTCTGCTTGCACTCAGGCAAAGCCTGACATCCACCACTATTCACAAGAGCTTTAAAAATAGAAAAGATTGGAGTTTTTTTTGTACTCCAAACCGATTAATTTACCATCTATTGCTTTGGCTATCGCATGGGCGCGGCTATTGGTGTTCAATAATTTAGACGCGCCATCAAGGTGTTTGTTGACAGTGGAAACAGAAATGTCGAGAATCGAGGAAATTTCTTCGGTACTTTTTCCTTCAGCAACCCAAACCAAACACCTACGTTGTTGTCCGCTCAGTACAATAGAATTATTTTTTGAAACATTGTAGATTAGGGGTGACAGCAAGCCTCTTTGAATCAAATCGCACTTAGCTTGGGTGATATGTTGCGCCAAATGCACGATATAAGGCTGAATATATTGTATCCAACTCGTTATCTTTTTTTGATCAAAGCGAAAAGTGTAATGCAAAAAACCAAAAAAATGATTGGGTCCATGTACGGGTATAGTGATGCCATCGTAAATGCCCATCATAAGTTTGCTGGAAATAAAGTCCGCCCGATGAGGAAGGTCGCTCCAGCGAAATGGAATAATCTGCTGACGCGCAGTAATGATTCGAGTATCTATTTTCCAGTATTCATGTTGGCTATAGGTTTTTTTCCATTCTTCAGGAGCGTCTGAATAAATGTAGAAATCCTCACTCCTAAAATTATTCGGCATCACAAAGCCATAAGCAATACTGTCAAAACCTAGTTGCAATTTGATGTCCGTGACAACATCGATTAATTGCGCTGAGCTTTCAATCTCGCACAATACTTTCAGGGTACTATTAAACCATTTTGTGGGAATACGACTATCTTTAATCGAATCAAGCATTACAATTTTCCTTGGCTACAAGCAATTTCCAAGCGTTCAGTTAATTAACACTTACGCAATGTGCATACGTTCAAATAATATAGAAAGAGAAAAGTTAGCGGCTATTTTTTAAGTCAAGCAAGCGGCTAAAACGTTGGTAAGGATACCAAATTTAAAATAAATCCTAAAGCTAATGAAGTTTAAATAGTAAATGATTGCGGTTAAACACTTTCTAGCCAACGTTTATACAGCAAATACCAAATCAACGCACTTTGTAAGCTCATACAAAAAATAGAAAGTATCGTGCTGTCTGAAATTAACGGGAAAAATAGCACTACCATGCCTTTTAACTTGGCGGCTGTGAATATGCTTGGAAAAACACCATACAGCAATATTAACGATAACAAGGTCAAACTAAACGCCCGTTGTGGATTTTTGCCATAGTTAAAAAATAGAAAAATCCCTATATCTCTAAGTAATAACAATAAGATAGTCAGCGGGTAAATGTGTAGTTCTTCAATATCAGCTGGATGGGTAAATGACAGAGGTATCGCCACTAAAATAGCTAATACAAAGGTGACACACCATAACGGTAATTCTTCTGCACTGCGCCACCAATTTTCTGCTGCAACATAAGTGAACAAGCGTTTAATACGCATAGGCTCATGATGTTCGGTAAACACCGCAAAATAACTCAGGGTTAAACAGATACTGAAAGCGACAGTGTAAAAATAATCGCCAAATTTTTCTGCGGGTATAAAGCCGCCAATGTAAAGTATAAGAAACAGCGCGAAAGACAGCCACACCCACGGCAAGGTGCGTATGCGTAATTCTTGTGCCATGAGTCGATAATTACCGACCACACACCAGAACAAAGCAAGAAAGACACTGACTAAGCTTAAAGACTGTACGGAGGTATTTAGACCGTACCAACTAACATCAACTGCATTTTGTATGTTTTGCCGATCTTCCGATAACGGCATAATAAAAGAACCGATGGTAAATGCTGCCAATATTGCCAAGCCGATAATAATTGAATTACTGTTTATCTGCCCTTTACGCAAGGCACACAAGCTCAGCAATAAACTCAAATTCTGCACCAATAAGCCGCTAGTGATAGCGTAGCTACAAACCCACATAAAATTATTAGCATTGGGGGCGGATATGGCATAAATGATCAAACAAATCGCGCCGCCATACCAAACTACTAGGGTACTACCCAATAATTTACCAAGTATCATTGTCCACGGATTTAATGCAGATAGGCGTTGGGTATCCCAAGTGTGACTACGTTGCTCTTCCAATACGCTGTCCACCGCTTGTCGCGCTCCCCAAAATGATACCATCAGCAAAAATAAACCTAACGCGCTTCGTGTGGTGACACTGGCAAACTGATAGTCATCGATAATATAAGTCAGGGCAAAAATAACCCCTAAAATCAGCGGTACACCAATAAGCCGCGCTTGTGAAAATTCTAACTGAAGCTGACGTTGAAATTCAGGATTAAGATTCATGAGCGGTGCCTAATGGTTTCTAAATAAGTATCTTGCAAATTGCTGGTGATTTTGGCAAATTCGCAAACAGGTAGATTTTGAGCTAACAGGTTTTTTAATAACTCATGTTGTTGCAGGCTATCGCCTTGTACCTGTAGCAACACGGTTTGATTATATTCATTTTTTAAAAGTTTTATTTTGTCGATTTGTTGCAGGAGTGCGGCAAGATTTTCGACGGGACTTGCCAATACCAGTTTAAAATCTTGTGCGTGGGCGTGGGCTTTAATCGTCACTTGTTCAATAATTTTTCCTTCGCGTAACACTAACATATCAGTGCTATAGGCTTCTAATTCTGCGAGGATATGCGAGGACACCAACAAAGTCATGCCCTGTTGTTGTAATTCCAAAAATAATTCCGCAAGTTCATGACGCGCTTCTGGGTCTAAACCAGAGGCAGGTTCATCCAACAATACGACTCGTGGCGAATGAATAATCGCTTGTGCAATGGCAACACGTTGACGTAAACCACGAGATAATGTTCCCGCTAACACATCCAAACGGTCGGTAATATGTAAACCTTTGCTGACTCTAGCAATAGCAGCGGCGCAATCTTCTTCTGCGATACCTTGAGCGCGTGCTACATAATGCAGACATTGGCGCACCGTTAAACGGTCATACAATCCAAAAAAGTCTGATAAATAGCCAATGATACGATGACATTCACGCGGATGTTCTAACACATCAATATTATTAATACGAATATCACCGCTGACAGGTTGTTCTAAGGCAGCCATACAGCGCAACAGCGTGGTTTTACCCGCACCGTTAGGTCCAACCAATGCGGTGATACTGCCTTGTGGAATATGAAACGACACCTCATCCAACGCCCTGAGGTTAGGGTATTCAAAAATTAAACGATCGACATTAATCATGGGCTTTGGTTTGGGTAAATGTTAATGAGTTGGACAGCAATTTGAGAGCTGATTTTGTCACACTCTGCTAGAAATGAACAACAGAGATGTTGGTTTAATGACTACCAGTCCTTTTAAGGAGTGGCTGTCATGTTGTCGCTATTTTGCACAGCATACCTAGCAATGTACAATAACGGTTTTTACACCGTAACACCGCCCTACGCTCCATAGAGAGCGAGCAATACACCTTGGAATTATCATGAAAAAAACCATGTACGAAAAAATTTGGGACAGTCACCTTGTCGTCGATGTAGAAGGTCAAGCCCCCTTAATCTACGTTGACCGTCATTTAATGCACGAAGTCACCAGCCCGCAAGCCTTTGAAGGCTTGAAAATCTCAGGGCGTAAAGTCCGTAATCCGCATAGCATTTTAGCGACGATGGATCATTGCGTACCGACTAAAAACCGCAATTTACCGATTGCTGATTTAATTGCCAGAAAACAAATCGAAACAATGGCAGAAAACTGTCTGGAAAACGGCTTGAATTTATACGATATGAAAAGCCCCAACAACGGCGTAATTCATGTGGTTGTGCCTGAGCATGGTTTTGTACATCCAGGTATGGTGGTGGTTTGTGGCGATAGTCACACAGCAACACATGGCGCGTTTGGTGCATTAGCGTTTGGTATCGGCACCTCCGAAGTCGAACACGTTATGGCAACCCAAACCTTGCCACAAAAAAAATCCAAAACCATGCTGGTGCAAGTCAACGGTGAATTATCTAAATACAGCACCGCGAAAGACATTGCTTTAGCCATTATCGGTAAAATCGGTACCGCTGGCGGTACAGGTCACGTTATCGAATACGCAGGTGATGCGATTAAAGCATTGAGTATGGAAGGACGCATGACGCTATGCAATATGGCGATTGAAGCAGGTGCGAGAGCGGGTCTTGTTGCCCCTGATGAAAAAACCTACGAATATTTGAACGGCAAAGAATTTGCACCTAAAGAAGCACTATGGGAACAAGCCTTGGCTTACTGGAAAAGTTTACCCAGTGATGAAGGTGCAGAATTTGATACCGTCATTACTTTGAATGCCGCTGATATTGCCCCACAAGTATCATGGGGAACATCACCCGAACAAGTTATCGGTGTCGATGCCAACGTACCCGCACCTGAAAGTTTCGACAACGATGGCAAACGCAAAGCCTGTGAATCTGCACTCGCCTATATGGGCTTAACGCCTAATATGCCGATTACTGACATTAAAATTGATTACGTTTTTATCGGTTCCTGCACTAACGGACGTATCGAAGATTTTCGCAGTGCTGCCGAAGTGGCAAAAGGCACAAAAGTGGCTGATGGCGTAACCGCTATCGTTGTTCCTGGTTCTTATCACGTTAAAGAACAAGCCGAAAAAGAAGGGCTAGACAAAATATTTATTGATGCTGGTTGGGAATGGCGTGAACCTGGTTGTTCTATGTGTTTAGCCATGAACGGTGACGAACTCAGCAAAGGACAACGTTGTGCCTCTACCTCAAACCGTAACTTTGAAGGTCGTCAAGGTAAAGGCGGTAGAACCCATTTAGTATCACCCGCAATGGCAGCCGCTGCCGCCGCCGCTGGTCATTTTGTTGATATACGCAACCTATAAGGACTTAAGATTATGCAACCTTACACAAAACACGAAAGCATTGCCGCGTTAATGAACCGTAGCAACGTCGATACCGATCAAATCATTCCGAAACAGTTTCTGAAAAAAGTAGAACGCTCAGGCTTTGGTGTCCACCTGTTCCATGACTGGCGTTATAACGATGACGGTAGCGACAACGCCGAATTTGAACTGAACAAACCCGCGTTCAAAGGCGCGAAAATTCTAGTGGCTGGTGATAACTTTGGTTGTGGCTCATCGCGTGAACACGCGCCGTGGGCAATCGCCGATTATGGTTTCAACACCATCATATCCACCAGCTACGCCGATATTTTCTACAACAACTGTTTCAAAAACGGCATTCTGGCAATTATCATCAGCCAAGCACAACTCGACGCGCTAATGGCAGAAATCGCCGCGAACGAAGGCGTGAAATTCACCGTTGATTTAGAAAATCGCCAAGTCACCACCCCAGCAGGTAACGGCTTCACCTTTGAAATCGACCCATTCCGTCAAGGTAACTTATTAAGCGGTTTAGATGATATTGGCTTGACGCTGAAACACGTTGATAAAATTGACGCTTATGAGGTAAAACACAAACAAAGCTATCCTTGGCTTTGGGTTTAGGGTATTTCAAATTTGTAGGCTGGGATGAGACACGAATCCCAGCTTACGCACTAATTAATAATTTGAGAGGTTGTTATTATGAGCAGTTTTACTAATGTTCTTTTGGTAAGTCCTTTAGATGATGGGGAAAATTGGATTATCATGCGCGATTTTTCTTATGTCACGAATGGTTATCGTACTAAGAATAAAGATAAATATAGCATAAACGTTCCTCTCGGTTTTATTACTGATTTTGCCTCTATTCCACGTCCATTGTGGTGGTTATTTCCAAAATGGGGGAAATATGGAAATGCAGCTGTAATTCATGACTGGCTTTATTGGAATCAAAGTATACCAAGAGAAAAAGCCGATTTAATTTTGTATAAAGCCATGACTACTCTTGATGTAGATAATTTCTCAAAGAGACTGATATATTTAGCAGTTAGGATATGTGGCGAATCTTCTTGGTCAGAAAACACAAAGCTGAAACAAAAAGGGGTTACAAAATTTATAGATTTAACAAAAATTAAAGCAGGTCAAATACATTATCAAAAACGTCCAATAAGAACAAGAATACAAAGCTTTTTAAAAAACCATCGTTAGCCCTGTAGGTCGGAATAAGCCTGTTTGAGCAAAGGCGAAAACAACTCGTAAGATAGGTGAGCGTAGGATGGGTAGAGCGATAGCGAAACCCATCACAACCCGCGTAATTGATGGGTTTCACTACGTTCTACCCATCCTACTGCTACCACAAATCCCTTCCACCCCCATGAAAAAAACCTTACTCCTTATTTTACTCATCCTATTAACCGCCTGTAGCAAATCGCAAAAGGTTTTTGACAAACTCCCCGCTGTCGATGCCAATCAACAATTACAACAAAAAGTATTAGCACAGGGTTTGTATTTTGCCAAAATCCACGATGAGCAGTTCTCACTTTGCGTATCCGAAAACTGTAAGCCATTTTGTTTTAATCAAGAATAGCTGTTTTGGTGATGTACCCTTCGGTTGGTTGTAAAAGTCATCACCTATCTAGTCCTGATATAATCGCGGCATTCTTGTAGAAACCCGTGCAGCACATGAACACGCCCCTCAATATATTAAAAACCGTATTTGGCTACGAGTGTTTTCGTGGTCAACAACAAGCGGCAATTGAACACCTTATCTCTGGGCAAGATGCCTTGGTGCTAATGCCTACGGGTGGTGGCAAGTCTTTGTGTTATCAAATTCCCGCGCTAGTGCGTGAGGGAGTGGGCATTGTCATTTCGCCGTTGATTGCCTTGATGCAGGATCAAGTCAGTGCTTTATTGCAATTGGGTGTGAAAGCGGCGTTTCTTAATTCTACGCTGACAATAGAGCAATCGCGGGGAATTGAGCGGCAATTACTCAATAATGAATTAGATTTGTTGTATATCGCGCCTGAACGTTTGACCTCAGCGCGTACTTTAGAGTTATTTGCAAAAATAAAAATCGCTCTGTTTGCCATTGATGAAGCCCATTGTGTCTCACAATGGGGGCATGATTTTCGCGCTGATTATTTGCAATTGTCGATATTGCATGAACGCTTTCCGACTATTCCGCGTATTGCCTTAACTGCTACCGCTGACGAGCGCACCCGCCAAGAAATTATTGTTCGCTTAAAACTGGAACACGCGCCGCTGTATTTGAGTGGCTTTGATCGTCCCAATATTCGCTATGCTATCGTGCAGAAACAAAAAAATCCCCGTCAGCAATTACTGGCGTTTATACGCAATCAGCATCACGGTGATGCGGGTATCGTTTATTGTTTGTCACGCAAAAAAGTCGAAGAAATCGCGCACTGGTTACAAACTAAAAACATTAACGCCCTGCCTTATCATGCGGGTATGAACAGTGCTGATCGCCAAAAAAATCAACAAGCATTTTTACGGCAAGACAGTGTTGTTATTGTTGCTACCATTGCCTTTGGCATGGGTATCGATAAACCCAATGTGCGTTTTGTTGCTCATTTGGACATACCAAAAAGTGTGGAAGCCTATTATCAAGAAACGGGCAGAGCAGGGCGAGATGGTCTTCCTGCGGATGCGTGGATGGCTTACGGCTTACAAGATGTGGTGACAATGCGGCGAATGCTGGCAGGTTCAGATGCCGATGAAGCCCATAAACGCCTAGAGCTACATAAGCTAGATGCTATGTTGGCACTGTGTGAACAAGTGCATTGTCGGCGGCAAACGCTATTGGGCTATTTTGGTGATCCGCTTGAACAACCGTGCGGCAACTGCGACACTTGTTTAGAACCCGTGCAAACATGGGATGGTACGGTTGCTGCCCAGCAAGCTCTATCTTGTATTTACCGCACAGGTTCACGTTTTGGGGTACATTATTTGATTGATGTGTTGCAAGGTAAAGAAACCGAGAAAATTTTGAATTTTAATCATCACCAACAATCCACGTTTGGTATTGGTAAAAAGCTAGACGAACAACAATGGCATTCGGTGTTTCGGCAATTAGTGGCACGCGGTTTGGTCGCCATTAATTTTGAACATTTTGGGGTGTTGAATTTGATTGAAGCCAGTCGTCCCATTTTGCGTGGCGAACAGCAATTGATATTGCGCAAAGACAATAAAACAGAAAAACTTAAGCCCAGTAAAACGGCTATGACCCGAAGTCGCAGTAATAACAATACTTTATTATGGGACGCACTACGCGCCAAACGCCGTGAAATTGCCGACGATCAACAAGTCCCGCCTTATCAGATTTTTCATGATGCTACGCTGA